>ENA-OOZG01001360-OOZG01001360.1-human-gut-metagenome-genome-assembly--contig:-NODE-1360-length-17617-cov-3.217117_pt1 | contig 17617 bp, 19 predicted proteins | sample MGYA00241706_ERZ501384 | MGnify/ENA primary metagenome ERZ501384 (study PRJEB25962, sample SAMEA2042742) | human gut metagenome | biome: human gut; feature: human-associated habitat; material: faeces...
CAACAGAAAGACTCCCAGATCAACGGGAGTTCATAGAATCATATGTCAGAAGTGCGTATGCAGCGGAGTTCCTGGTTACGATCGAGGGAGTGGATAAGGCAACAACATTGTATTACTCCCAAACGGGTGTTTGGTTCGATGAGACGGGAGAACCATATAAGGTTGTGGCGTGGAATGCCACTTCCGGAAGCGTTCAAAGGATAGAAGGTGATAATTTGCAGGAGAAACGAAGCAGAAAAGAGCAGCGGAGAGATAGACAGCAGCATTATGAAGAACTGGAAAGCCGGCATGATGCAAAGGCGTTGGAGAGATTCAGAAGACCGGCTTACCAGAGTGTGAGTGTTGCAGAATATCTGGCGAAGAAATATGACATTACAGCGGAGGTGGATGCCATTGCAGAGCGAAGAAAAAGAAATGACGGAAAATGAGAAAAAGAAGGAATATCTGAGACAGTACAGAAATCATGTCCGGCGGATACATAGAATCAATGCGGAAATAGCAGAGCTGCGGTCTATGAAGATTTCCCCATCGATGAATAATGACGGGATGCCACATGGGAGTAGCCAGGGCGATTTGTCCGGTTATGCAGCAGAGCTTGACCGTATGGTATCGGAGCTGATAAAAGAACGATATATGCGGATGGTGGAATATCAGGAGATTGTACGGCAGATCAAAAGGCTGCGGAGCGAAAATGAGAAAGACGTGCTGTTTTACCGATATATCCGTGGGATGGATTGGTGGGAGATTGCAGAGAAAATGTCTTATTCAGAAAGATGGATCCATAAAATACATGGGAAAGCACTGATACATTTTGAAATTCCAAAAGAGTTCATAGAAGTTCAGTAAAATCAGTGGTATTATGATAACATCGAAAAGCAAACAAGATGAGCTTTCGATATTGGAGTTTTTTCATGCTTCAAGAGTTTCTCCTTAGGTAAGTGTATAGGGAATGGGCGATCTGGTTACAGGTCGCCCTTTTTATTGAAAAAAAATACGCATTTAGGGCGCATTTGTATTGACAAATACGCATTTAGGGCGTATAATAAAGAAAAAAGCACGGAGGTGAACACGTGAAACGGCGCGATTTAATAAAGAAACTCGAAGGCGCAGGATTTATGTTTAAAGAACATGGGGCGAATCACGATACATATAAACGTGGAAGTGATACAGAGCAAGTTCCTAGACATACTGAAATCAATGAGATTACAGCAAAAAAAATCCTGAAAAAATGGGGATTGAAATAAATCCCCGAGCTTTCGGGCATAATTTGTTAGCGTCAAAGTATCGATTAGATTAGTATAACTAACAGCAAGAAAGAGAGGAAAAAAAATGAAAGGAGCATATCCAGTACTGATTAAAGAGTATGGCAGCGATTATTTAGTCTATGTCCCGGATATGGAGATCTATACGGAAGGAAAAAGTGTAGCAGATGCAATGGAGATGGCACGAGATGCAATCGGCTTAAAGGGAATGGATTATTTAGAAGATAATGTTGAGTTTCCAATGCCATCAGACAAAAATACTGCATTACAAAAAGCAAAAGATGATGCAGATGAAGATTTTGACTATTCTGATGGAATATTGACTCTGGTTGATGTAGACTTTGAGGAATACAAAAAACGGATGCAAAACAGAGCTGTAAAGAAGAATTGTACAATTCCATATTGGATGAGTGTTGAAGCCGACAAAGTTGGTATTAACTATTCAAGAGTGTTGCAAGAAGCATTGATGAATCTAATTGGAAAAAGTGCAAAAGGAATATAATGTTATAAAGGCACCCTTCGGGGTGCTTTTATAATACATAAAATTCGGATCATGAGTTCAGCGGTAGAACATTCGCCTCATAAGCGAAATGTCACAGGTTCGATACCTGTATGATCCATTAAGAAGAAATCAGTTAGGATGCAAGAATTCAATGACAGACAAAGAAGCGAAAGCATTTTACAACTCATCTGCATGGAAACATAAGCGAATGCAGATATTGGATCGAGATCATTATGAGTGCCAGGACTGCCGAAGGAGAATAAAAGATGCAGCTGTATCTGGTACACAGTTGATCGGAAGAGATCGGAAGATATGGGGAGCTGAAGAGGTGCATCACATCCAGGAGCTGAAGGAGCATCCGGAGCTTGGACTTGATGATGACAACCTGATAAGCCTGTGTGCGCAGTGCCACAACCTGAGACATGGAAGAACTCCAAAGAAGTTCGTGAGAAGGAAGAAGCTTGTGAGCAAAGAGCGATGGTAAGCCCCCCGGCCAATTCTCTGTGATTTTTTCTGAATGAAGAACGGGGATGTAGCCATGACTCTGGAGAAAAATTGAAATCTCGCGTGAAAAGGGTAGGGGTGGCATTTTTGGAAATTTACTATAAGAAAGAATTTTTAGAGACAGGCGTAAAAAGCCTGTATTTTTTGGCATAAAAACAGCAAAAAAGGCATGATTTGAGTGAAAAGAGGTGAGCAAATTGACACAAAAAGCTATGAAAGAGTCATTGATAAGGCAGTTGGAGTTACGTGGGATGAAAGCGGAATTCTATATGGACATGATTGATGATTATGTGTATTATTGGTCGCTGAAAAAGAAATTAATCACAGATATCAGGGCGAAAGGGCTAAGGTATGAAATGATAAATGGAAATGGTGTAACTGTAGAAAAGGCGAATGAATCAGTGGTCAATTTGCAAAAGACAACGGCTACGATGCTGAAGATCCTGGCAGATCTGAAGTTAAAAGAGCCGGTACCAGAGCCGGAGAATCCTACAGATGGTTATCTGTAAAGAGATTGATTATTATCTCAAATATGCCGAAGAACATCCGAAGTGGATAAACAAGAAAAGAAAATTGCTCATAGAAAACATCGTGAAGCCGATATTAAAGCGGGACGATGTTTTTTTTGACGAGAAAACATATAGGGATTGCTTACAATATTGTAAATCCAATTACTATGAGCTATTTCCATTCCAAAAGTTCATTTATGCCTTTGCATTTATGTATGTGGATGACATTCCAGTATTTTCAAAGTTCTTCATCAAGGAAGGACGTGGAAATGGCAAAGATGGATTCATCGTGCCGCTGGTAAATTTCTTTCAGACTCCGCTATATGGAGTGAAAAATTACCACGTTGAAATTGTGGCAAACTCAGAGAGCCAGGTGAAGGATACATTCAAAGTGGCTTATGATATGCTGCATGATAACCAGAAGTTCAAAGGAAAATTTTCCGTAACAAAAGAGCTGATAACAAACCTTGTGACCGGATCAGAAATGAAATACAACACATCCAATGCAAAGACAAAGGATGGTAAAAGAACTGGATGCCTGGTGCTAAACGAGATTCACGCATATGAGAATTACGATCAGATAAATGTATTTGAATCCTCTTTTGGTAAAGTTAAGCATTCACGAGAATTTATCATCACGACTGACGGATATGTGAGAGACGGCCCGCTGGATGAGATATCAGCAATGTGCGCTGAGATCCTGGAGACAGGAGAAAATCTGCTGGGATACTTCCCGTTCATATGCGAGATCGATGATATGAAGGAAGTGGATGATCCGGAGGCATGGCATAAGGCTAATCCATCTATGGAGTATATGCCGATTCTTGCGAATCAGATCATGCATGACTATTTAGAAATGAAGAAGATTCCTTCTAAGCGTGCAGAGTTCATAACAAAGCGAATGGACAGATCAGCGCGGAAAGAAGAGGAAACGGTCACAACCTGGCAGAATGTCCTACGAGCTTGCTATATAGGTAGGACAATGGAAGAGTTGGAACACAAGATTCCAAGGATAACATTGGATACACGAGGACAGGCAGCAGTCATTGGAATTGACTATGCAGATGTGCGAGACTTTGCATCCGCCGGTATTTTGACTAAGACTGATGAAGGTGAGTGGATTTGGAGACAGCATACATGGATCTGTGCAGATTCTCCATTTATCGATTCCATAAAGTTCCCACTGAGAAATGTAGGACAGACAGAATTTGAAGATTTCGAGATTGTTCCAGGTCCGGTGATTGATGTGAACCTGATCGCAGACTGGTGCATGGAACAGATGAAATACTACGAGGTCAAGAAGATTGCGATGGATACCTACCGGTACACATTGTTCAAACAGGCATTCGAAGAACGCGGGCTGACAATAGAAGACAAGAAGAACCCACATGGAATAGTCCGTCTGATTCGAAAGATAACATCAGTGACTGGAATTATCGCACCATTCATCCAGTCGATGTTTTCACAAGGCATGATTAACTTTGGACCATCTGCAATCATGCGATGGTATACAAACAATACAAGAGTATCTGAAGATAAATTTGGAAACAAGAGCTTTGGTAAAATTGAACCGAAGCTAAGGAAAAATGATGGATTTATGGCTTTTGATGTAGCAATGTTCTGCAAAGATGAGCTGGAAGTCCAGATCGTATATATTTAACAGGAGAAGAATATGTTTAAATTTTTGTGGCAACGGGATAAGGAGATGCAGTCTCTAGCTGAGATTATTGCGGTGGATATGGAAAAGTTGAATTTATCAAAGTTGGCCATTGAAAAAGCAGTTATGATGATTGCGAAGGCAATTGCTAAATCCGATATCTTGATACAGACAGAAAGTAAAGAGAAAAATAAACAGGAGTATCGGCTGAATATACAGCCTAATGACCATGAGTGCGGAACTGTGTTCTGGACGGAAGTTGTAAGACAACTTCTTACGGTACAGGAAGTGCTGATTATTCCGTTAGGTGGTAAATATTATCTGGCATCAGCTTGGAATGTTAGCAATAATGTGCTGACTGAGCGAACATATAGCAATATAACACTAACATGCGCCGGACATAACTATCCGATTTGGAAAAAAAAGCGATCATCAGAGGTGATACACCTAAAATATGATAATGCAAGAATTCGCCTGTATCTGCAAAACGTAGTTGGACAGTATGATCGGACGCTTGATGCTGTTAATGCGATGATGCGTATGTCCAGTATGCCGAGATTCAAATTAAAACTTGGGACAGCAACGCTATCATTCAGAGAAAAACAGGCAGATGGCACAGACAAAGAGATGACAAAGGATCAATATGTAAAAAAAATTAAGAACCTGTTGGAATCGGATGAGCTTGCTGTGCTTACGGAAACTGACAATGTAGCGATTGACCAGTTACAGATTAACACGGCGACTAAGGCGGAAGAACTGGCAAAAATGGCATTGCAAATCAATAATGAAGTGGCAAACGCTTTTGACATTCCGGAAGCAGTATTTAACGGAAATATTACAGAAAAATCTGACGCCACAAATGAATTCATAACCTATGCTGTTAGTCCGGTAGCGGAAGTGATCAATGATACGTTGACTGCTTACATAGTTGGTGAAAATGATTATTGCACAAAGAATGAAAAAGTTATGGTATGGCTGGCACGTTTCAAACATGTGGACGTGGTAGACAGTGCAACCAATCTGGATAAACTGCGAGGAATTGGATTTGATTACGATGAAATTCGTGAAATGGTTGGTTATCCACTTTTGAATACAGAATTCAGCCAGGCAAGAGCTCTGACAAAGAACTATGGAGAGGAGGGAAATGGTAATGCAGCATAGAAAACGCGATCAGTAGGAGGTGATCCAATTATCTCGGAGCTGTCCGTTAAACAGTAAATAACAGTAGAAAGGAAAAGAACATGGAACAGAAAAAAGTTGTGTATAGATTCCAGCAAACGGATCATGTGCATGAAATCTTTATTTTTGATGAGATTAGAAAGAATGGGCCGTTTAACTGGGATACATGGCAGTATGACGATTCTGAGACATCAGCGAAGCATTTTAAAGAGCTTTTGGATGCCATTCCAGAAACAGATGAAATAAAGATCTATTTCAATAGCAATGGCGGAAGCGTGAATCAGGGAACGGCTATCTATAACATGCTTCAGCAGCATGGATCCTATAAAACGGGAATTGTGATGGGCGGATGCCATTCCATCGCCTTTACAATTTTACAGGCATGTGACAAGCGGATCATGGGGCAGGGAACAACAGCAATCATCCATGACATGTGGGAGACAGTAACAGGAAATGCGGCAGATCTGAGAGCGGAAGCAGACAATTTAGACGTGGCGATGGACAGTTGTGTGGCGCTGTTTATGCAGCGTGCCACTATTTCGGAAGATGATCTTCGGGAAATGATGCATAAGACAACAACATTATCTCCGCAAAAGGCATTGGAATATGGTTTGATTGATGAAATTGGTGTTGCGCAGAAAGAGGATGATCCGGATGTGAAACTGCAAGAAGTGCTCAGGGAAAATAAGGCACTGCAGCTGGAGCTGAGGAATAGAAATGAGCACCAGAAACAGCTTACAGAGTTTTATCAGCTGACACACAAGAAAGAAGAGAAGGAAGAAGATAGCACCGGTTGGGGTGCATTTTTTAATTAGGAGGAAATTACAGAATGAAAATTGAAGGTTTAAGCCAGGAAGTAAAAGACAAAGTAAAGCAGCTTCTGGATACCGCTCCGGCAGATCAGAAAGCGGATGCGATTATGCAGTCGATCGAAATGATCGAGGAAGCAGCACATGCAGATCTGATCAACCAGGTGGTGGCAGAAGCAGAAAGAGCGAGCCATGATGCTGAATTTAAGAAACAGCTTGGACTCCGCAATCTCTCACAGGAAGAAAAGAAATTTTATGAGGGATTCAAGGATATTAAGCAGTCTGTAACAGCAAATCAGATTGATATCATCCCGACAGAAATTATCGATCGCACACTCGATGATGTAAGAAAAGCATCTCCAATTTTAAAACTGGTAAACATGGCACCGGCAAATGTAAAGAAATGGATAGTAGCATCACATTCAGGTGCAGCGGTGTGGGGGAATCTTACGGATGAAATCAAGGGCGAATTATCTGGAACTATTTCAGCACTAAATATCGAACTCCATATGCTGTCCGCATATCTGGTGATCCCGAAAGCAATCCGTGAACTTTCCATGGAGTTTGTAGATCGGTATTTTATGGCAATCCTTTCGGAAGCAATGCAGGATGGTCTTGTAAAAGGTTATCTGGATGGAGATGGAAAAACTGGACCGATCGGTATTTTCCGTCAGATCGGAACCACAAATGACGATGGAACAAATAAAGCGAAGACCGTTTTAAATAACATCACCAAATTCAGCCCGAAGGGACTTGCAAATGTAAGAAAAACCCTTACAAATAACGGAAAACGTGTTGTTACCAAACTGTATCTGATTTGTAACCCGGCGGATGAAGCGGAATATGTAGATCCGTGCATGTTTGGAGAAACACTTACTGGTGGATATGTCAATAAAACATTCATTGATATTGAAAAGATCCCGGATGCTAACTGCCCGCAGGGCAAAGCAGCATTTACCATTGATGGATATTACACAATGGGTGCGACGGGTGTGAGAGTAACAGAATATGATCAGACAAAAGCGATGGAAAATGCGGATCTGATCATTGCGAACTGCTTTGCGAATGGACGAGCTGTTGATGATAATGTTGCAGTTATCTTCGACGTCACAAAACTTGAAGAGTATGTAATTAACGTACATCAGACATCTACTGCATCCGTTTAGTAAGAGTGAGGGCAGAGTATGAACGAAAATGAACTATCCATTCTTGTTGATGAGATGAGAGAAGAGTTCCAGATTCCTCCATACTGCGATGACAGACAGCTGAGAAATCTTGCAAAAGAAGGTGAACATGCAGTCGGGAGATTGAATCCTGGCTGTGGCATCACCAAAGATTTGACGTATCGAATGCTAATGAAGAATTATATGTATTATTCTTATCACCACCGAGTAAGTGAGTTTTTTGAGAATTATGCAAGTGTGATCCTGACTTGGCAGATGGAGACGGAGGTGGACGTAAATGGCACTGCCTGAATACACTGACGGAGTACTTGAACTGTATCGCATCGAAAATGATGAGTCGGAAGATTATCCGGAAGAAAAGCTCCGTGATACCGGAATGCGCTTTTGGTATCGTGAGCTTGCGGTATATGACACCACCAGAGCAAAGCTATCCGCTGACAGCATCGAAGTGACGCTAAAACTCGCTATTCCACAGTATAAGCAGATTAACAGTAAATGTGTCTGTATTATTGGCGGAGAACAACACGAGATCTACAATGTGGCGCACATCACTACGAAAGATGGATTTAGAGAGTCGGAACTGACACTGAAAACGCCGGCACACGACAGGGAGGTTATCGATGACACAGAAAGAACTGAGTGAGATTTTGCACGATATTGGCTGCCCTGTGAATGAGGGAGTCAGTAGTCTCAAAAATGAAAAGGTATTTCCGAGAATTGATTACTGGGAGATTATGTGGGAAGACACAATGGCATCCGGTGACGATTATGAGAATGAGATTACATGGCAGATTAGTTTTTATGCTAGAAAGCCACGCGATCCGAAACTGATTGCATTGAAAAACCGTCTGAATGAGCTTGACTACCATCCGACCATTGCTCACGAATACGTGACAGAAGACCGTGTATGGCATTCTTACTTCTCAATTACAACTGATGGAGTGATTGGATGAGCAGCGGGATAACCTTTGACAGTGGAGGGTTTGAAGACTTCGAGGAACTGTTGAAACAGTATTCCGAGAACGTAAGCCCGGACAAAGCACTTGACGCAGTGGAAGAGGGGGCAAAGGAGTTTGTGAATGACCTTCTGAGACTACCAAAACCACGAAGTCAGATCACCAAAGCGGGGTACACGCATATCGTGAGTACATTCGCACTGGAAAGAAATGACAGCGGAATTAAGGTTGGATGGGGCAAGTATTACGGTCCAATGCTTGAGCATGGAACCAGGAAGATGGCAGCAAGGGCACACTTGAAGCCACTCTTTGAAAGAAACAAGGAAAAATACTACAAGAAGATGACAGAGAGCATCTTCGGTTAGGAGGTTAACTAATGCCTATTAATACAAAAAAACCGGCTATGAAACAGACAGTCGGTGCACAGTATATGTGTTTTGCTGATGCAACAGAGGGCAAAGAGTACGATGGCACTTACGAGGCTGATGTTGAGAAGACAGAAGTCGTTAAGAGCGTAAAGGTAACTGAGAACTCTGAGACAAGTGATGCGTATGCATCCGGAAAAATCTATGATTCAGATTCACCGATGTACAGTATCGACATTGAGGTATCTGTGATTGCATTCCCGGACGATACAATATCCAAAATGCGCGGAGAGACAAAAGAAACAGGCGGACTTATCCTCGCTGGCGGAAAGAGCGAAAGACCAATCTTTGCTTATGGAAAGGTTGTAAAACTGAAAAACGGAAAATCTCGTTATGAGTGGTTTCCAAAATGCAAGCTTGTTGAGAACTCCGATGATATTGCAACATCTGAGGAAAAAGCAAGTGAGCAGACAGACACGATTAAGATCAGGGCATATCCGTTTGATGCAGAAGGAAACATCGTGAGCAAGGTCACAGAGTCCACGGCACCGGCAGGACTTACAGAAGAGAAGTTCTTTGCAAAACCGATTCTGACGGATGCAGACCTTACAACAGCAGTAGGAGCGTGAAAGGAATAAGTGGCACATGAATGCAGGTAAAATTATAAAGCTTACAGACGGGACAACCATTGAAGCGAAAATGAATTTTGGAACAATCTTTTATCTTGATCAGATAGGTGGTTCAAAGCTTGGACAGCGAATAGACAAACTTGAAAAGAGTGGAAAAGCAACAGACAGCGACAAGATGAATTTTGCAGCGAAGCTTATCTATGCAATGGTAAGAAGCAATGGGAGAAAAGTGACATTTGATGAAGCACTTCAGCTTGTGCCACCGGATCCGACAGAACTTCTTGAAGTTGTAGAGGCTTATCAGAAAGAAGTTGACAAAATTAAAAAAAAAGAGGAATCGAAAGCGCAGATGAAAGCATTCAGCTCGAGATAAATTGGGCTGAATATATGGTTGATGCGAGAGAGATGGGAATGACAGAGGACGAGTTCTTCCACTCATGTCCCGTCTTTTTTTGCGAACAATATGAGATATTCCGTGAGAAGAAAGCGAGGGAGGTGAGGACGTTATATGGCAGATGAACTGAAGAGAGTTGGATTAGTGTTTAAGGCAGATGGTGCAGCAGACTTTCAAAAGACGATGCAGCAGGTAAATACAGCCGTTCAGGAAAATAGTAATTCATTTAAACTTGCAAAAGCGGCATGGGATGATAGCACTACTGCAGTTGAAAAGTTAAAAGACCGTCAGGAATATTTGGCAAAACAGACGGACGTTTATTCTGATAAAGTGGAAATTCTGAAGCGTGAGCTTGAAGAAATGGAATCTGCAGAAAACAGAAATGAGGATGCAATCCGAAAGAAGCAGAACCAGCTTACAAGTGCACAGATTAGTTTAACAAAATATCAGAAAGGCCTTGCTGAAGTAACAGAAGAACTTGAGAGCGGAGCAGCAGAAAGTAAGGAACAAATTAGGAAATTATCTGATGAAATTGCAGAGTCTACAGATAAAATTAAGGCAAATGAGATTGAAATCGAAGCTCTTAAAGCGAAATATGACGATCATACAAAGTCGATTGTAAAATATAAAGATGAACAGAAGTATCTTTTAAATCAAACAGAGAATTACGAAAGAATACTTGAATCATTAAAAAAACAATTGGATATTCTTGAATCTGCTGAAAATAAAGATGAAAAAGCAATTCAGGACAAAAAGAATGAGATAAATGAAACTACTACAAAACTTAATGGTTACAAAAGTAAACTGGAAGATGTTGAGAAAAAGCTGAAAAGCGGAGCAGCTGCAACGGAAGGCTATGCTGAAAAAGTACAGGATTTTGGAAATAAAGCAAAAGAGACAGGGGATAAGTTTAGCGGAATATCAACGGCGGCAGCAGGCATAGTAGCGGCAACAGCAGCTACAGTACCTGCAACGGCAGAATATCGTAAAATTATGGGATCCCTTGAGGTATCGAGCCAAAATGCAGGGTACACAGCAGAACAAACAGCGGAAAGTTATAGAACCTTATATGGTGTGCTTGCAGATGATCAGACAGCTGCAACAACTACGGCCAATCTTCAGGCGCTGGGCTTATCACAAGAAGAATTAAATACGGTAATTGAGGGGACGATTGGTGCATGGGCAACTTACGGGGATAGTATTCCTATTGATGGACTTGCAGAATCAATCAATGAGACTGTGAAAACAAGTACTGTTACTGGGACTTTTGCGGATATGCTCAATTGGGCGGGAACTTCAGAGGATGCATTTAATGAAAAGCTTGCAGCTTGCGGAAGCGAAAGTGAGAGAGTAAACCTGGTCATGCAGGAAATGGCGAATCAAGGTCTCGTAGATGCAGGAAAAAAATGGCAGGAAAACAATAAGAACTTGGTAGACGGAAATAAGGCAACAGCAGATTTCCAACAGGCAACAGCTGAGCTTGCGGATACAGTTGCACCGCTGATTACAAAAATTACGGAATTGATTGCCGGATTGATTGAAGAGTTTAATCAGCTCTCCCCGGAAGGACAGAGATTGATTGCCGGATGTGTATTGGTAGTGGCAGCAATAGCTCCAATTCTTTCGGGAATCGGGAATATTGCGATGGGAATACAAACATTGATTCCGTTGATTTCAAAACTATGGACCGTGCTTGGACCAATGGGAATTGTCGTGATAATTGGTTTGATTATCCTTTTATATAATAAATGTGAATGGTTTAGAAATGGAGTTAATGCACTATTTGGCGGCATTGCAGATTTTATTAAAGGTGTAATTAATAAAATCAAGGGATTTTTCAACTTTGAATGGAAACTTCCGAAAATCAAGCTCCCACACTTCAAGGCAAGCGGATCATGGTCGCTTGTTCCACCAAAAGTTCCAAAGTTTTCGGTTGACTGGTACGCAAACGGCGGTATCTTGAACAGCCCAACTATTTTCGGAATGAACGGAGACAGAATGATGGGCGGTGGCGAAGCTGGAGCGGAAGCAGTTCTTCCAATCGACTTACTAAAGACTTATATCCGTGATGAGATGCAGTCCAATAATACTGTACTTGCTCAGTTGATTGCTGAAGCTTTGTCGGAATTGACATTTGTCATTGAGAATAACATTTCACTCGGAGACAAAAAGCTTGCTGATGTACTAGTAGATGCCATCATCAAAAAGCTGTCCTCTAGCGTTAAATGGAAGAAAGGAGCTGTCGGAGTATGATGGACGTAGAATACAATGGAATTCTTGCATCAAGCTTAGGAATCTATGCGAAAAATATTCCTGACATTCCGGCAGCTGTCCGAAAAGAAAAGACAGTGGATATTCCTGGCATGGACGGAACGCTGATTCTGTTGGAGGGAGGTTATGAATCCACAGAAATCAAAGTGGATTTTAACTTTATTGGAGATTCTGACCGATGGGATGAACGTTTCGGACTTGCAAAAAAATGGCTGTCAAAAAGAGGTGGATTGCTCCGGTTTGGCTGTGATCCGGAGCATTACTACAAGATTTTGAAAGTTGAAGTGGACGATGGGAAGCGTACTACGGAAAGAGTTGGTAATTTTACAACTACTTTCCTAACCAAAGATGGACTTAGGTATCTCGAAAGCGGACTCGGAGAAATGCCTGCGAGTGATGTGGTAGACAATCCTTATGAGATTGCCTATCCAATCTATAAGATTACTGGCGAGGGCGAATGCACTCTTGCCGTCAATGATGGAAAAATGGTGGCAAATATAGGGCAAAACCTAACCATTGACACAGGACGGAAGCTTGCGTACAGAGAAGACGGAACACTTAGTAATACGTCTGTGACTGGTGATTACGATAACCTCATTTTGATTGAGGGGAGAAATAAAATCGAAATTACGGACGGATTTGAACTGAAAGTAATTCCGAATTGGAGGCGTTTATAGTGATTCAGATTTATAGTGCCGAAAATAAAGATTATGATCACAATGGAGATATGACACTTCTTCCGGAAGAATGTTCTGTTCATGTGGTACTGAATGGCGAATGGACAGCCACATTAGAGCATCCGATTGATGATGAGGGCAGATGGAAATATATCAATGACAATGCAGTTGTTAAGATGCCATCATTCAATGGTGAACAGTTGTTCCGTATTAAAAATAAAGAAAAAAGAGATTCAGGAGTGAGTGCAGAGCTTACTCCTATCTTTTTGGATGCAAAAGAGGATTGCTTTTTATTGGACGTAAGACCAACTGAGAAGAATGGACAAGATGCATTGGACATCATGACCGCTCCGAACAAGATGTATTCAGCAAAGTCGGATATCAAAAAGTTATCTACAGCGTATTATCAGACAAAAAATCTGATTGAAGCCATCAATGGAAATGATGAGAACTCATTTATCAATAGATGGGGTGGCGAAATCCTCTACAATAACTATCAGATCACGATAGATGATCATGTCGGTGGTGATTATGGAGTGCAAGTCCTCTACGGCAAGAATATCGTCAAGGACGGATTTTCCGAAACGATCGACATGACGGAAGTTGCTACGAGAATCATTCCGAAGTCATACAACGGATATATGATTGCCGGAGACGCACCTTGGATAGATTCGCCACTGATTGAAAAATATCCAACAGTGCATTACAAAGTCATGTCTTTTGAGGATGTGAAAATGCGTGCAGATGCCTCAGAGGACGATGAGACAAACGGAACAATCATTTGCGATACGCAGGAACAGCTCGAAGGAGCGCTCAAAAAGAAATGTGAAGAACAGTATGCTGCAGGTGTCGACAAGCCGAAGATTACGATCAAAGCAGACATGGAGCTTCTGCAGAACACGGAACTGTACGAGGACGTGAAAGAGTTGGAAGCTGTATCACTTGGAGATACCGTCCACTGTAAACACTCTAAGCTCAGAATCGTATCTGATGCAAGAGTCATCGAATTGGAATGGGATGCTGTAAGGAATAAGCTTATTTCGGTCACCCTGGGAAAATTCCAGTACAATTTTTTAAATAACGTATCGTCCATCATGAATAGAGTTGAACAGGCTATCCGCTCAGATGGTAGTCTTATTGGACAGCAAGTGCAAGGTACGATCAATGGAGTTAAGGCGCAGCTTAGAGCACAGTCATCCATTGCAAAAAAGCAGACGGTCCGTGCGGTATTGTTTGAGGATTTGGATCCTGACTCCCCAACATTTGGAGCAATGTGCTTAGGCACGCTCGGATTTGAGATTGCATCAGAGCGTACGGCTGATGGAAGAGATTGGAAGTGGAGTACATTCGGAACAGGTCAAGGATTCTTTGCAGATTTTATTGTGGCCGGAACAATGCTTGCTGACCGTATCAAAGGCGGAACGTTGGAATTAGGCGGTGCTGGAAATGGTAATGGAGTTGCAAAAGTGCTTAATGCTGACGGAAATGAGATTGTGCGATTAGACAAGGATGGTGTGTACGCAAAAGGCAAATATGTCTGTGCTAACACGGATGGGAGTCAGACGGCTACCCTTTCAAATGGAAAATTAACATTCAAGACCGAATCTTACGAGGTTGTCATCCGTGCTGGTGCGATCGGTGGATTGACAGGACTTATGATCTATCCAGAGCAAGGTGCTGTTAGAACAAAATTCCTCTCTATTGGAGATAAATTATCTGCAAGGTTTGACAATATATCGCTTCTGGCTTCGGGAAAAACAACCATCGGTGGAGCATCTCTTGAGGTGCAACGTGACGGAAAAGGATATTCCGGCAAGACCGGAAAAGCTGTCTTTTCTGACGGAACTTACCTCGAATACGTCAATGGATTTTTGGTTGGTGGAAATACGAAAGAAGGTGGCTTTTAATGGCTTGGACCATCGGAAATTACGCTCTATCACAAGAGCAGATGAATGCAAATGCGTTGGAAGTGTATAAATATCTCTCAGCAAGAGGATGGTCGCTAAATGCAATTGCTGGATTGCTTGGCAATATGCAGAGTGAGTCCTATGTCAATCCTGGAGTGTGGCAGAGTTTACAAGCGAACAACTATTCGGGTGGGTTTGGTCTTGTGCAGTGGACTCCTGCCACGAATTATACGGACTGGGCGCGCCAGAACGGATATGATATTGCAGATCCGAACGGTCAGCTGTATTGGATTGACGCCTTGTCGGAGACGACAGGACAGTGGATTCCAACAAGCGCTTACAATATGTCGTGGAGCGCATTTAAAAAGTCAGGATCCTCGCCGGAAGAACTCGCCAGTGCATTCCTCAAAAATTTTGAACGCGCCGGAGTAGAGGTTGAGTCCAACAGACGGTCACAGGCTCGGAGTTATTTTAATTTACTCGGTCAGTACGGTAAAAATGCCAAAGCTGTAGAGTCTGCAGTTCAATGGGCGATTGGAATTGCAAATGATAATAGTCACGGATACGATCAAGGGAGTCGCTGGGGTCCAGACTATGACTGCTCCTCATTACTGATCACTGCCTATCAGCAAGCCGGAATCAAGGTTAAGGATGCCGGTGCGACATATACCGGAAATATGTACTCTGCATTTTTAGCGTGTGGATTTGAGGATGTGACAGGATTTGTCAATCTGTCAAATGGTAGCGGAATAAAGCGAGGAGATATCTTACTAAACACAGCAAGCCACACTGCTATGTCGATCGGCAATGGTCAAGTAGTACAGGCGAGCCAGAATGAGCTTGGCGGTGCTACGGGAGGTCAGAGTGGTGACCAAACAGGACGAGAAATATGGTGCACGAATTATTATAATTTCCCGTGGAATTATGTCCTGAGATTGTCGCACAGTGAATCAGGCGGATCGTCAGGCGGAGCATCAGCGTATATCGTCAAATGGATTCCAGGGTAGAAAGGATAAACTATGAATACAATTAAAAGGGATGTGTATGTGTTAAAAAATACCATCAAAATTCCGATTGAAATCACGCAAGGCACTGACATGATCGGAATCGAATTTACGGTCAGGGATTTTACGATTCCGGCAACGGCAGCAGTTGTGGCTTATGCAAATCACAAAAGCATGAGCAGACCTAATTCCGCTCTGTGCGAACTGGCTGATAATGTGATTGCGTTTTCCCCGAGTTCAGGTTTTTTTGCTGTTGGAATGAATGAGTTGCAGATCAGGATCATTAATGAAGACAAGACACTAGTATCTTTTGCGGAAAAAGTAAAATGCTCTGGATCTGCTGGATTTCCAGACGATGAGGAAGAAGGCAAACAGACTCTTGTCGAGCAGGCGGTCACGGCGGTAAGCAAAGAATCTGGCGAAAGAAAAACCGCTGATGAGAATGAAAAAGCACAGCGTATTGCAGGCGATCAAGAAGAAAGAGATGCAAGGATTGAAGCAATCAATCTCGAAAAGAGTGAAAGAGATAAAGCGATTGAAGCAGAGAAAAACGCAAGAATCAAGGCAGACGATGAAATCAAAGCGAATCGCGCAAAAACTCTCGATGCGGTAAAAACCACTACAAAAGAGGGTACATTTGTTGATGCCTTGGCGGTTAAAGAACTGAGCGAAAAGATGGACGATATAGACGTAAAGACGGAGAATCTTGGAAAGAAGATTGCTATATTTGTAGACTCAGTTGTAAAAGGTTCAGTTAGCTTTAACACATCGGACTACTTAAAAGATGGAGTCAAATACGCTTTTACCGTAACCGTGTCCTCGGCTGTTAACGATACATCTTGTGCGCAGGAAATAAGCTGCAAGCTTAATAATACGCTGATTGGCCAGAATGGTAATTACTGTAAATTATCATCTACATTTTGCGGACGATGCTCAAAAGGAGACACAATCCTTGTTACGTCATACAAAAATGGCGGGGAGTGGAGCATGTTTAACACGAGACTGATTTTTGTTCCGGTAGATTAGGAGGTGATGGAAAATGGCGGAAATCAATTATATCGAAATTAATGCGGAAAATCGCAGTATTACGATTCCACAAAGCGAAAAACTACTTGGAGTCGAAAATGACAGCAAGGCAATCCGAAAGTACTTCCGATGTCCGAAAATTGTCGGAGATGGAATTGACCTCACAAAATCCGATGTGCATATCAACATCCAGAATGCATCAAATAAGGTATCCGGAAAAGACAGATACAATGCCGAGAATTTAAAGGTGTCTGGCGAAAATGTAACTTTTGAGTGGAGTCCTCTGCGGAAAGCTACATCACACAAAGGCACTGTCAGATTTAGCGTGTGCGTGACTGAAGAAGGTACAGACAGAGAATGGAATACCACGATCGCGACCTTGAACGTGTTAGAAGGCGAAGAACTTTTTACAGAAAAAGAGCGTGAAGAAAGAGGCTCTGACTTTGCCGGAATCCTTACTGCGGACGCAACCGCGGATGCAGACAGCATTGAACTCGGAAAGAGCGCCTATGTGAATGGAAAGAAAATTGAAGGGACGTTGACGAGCAAAAATGAAATTAAAGCAGTTGCAAAAAAAACGGAACTATCATCCACACCAATAATCATTCCGAACTATGGTCAGAGTACAATGCCGGTGCTTAAGCATACAATTGAAGTCTCTCTTGCAGACACGAGTAAACCGGTACTGTTAAAAGGAGACATTAAAAAAACGGTTGTGTACAACGAGGCAGGCAGTATTTATGGAGATGCAAAAGCGTCAGATGTAAGAGTCGGAAAAACAT
>ENA-OOZG01001370-OOZG01001370.1-human-gut-metagenome-genome-assembly--contig:-NODE-1370-length-17501-cov-5.790439_pt1 | contig 17501 bp, 9 predicted proteins | sample MGYA00241706_ERZ501384 | MGnify/ENA primary metagenome ERZ501384 (study PRJEB25962, sample SAMEA2042742) | human gut metagenome | biome: human gut; feature: human-associated habitat; material: faeces...
ATGTAGTCCAGGATCTTTTTAATAGAAGCAAGACTTTTGTTCTCTTCCTTATCTGCGGGAGTGATGTAATTTCCCATGAGCATTTCGTAGAAAAAGCTGAAGAACAGAGCCTTTAATTTTACGAAATAATATGGCTTTTTTTCTTTATGGCAGGAATGGATCCTGTCAAAAAGCAGGCAGATATTCCCATAATTGTCATCAGATCTGGAAATAATATGGGTAAATTCCGCCTGATTATCCATCAACATGGAAATGACACGTTCCTGACATAAATCCCCCGCCGGGCCTGACAGGAAGTTCAGGTCAAAAACAATACTACGGAAATAAAGGATATTCTTCAGATCTGTTTTTATGCCATGGAGAACTCCACGGTTCACAATGATCAGGTCACCGGCCTTGACGCGGAGGATCTCTTTATTCAGACGGACCAGTCCGCTGCCGGATTCAATATAAATCAGTTCCATCTCGTCATGCCAGTGGTTGTAGAGGGAATGGAAGATTTCGCAGTTGTCTGTATAAGTTTCTATGGGAAGCTCAAAGGAGCCGTGAGAGCTTCGTTCTTTCAGGGTATCATCTACTTCGATCGTGGGAACCGGCATAGTGGAGTACCTCCTTTTATAAAATATCTGGATTATAAAGAATATTATGAAAGACAGAACACAGTCTGTCAATCAGTGTAATTGCCTTTTTGACCGAATCAGGTAAGTCCCCTGCTTCAATTGTGGAAAGCGATAAGCAGTGGGAAGATATGGAAAATTATAGAATCATAAAAATTTCAGCAGTACAATGGAGTCAAAATAATCTGTGCGGTCAAGCCACTGGTAAGCTCCGTCATATTTCTGGCAGATATCCTCTATGATAGACAGTCCAAATCCATGGGAGGGCAAGGGATTGTAAGATTCCTTTTTGGTAGTCTGATGGTTAAAAATCTGTTCCGGATTCTTAGTATTATGAAGATAGATGGACAGACATTCTCCGGAAAATTCTGTGGACAGACGGATAAAAGGCTTCTGGCTGCCGGACTGGAGACAGGCTTCTATGGCATTGTCCATCAGGTTAAAAAATACACTGCACAGATCTGTGATCTCTATGGAAAGTTTATCAGGCAGAAATATTTCATAGGAAACCTGAATATGATACTGTTCTGCCCGAAGTTTCTTTCCCTCCAGAATCGCCTGTATCAGGTTATCCTGACAATAAGGATGAAAACGTTCCTTCTGAAAAGTCTGGCTGAAACTGTCAAGGGCAGCGGCCGCTTCCGGATATTTGTGATTGCTTAGTAAGTCCTGGATATGTGTCAGGGCAGACTCCGTTTTTCTCTGCAGTACATAGGTTTCTTTTGTGCGGAAATGAAGATGATCCATCTGCTCCTGCTCCATCTGATGCTGTTTTTGGAGCATGGAGAACTGAGAAGCTATCTGGATTTTTTTTAACTGGTCATTCAGTGTTTGGTAGAAAATGATGCAGATGAAGATCAGAAGAACTCCCAGGATAAAAAATTCCAGGCTGGTTTCCTGGGGGTAAAGTGTGGCCAGGAAATAAATAAGCTGAAACAGAAAAGTGCTGATGAAAAGCAGAGGGATTGACAGGAGCAGATTTTGGGGAGGATTTGCTGCAAAGTTTGCTGCTGGTGAATCTGTTTTTTCAAAAGTATGACTGGGAGTTGCTTTTGGGGAAAGCACAGATTCCAGATATTTGTCTGCTTCGCTGTAATTTTTGGCATTTATCAGATATGACAGAGAAAACAGGTGATTCTCTATATCATGGTTCCATTTGCGCAGGCTGGCGTATTCTGCACTTAGGGTTTTAGATGCATTTAACTGTTTCTTCAGAAGAAGAGCCTCCTGCTGATGGCAGATGTGTTTTTCATGTTGAAGGCGCAAGGTGCAGATTGCCCGATAGAACAGAAAAAATCCCAGTATACACAATACCCAATACAAAATGCAGAAAAAGATTCTAAGAAAAAGGGAGCACGGAAGTGCCAGCAGGTTATTGGTCAGTGCCGGAAGGATAACAGGAGAAAGCAGTTCAAAGAAAGTGACAGTTTTGAGATAGCTGAAACACTGCTGCAAAATATGGGCGACTTTTTCCAGCAGGAACAATCCAAGAGCCATATTAAAGAATTGGATGATTAGGAATTCTACTGGGGAGCACTGGGATCTCAGAGTGGAGGGAGTATACATAACAGCGGGAAACAGCAGATTATGGATCTGAAGAAAAACGCTGGAAGCAACGATTTCTGCACAGGTTTCTAATAGTACGAAAATAAAATAAATAGCCAGTTTTTGCAGAAAAGAGGCATGGAATCCAATAAAAACACAGCCCAGGATAAGAAGCTGAATCAGGATCGTAAATTCTCCGCTGAGAGTGCTTCTCTTCATCAGAAAACACAGGCTCATGGGTAAAGTGAAAAGGATCAGCAGGAAAAATAGTGAGATTTTATTTCTCACAGGAAGTAGCCGTCTGGAAAAATAAAGGATTGCAAAACTGGTATAAACGGCTGCAAGAATATCCAGAAAAAGATTAATGACAGTTTCGCTCATGATTCTACCTCTTTGTGATGTACAAGTTTCATAAAAGCAAGGGAATCTTTTACAGATTGATAATAGGAACGGCTTACAGGTACAATATAACCTCCGGACAGCTGTATTCCCTGATGGCTGTAGGTGCATACTGCATGGAGGTTCACACAGAAACTGTTATGGCATCGGCAGAAATCCGGTTTCAGCTGCTCAGCCAGATCATGAAGTCGTTCTTTGGTTGTGTAAGCGTGATCTCTGGTGTGGATGATGGTTTGACGCAGATTACGCTCCAGATATAAAATTTCGGATTTTTGTACCTGATAATTTCTGGAATTCATGGAAAAGTACAGATATTGCTCCTGTCTGTCTACAAGTTTGCGGCAGGCTGCCTGTAGTGCCAGTGGCAGATATTTGGGTATCTGCAGTTTATGGATGAAATATACATGCTCAGTCTCATATACAGCAGTGGCATATTGGAGATACTGGCTGATAAAAATAATCTGGGAGTCCGGACAAAGCTTATTGATCTGATCTGCCAGTGCAATACCATTCATAGAATTTTCGCCCAGATCAATATCCATTAAAATAATGGAATAAGGACAGCTGGATGCAGAATTGGAAATTGTTTTTAAAAGTTCATTTCCGGTAGAAAAATGGCAGGTCTGAAAAGTGTTTTCCGGCAAATCCCTGAGAATGGAGCAGATGATTTCATAATGCTGTGGATTGTCTTCACAGATAGCAAGATTCATGGTTGGGGACTCCTTTTGTATATGGAAATATTTGTTGAAATATATGGAATCATCATACTGCAAAATGTCGAATTGTGCAATAGTTACTGTTTCTTTCGGTTCTGGAAACAGTAGATAAAAGATGCCTGGAATAAAAAAGGTGTTACAAGAAATGCTGTAGGCTGAAATACGATTGTAATTCCATTTTTTTGTAATTCTCTCCTACTCCAAAATAACAGTGCCATAAATACTGACAGACACAAAAACAGTGGAAGTGAGATCTTGCGTTTGTAGGGAAGAATCCTGCAATCAAAGATTGTGGTTTGCCTCAGATTCCGTTCCAGATAAAGAATATCGGAACAGAGCACCTGATAATTGCGTGAAGTTCCGGAGAAATACAGATATCGTGTATGCTGCTTCTTAAGCTTCTGACACGCTGCTCTCAGAGCCAGAGGAAGATGCGAAAAAATTGGTTAAATATGTAGCGAAATATAGTTGTTTGTGTGAATACATGCGATTTTGGGAGTCTGTGTGATACAATCAGGATATGGAAACAAAGAAGCGACTTTAAAGATTTTGTGCGTGAAAAAATTATTATTCCTGGTACTTTCAAGCGTTGAATATAGAATATATGTGAAAGCGGTATTGTTTCCATAAGAAAGAGAAGAAAAGTATTGTAAGAAAGACTGTCAAAAAATCATTATAGACATATATAAAGCGCTTGAAAGTTACCGGAAAAGGAGGAAAGGTATATGGCTAAGAAAAAATTATCAACAATATTTGCGTGGACTTTGTCTATTGCTATGGCAATTGGTTCTGTAAATGTAGCAGGGGCAGCAGAAGTTCCACGGATGGAAAGTGTTCAAACAGAAGACCCACAGACAGATGAAGATCGTGCGGAGAATAGTCAGGAGGATATTATCAAGGATGATGTGGATATTTTCAATGCAGGAGATGTAAGTGAGTCAACCTTTGAAGATGAAATGGGTTCGACTGATCAGGAAATATTTACGGATGGAATGCAGGAAAATGCAACAGGTGGTAGTGATTCTGCTGTAACGGAAGGTAATATAGATTATTCCATTGATGAGGGAGTCTTGACGATTACGGGGAGCGGAATCATCGCAGATAAAACTTTTTGGGGAAATGAAAGTATTGTTGCAGTGAAGATAGGAACAGGAATTACTGCTATTGGTGATCAGGCTTTTAGAGATTGTAAGAATCTGAAAATTGTGCAATTGCCATCACAGTTGCAGAGTATTGGAAATGGAGCATTTAAAGACTGCAAAGAGTTACAGAAAATACAATTACCCTCAGGTCTTACAGAGTTAGGATATAGTGTCTTTACAGGATGTGACAAATTAATAGAGATTAGAATTCCTAAAAGTTTAGTGACAATTTTGTATGATGAGTATGGCTATTATACCGGACCATTTAATGGAAGTGGCTTACAAAAAGCAATCTTGGAAGATGGAACAGAAACGGTGAAAACGACATTGTTTTGGGGATGTGACAAATTAACGGAGGTGAATCTTCCGGAGAGTATCAAAAAGATAGAAGGAAGTGCCTTTAAGGGATGTACATCATTACAGAGCATACAATTGTCATCACAGCTTCAGAGTGTAGAAAACAAAGCATTTGACAATTGTACCGCACTTAATTGCGTAAAATATCCGAAAAGTGAAGCAGATTGGAAAAATGTATCAATTGGACAGGGAAATGCAAATCTTGTTAATGCTACGTTCTATTTTAATAACAAGAATGAAAGTACAATACCAAAACCATCTAAACCTATTTTAAAAGTAAAAGCTTTAAACGATAATCAGGTAGAAATTACATGGGATTACAAGGGAGAACCGTCGGTTTTAAAAAGTTTTATGCTGAAACGTTCTGAAAATGCGAAAGATTTTTTTAATATGAAAACATTTGATAATAAAACGTTTCGATATATTGATCAAGTTTCTCTCCCAGAAAGTCCAAAAGTTTATTATTATCAGTTGGAAGTTCAGGATATTTATGGAAGAATCGAAACAAGTAATATCATTTCCTGTGAGTTACAAAATAAGGATGTAGGTATACCGCAAGTTATTATTAATTCTTCGGCACATACTTATACGGCACGGAATGAGACAGTCAGATTTTCTGCAAAATTTTCCAATGACAACAATGAGAATATTAATTACGAATGGGATTTTGGAGATGGAACAGTTGCAGATGGAAAAGATGTCACACACACATTTGAGAGAACCGGACAGTACAATATAAAACTTACGGCTACAAATGCCTATGGTACATCAAGCACAGATTCACTTACTTTACAGGTTGTAGAACTGAAAGATAATGGAGAATTTACAAAGATATCATTTGCAGTATGTAATGCATCAAATGTGAAACCTATATCCAATGCTCAAGTACTTATTAAAACAGATAAGAAAGAAGAAAAATTTGAAACAGATGAGAATGGAAAATTAACAGTTGTTGTGCCAAATGCAGATTATATTGTCAGTGTCTGTGCAGACAAATATTTGATGCGTACATTTGAAGCGAAAGCCAAGGGCAGTACTCTGGACTATACAGTTGGACTTACTTCGACCAGCATTATGAGTGGAAAAATAACAGTAACCGAGCTGGACAAAGAAGCAATAGAGAAGGCTGGTATTAATGTTAACGCTCCAGGAAATGAGCATGTATACGAATTTAAGATGTCATTGATCTTTGTAGTTGGCATGAAAACGTATGAGTTTCCATATATAATTTTGAAAAACAGTAAAAATGAAGTTTTAAATTGTAAAGGTGGTGGAGAAACACATAAGATTCAGCTTGATGATGAAAAAGGTTCTTTTATGAATATAATGATTTTTCCAATTACAGAAAAATTTGCACTTGTAATTTATGGTGAAACACACTGGCTGAAAGAAATGTACCAAGTGAAACTTGTAGTAAATAATGATTCAATGACAGATACTCTTGAACAGGTTACTGCAACTTTGCAGCTTCCGAATGGTTTATCTTTGGCAGATATGACAACAGGAACTCAAAGCCGGACTCATAATTTGGGTACTGTTAAGCCTCAAAAGAGTGTGAATACAGATTGGTATGTAAGAGGTGATAAAGAAGGGGAATATAATTTATCCGCAAAGGTAAGCGCAATAGCACAGCCGTTGGGTGAGAAGATAAATCTGGAATTCACGACAACTAAACCTGTGAAGGTTTATGCTGGAAATGCATTGCACTTGACGATTACCTGTGAGGATTATGCAGAAAGAGGAAAAGATTATAAAGTAAAAGTTAAACTGGAAAATGTTTCAAAAAAATCATTATATAATATTTCGTGTGGAATTAAAAATAGTCAACAGTTTAAAATTTTACGTTACAAAGATAAAGAAACATGGATGCCAATCGATAAAAAAACAGATTATGAAGAAAAATTCACCTATCAAATTGATGAACTTGCACCGGGCGGAAGTTTTGAGATGGAACTATCAACAACAATCTGGTTTAATTCAGTAGCAGAACTGATAGCTTTTACTAAGCTTGGAATGTTCGTTGATATTGCATATTATTTAACGGATGTTGTTGTGGTAGCAATGGAAAATTCTACAACATCTGTTCCGTACGATATACTAATAGAAAGAAAAGAAAGAGAATCTCTTATTGATAAAGTAATTAGTACAGCAGTGAAGACCTTATTGTCTGAGAATGGATATTATATTTTGGATAGTCTGGGAGGCAGTATCGTTGAGCTTGGTGGTGATGCAGAACTTATTCCATTAGAATTTGTGCCGGGAGGAAAAACTGTACTTAAATTTCTCCAGGGAACAACAAATCATAAATTTGTAATTTCTATTGATGATGGGAGGGGTACAAAAGATTCTATTAAAAATGATATTGTTCAAATCACAACTGGATCTAAAACTCAGGAAATAGTTGATACATTGAATGGTACAGCACTGAAACTAACAAACGGAGAGCTGTCGATTAATGCCAAGCTACCGGGAAAGACTCAGATAAAAATAGGTGTAACAAATTCATTAGGAAAACTGGAACGAGAATATGTTTTGAATGTGACTGTCGGTGATAACATATATCAAAATAGTATCAACTTAACTCCGGATTCTGTTACATATAATTATAAGCTGAATGAAAATGAGTTTAAGACAAGTATTGAGAAAATAAAGGAAAAAGAACTTGAAATTTATAAAAATAATCCATTCCTTATAATGGATGAAGGAATCACAATGAATATTTCCGGGCAGACAAAGGATTCAAAATATAAAGTGGAGTTCAGCAAAGAACAGTTGGATAGTATATGGAACAACACTGCTCTTAACCATTTTGAAGTAAGAGGTGCTCTTGGAAACGTAAAACTTTCTCGGGATCTTGTACAAAAGGTTATGGAAAATGGCGAGAAACTTAATCTGGAAGTTGAACAACTTTCAAAACCAAGCGAAATGGAAAATGGGGAGTGGATTTCGGATTATCGTTTGACATTACTTGAAGATGATAAAAAAATAAAAGATTGGGGAGAGAACAAAATTCCGGTAACTTTGCCATTTGAAATTAAAGATAATGAAAAAATTACTCATATTTCAGTTGTTCATAAAAAAGATAATGGTGAAGAGGAAATTCTTCCGGCGAAATATGATGCAGACAGTAAAACTGTATCATTTGAGACTCCTGGATTTTCTATATTCCGTATTTGTGCTGATGTATCTACAAAGACACCGGATCCGAAGCCAACTGATACACCAGCGCCGGATCCGAAGCCAACTGATACACCAGTGCCAGATCCGAAGCCGACTGATACACCAGCGCCGAATCCTAAACCAACCGATGCCCCGGCACCAGATCCTAAACCGACCGATGCCCCAGTACCAGATCCGAAACCCTCTGATGTCCCGACGCCAGATCAAAAGCCAACAGATGTACCAACACAGGAAGAATTGGATTCAGTAGTGAAAGCTGTTCAGGTGAGAGGCAATGTAGTAACGGTTATTCTGGCAGGAAAAACTAAGAATGCGTCTGGTTATGATTATGTAATCTCAAAATCTAAGAATCCGAATGTAAGAGATGCACGTGTAGATGTCATTAAAAACCAAATCAGGACGAAAACTGAGTTCAAGTATGTGCCGCAGGGAACTTATTATGCTTACTGCCATGCATGGGTACGTGACAAGAATGGTAAGAAAGTGTTTGGAAAATGGTCTAATGTTTATAAATTTTCAGTATCTGCAATTACACCGGATACACCACAGATATTGAGTGTTAAGATAAGAGGAACCAGTATTACCGTAACATATAAAGAATCTGCTGATTCAATAGGATATGATGTAGTTCTTGGAAAAAAATCAAAAAAAGAACATGATGGAATCCGCCCATATAGTTATGGAAAATATAAAAAACTGAATATCAAAACAGGCGTATGTAAAGTTACATTTGAAAAAATTCCGAAAGGAACATATTATATAGGGATACATTCCTGGAATAGAACTGCATCTGAAAATAATAGAAAAGTATTCAGCAAATGGTCTAAGCTGAGAAAGGTAACTGCAAAATAAACCGCCGATTTAAAAATATGGATGAATAAAAACATCTTCATAAATTATTCCCTGGAAGTGATAATTAACTTCCAGGGAGGTAGTGTAAACAGCTGGTATTTTGAAAAAATGATTCCTTTTTGGTAAGAGTTCAGATATGACGATTCTTATTGAAAAGGGACATTAGGGTCAGATCAAGCGTCCAGCTAAGGATATATAGTTCAGTGGGTGGAAACCCCATCAAATAAGCTGCTAACCACAGTATTTGAAGTGAGTCTTGAGTCTGCCGCGGTAACGTTGCAGGCTAAGCGTAGACAGCAAGATAACAGGGATAGCTATTGAGCACCGAAATCCCAAAGTCACCAGAGGGTCGACATCGTGGTCTGGATGGAAGACAACATATGTATTTATCGTCATGGTGAGATTTTACCTACCTCTGCGGCGTTGGTTGGAACTATTCATGTTATACAAGGAAGATATATCAACTGGAGAGAACCTGCAGATTAAAAGAGATTATTGCGAAACTTAACCAGATACTGACTGGTTATTACCATTACTATGGAATTACGGACAATACAGAAAGTATAACGGCATTCCGATATAACATCATGGGAAGCCTGTTTTACTGCCTGAACCAGAGAAGCTAGAAGAAAAGCTATAACTGGGTAGAATTTCTAAATATGTTGGATAACAGCTATCCACTGGTAAGACCTCGGATATATGTCAGTATATACGAATGATAATGTGAACGATTCGTTTCGCAAAGAGCCAGATGCGGGAAAGCCGCATGTCCGGAATTCTGTGAGGGGGATACGACCGTGAGGGGTGCACCTACTCGACCCAATGTAGAGTAAAAAAATCTAAAAGTTAAACATGTAGTCAAATATAGTTATTTATGTATTTTGACATTATATTTAAGAGTGGCATGATATAATCAAACTATAACAATCTTCGTAAATAATGTATATTGATCTAGCTCATCAGAGCGTGAAATCCTGCGACAGATATCTTCCTTGTCTTTCGCACTTTGCTGAACTATTTCAAATGCATTATAAAACAATAAAATTTTTTGGGTGTTTTCAAAGGAGGAGGGGCTAATGAAGAAAACAAAGAAAATTTGCTATAAGTTGTTGGCACTTATTTTAGTATGTGTGATAACTTATTCTGTAAATAGTGCGGAAGTGGTTCATGCGGCAGGCATTAGCAAGGATAGAGCAGAGCAGATGTATGTTTATGTATTAAAAAAATGGCTGGCACAGGGAGTGTATGTTACAGTTAATAATGATATTCAAAATTATGTAACGAATACAAAAAAAAGGCCGACAGAAAGAATCCCACTCAGTACAATTTTTGCCCGGGATGATGGGTATTATACGATTGAGGATTTAAATGGAGACGGAATTCCGGAATGTGCCATAGGTTCAGGGGTTGGAAGAAGAGGATACATGCTTATCCTTACAATATACAATAACAATATTGTAAGATTGTTGAGTGTATTCAGAACTACGGGATATGCTACTCCGGGCATTTATTATAATAAAAGCAAAAATACATTTGCGATTATACAATTGACAAGTGCAAGAACTTGTGCAAGACATGTTTATCGAATTCGAAATAATCAATTAAGCAGAGTTACAACAATAGCGGATTCTGTGGGACAGATGCTTGGAAATGGGAAAGTGCCAGTATTTTATTATGTAAATGGAAAGAAAGTATCAAAATCTACCTATATGAAACGATATAATGCATATGTGAAATATGCAAAGCAGTTAAAACAGGTAATTGTGTAAGTAAAAAGCGAGGAGAAATATGATATGGGATATAGTGGTGGCGGCAATAATAACAGCGGTTACTGTAATAGCGATACAGGTTATACAAGTTCTGATTCTTATGGTGGATCCGATCCTATAATAGTGGCGGTGGGAAATAAAAATATGGTAGATATGGAACAAATAATATGATTGTCTTGTAGTCTGACTCCATCATGAGACTTTGCGATTCCTTCCGTGCTTCTCTGATATTGTTGTATTGAGTCAGATATGCTTCCTCATATTTGAAACTCCGGAACCATCGTTCAATCATGATATTGTCAGCCCAGCGGCTTTTACCATCCATGCTTTGACGGATCTGGTTCTCTTTGAGAAAGTTCATGTACTCATTGCTTGTGAACTGACAGCCCTGATCCGAATTCAGGATAACAGGTTTTGCTACCATAAAAGCCTTTTTTAACGCAGTTATGACCATTCTGGTATCCAGAGTATCATCGACTTCCCAGCCAACGATACAGCGGCTGTACCAGTCGATCATAGCGGTCAGATACAGGAATCCATGCTTGATGGGGATGTATGTAATGTCGATTGACCATGCCTGATTTGGATGGTCGATAACGGCGTTTCGCAGCAGATACGGGCAGACTTTAGCCTGTTGCATACGTTTAGAAAGGTTCATTTTTGGATAGATTGGATCGATCCCCATTTCATTCATATAACGGCGCGTTTTCCGGCGGCCAACCTGATACCCACGCTTCTTTAGTTGGGCAGACAGCTGTCGTGCTCCCCAGGCCGGGTTATCTGTGTGCAATCGATCTATGATTAATTTGCAATCTAACTCCTCCTGAGATATGGGCGTGCCCTTGTAATACACACTGGTACGGTTGATATCAAGAAGCGCAGCTCCTGTTTTAACTGGAAGTTCTTTAGTCTTCAAAAGGTTTTGGACTAAATTTACTCTCGTAGTCAGGTCCAAGTGTTTCTTCAGATTTTTTTTCAACCAATCCACCTGCATGGTGAGCTGGCCAACTTTTTTCGCATATTCAGCTTTTTCCTTGCGCTCTAAAGCGAGTTTTTCTTTCAGATTATCCTCTCGTGTGTCATCAAAAACTACGGATGCTTTATCGAGGAATTCCTTCTTCCAGTTGCGGAGAAGATTTGGCTGAATATTGTTTTCGGTTGCAATTGTATTTAAGTCTTTTTCTCCTTTGAGCAGTTCAATCACTAATTCTGATTTGAATTTGGCGGAGAAATTTCTTCTTGTTCGAGACATAATAATAATCCTTCTTTCTGTAGTGTTTACAGTATATCAGATTCATTAAGAAATGTCTCTTGAAGTGTCTTAAATTACGATACCATTATAGGCATGGATATGCCAAAATCCCGAGACATACGAGCCAAAATTCCATTGCCGCAGGCAATCTGGAATGAATTTTGGCTACGTTACTGTGAACGGAGTGAACAGTAACACAAAATCCACTGAAAACATTTTCAACGATAAGGTATATAAAAATGATAAGGAAAGGAGAGCCATATGCAGGATTTTTCAGGAAATTTGATAGAGACATTATCAAGACTGGCATTTCCTAAGATTGGGATTATAGATATCATACAGATTGCACTGATCGCTTTTTTTGTATATCAGTTCATGGTATGGATCAAATATACTCATGCATATACACTTCTGAAAGGAATACTGGTCGTTCTCCTCTTCATTCTGATCGCATATATTTTCAGGATGAATACGATTCTGTGGATTTTTTCAAATCTGGCAAGTACACTGATCGTAGGTGTGATCGTTATTTTTCAGCCGGAGCTCAGAAAAGTTCTGGAACAGCTTGGACAAAAGCGGATCATGGCTTCACTGATACCTTTTGATGCAGGTAAAGAGGTGAAGGAAAGATTTACGGATAAAACCATCAGTGAGCTGGTCAAAGCATGTTTTGATATGGGAGAAGTTAAGACCGGAGCACTGATCGTAATTGAGCAGAATGAGCTGCTGACCGATTATATAAGAACAGGTATTAATCTGGATGCAATCCTTACCAGTCAGCTTCTGATCAATATATTTGAACATAACACACCACTTCATGACGGAGCTGTTATTGTAAGAGAGAACAGGATTGTGGCTGCAACATGCTATCTTCCACTGTCTGATAATATGGAACTGAGCAAACAGCTTGGAACGCGGCACAGGGCAGGTGTGGGGATCAGTGAGCAGACAGATTCTGTTACGATCATTGTATCAGAGGAAACCGGTCAGGTATCTGTAGCGCAGGGAGGAAAGCTGACCAGAGGTGTAAACAGTGCAAAACTCAGAGAAATCCTGGTCAGAGCGCAGAATAAGCAGGTTGTAGACAACAGCAAACTTCGCCATTTACTGAAAGGAAGAGTGAAGCATGAAGAAGCGAAAAATAACAGATAATATACCTCTGAAAATCATGTCTGTCGCAATAGCTGTTGTGCTATGGCTGATCGTTGTAAACATAGATAATCCGACAGGAACCAATTACTATACGCTCAATGATGTGGAACTGATCAACAAGGAATATGTGGAATCTTCAGATACCATCGGTAAGATGTGTATGCCGGAACAGAACCAGGATTCCATAAAAGTTGCGATCACTGCAACCAAGAAGATCAGAGACAAGATCAAAGTCACAGACATCTCTGCGGTAGCTGATCTTCAGCAGGCGGTAAGCCTGGATACAAATCCGGTTATGGTTCCTATTACCGTTACCTGTTCTGTACCGGGGGTATCTCCCAGTGATATCAAAGTTACTCCTCAGAATCTCAGTGTAAATCTTGATGAAAAAGAGACACAGGAGTTTGTGGTAAATGTCAGCAGAGGTGATACGAAACCGGGCAAAGATTATGAAGTAGGAAGTCTGACTGCCAGTCCGGAGAAAGTAAGGATTACAGGCCCGAAGACGCTGATCAATAAAATAGATAAGGTAAATGCTTCCATTGAACTGGATGGGAATACAGAGGATTTTACACAGGATGTAAACCTTACGATCATTGATAAGAATCAGGAGGTACTTACCGATTCTGAAATGAATTCATTGCGGATTGAGAATAATGCAAAAGTAACAGTGACTGCAAAATTATGGAAAATCCGCCAGGGAGTACAGATATCTGCAGGTTATGTAGGGACACCGGCTGAAGGATATCAGGTTGGGGCTGTGAGAACAGTGCCGGATACGATCAGTGTAGCAGGCAGTGCAGAAGGTCTTGAAAGTCTTGCAGATAATAATAATGTGATCACTATACCGGAAGACAGTATTGATATTTCCGGTGAATCCGAAGATGTGGAGAAAAAAATCAGTCTTACGAATCTTCTGCCGGACAATGTGAAACTTACCAGTGACTCCAGTGAAGATGTATGGGTGACTGTAAGTATTCTTCCGGCCGGAAGCAGAGAGTTTGAATTTCCGACTAAGAATATAGAGGTTAAGAATAAACCGAAAGATCTGCAGGTAACATTTGAGACTGCGCAGATAGAAGTGCGGATCAAATCAGATAACAAAGATCTGGATGATCTGAATAATGACAAAGACATTAAGGCATCTATAGATCTGGATGGCAAAAAAGAAGGAAGTTATGAAGTCCCGGTTGAGATAGTCTTGCCGGATGGTTATGAGACAGTGGAAGATGTGACTACGGAAGTAGTGATTTCATCAGGGACTGCTGTTGATGACAGTAAGGAAAACAAGGAATAAAAGAATTCTCCACTTACAGAAGGGGTAGTAACAATATAAGAGGAACAGTGAAATGGTCAGTAAAAAAGTGACAGTTAAAAATCCCACAGGTCTTCATCTGAGACCTGCGGGGATTTTGTGCAATGAGGCAATGAAATACCAGTCACAGATAACATTTGTCTACGATGGGGGCATGGCAAATGCAAAGAGTGTACTGAGTGTACTTGGTGCATGCGTAAAATGCGGAAATGAGATAGAACTTACCTGTGAAGGTGTTGATGAACAGGAAGCCCTGGATCATCTTGTTACTGCTATTGATAGCGGCCTTGGCGAGTAGAAAGCTGCTGTGCACAAACAGAGTGAACAGTAACCATAAAGTAACATGAATAAAAGAGGAGGAACTTATTGTGAAAAGAAGATTAGTTGCGGTTACATTGAGTCTTATTATGACAATGGCAACTGTCAGTGAAGCAGGTGCTGCTGCATTTACTTCACCTGATACAGCTCCGGCTGTTGCCACACAGACAGATGCAGAAGAAGTAAATGTTACAGAAGAAACTTCTGAAACAGGAACTTCTGAAACAGAAGCAGACGTTTTTTCAGATGGAGATGATGGGACAGCAGTACCATCACAGGAACAGACAGACGACGCATTTACAGCGGGAACGGATACGACTGCTGCATTGCCGGACGAGACGCCGTCAACAGCAGATGCTACGGATGCCGTTGGAGCCGCTGTAGTGAAAGCTGAGGACTGGGTAAGCACAGAGAATGGCTTTAAACTGCGCAAACCTGCAAAAAATCAGGATACAGCAAATACAGATGATCAGAAAGCAGCAACAGCAGCACTACCCGATGAGGAGATGCTGTCTGAGACTGACGGATTCTCAGGAGATCAGACAGAATCATCTGAAACAGCAGTGGCTGAAACAGATACAACAGCTGTGACAGCAGAGGTTACAGCAATGGAAACACCAGCAGCAACGGATACAGTGTCTGTAACAAATGAAGAATTTTATACAGCGGCAGACGGAATTGTAAAGATCAGCACAGAGTATAAAGGGGAAACCCATACAGGATATTATCTGTTTGATGAAGAGGGAATCCTTGTAACCGGACAGGCTGAGGTAAAAGAAAAATCTTCAGCTGATGAAGAACCGACATCAGATGCAGCTCAGTCAGCAGGAGAAGATGCCGCAGGGGAAGAAACAGAAGCCCAGGCAAATCAGTCCTATTTTACAACTGCAGATGAGGCTGTTGTTTATACCGGATGTGAAGGAGAAGCGATAACTCCATATACATCTACAGTAGGCCAGCAGGAGAAGAGTGTATGGAAATGGACAGGAACATATTTCCAGTACTACGATGAGAATGGTAATCTGGAGACAATTGCACAGCTTGAAGCGAAAGCAAAAGCAGCAGGTACATATACCGGATATTTCAAGATCAATGAGGATTATTACTGCCTTGATTCTGAAGGTAAGCCACAGACAGGAGAGATCACCCTCACAGTTAACGGCGAATCAAACCTGTATTATTTTGATCCTGCAAGCAGCGACATTCCCGGAAAAATGTTCCACAATGGATGGCTTCGTTCAGATACCACTAAGGGAGAGCGCTGGCTGTATTTTAAAAAGGGAAATGTTCCGGCAGACATCGGTAAATATTATAAGCGTGGCGTAGTTGCCACAGCTATTCCGGAGAAAGGAACCGGAGATTACTTGCTGGATGCCAATGGATATGTTCTGAAATCAGTGATGAAGAAGGCTCAGAATGGTGCATATTACTGTACCGACAGTAACGGCCAGATTTATAGAAATAAACTTGTAAAATACGGCAATTTCAGATATTATTTTGGTTCAAACGGAAAGCGGGCAACCTGGACAAAGAGATGGGCAAAAGCAGGCGATCATTACTATTACTTTGGAAGTACTCCGGGTCGTGTTGTTGAGAAACATGGCTGGCAGAAACTTGTCAGCACCAGTGGCAAATTCCTTGGCTGGCTGTATTTTGATTCCAAGGGAAATCATTATACGGATAAGTGGACTTCCGCAGGTTATTATTTTAAGCCATCAGGAAAGCTTGCAAGCGGTTTGACAGAAATCGATGGAAAGAAATATATATTTGAATCATCTACATCCGCAGAACACAAAGGTAAAGTATATAAGAGCACAATGGTGCGCTATAAAAAGAAATGGTATATCGCATCCTCTAAGGGAAGTCTGTATAAGAGTGGATGGAGAAAATACAGCGGCAATTACTATTATCTTAAAGAATGTGTGGTTCAGACAAATCAGTTTATGAAAAAGAATGGAGTAAACGGTTATCTGGATGCAAACGGTAAATATACAAGAGGATGGGTAATTGTAAGTAATGCTAAAAACCTGGTGAGATATATCGATCCGTCAGGAAACGGATTTGCAAGAAATAAGAGTATGAGAGTTAATGGAATTCTGTATTACTTTGACAGTAACGGATACCGTATCACTGATCTGACAAACAGATACAGAGGACCGTATTCTGTTCAGGTGGACAGAGTAAACGGAGTTATGACTGTTTATGCTGATTCAGCCAGAACAATTCCTGTTAAGACGATCAGGGTATCTGTAGGTTTAGCGGGAACACCAACTCCGACCGGTGACTTTACACTGAGCAGAAGCCTGAGGTGGCAGCCTCTTATGGGACCATCCTGGGGACAGTATGGAACCCATGTAGACCGTGCCGGACAGGGAGGAATCTTTGTTCATTCTGTAGCCTGCGGTCAGGCAAACTCATATAATCTTCCGGCAGGAGAGTACAATAAGCTTGGATCTCCCGCATCACATGGATGTATCAGAACCTGTGTGGCAGATGCGAAGTGGGTTTATGAGAACTGTAATGGCGCACCGATCAGTATTATTGATGGTAAATATAAAGCAGATGATGCAATGAAAGGACCTCTTGGAAAGAAAGCACTGACTCCGTTAAGAGGAGCTGCTAATTTTGATCCTACAGATCCGGCTGTCTGATCCGGATATTTCTGCCAGGATAAATAAACATAATTGCTTATAGAAACGAAATATGCAAAACGGCTGCACAGAGCAAGAAATGTGCAGCCGTTTTTGGGTATATATCAGGGATTATCTTGCGAAAATGTAATATAGTATGTATAATATGTTAACCGTATCAAGTAAGTCCCCTACTTCAATCGCGAAAAGCAATAAGCAGTGGGTGGGGACTTGCTTGTATCAGGAGGAGTGCAAGC
>ENA-OOZG01001375-OOZG01001375.1-human-gut-metagenome-genome-assembly--contig:-NODE-1375-length-17443-cov-5.717276_pt1 | contig 17443 bp, 12 predicted proteins | sample MGYA00241706_ERZ501384 | MGnify/ENA primary metagenome ERZ501384 (study PRJEB25962, sample SAMEA2042742) | human gut metagenome | biome: human gut; feature: human-associated habitat; material: faeces...
ACCGCCGTTGCTGCGAGCAGCACAGCCATGACCGCCGTTGCTGCCAGTGCAACTGCCATGGGAAAAATTGCGGCGGTGGATGCGGCATTGAGCAAGCTGGCGGCAAGCACTACGGCGATGGATGCGCTTTATGCAAGAAAGAAGCAGATGATGGGCGGCAGTGCAAGCAAATCGGGGAAATTTATTATTCTTGAAATTTCTCAAAGCAATGCTTTCAACACATCCAAATACGGCTATGCGACATTATCGGACGGCAGTAAGCCTGACTGGAGCAGCTATTTAGCAAAATATGCGTTTTTCCAGAAATATCCGAAATATGCAACATACATGCTAAACGATACGGATTCTGACGATTACATCTATTACTTTGACATTGCAAGTCCTTGATAGGGGGTGAAGGAGCATGAAAGGATTTTTGAAGGAATTGCAGGAGGGCAATGCCGCAGGCGGCTTTGAGACAGTGCGCACGGGGGAGGTTGCCCTCACGCCGAACAAATGGCATACCATGGCGGTAATCAGCGGAATGGGAAAGCTGCTGCAGGCGGATTTGTTTGGGTGTATTCCATACAATTCTTCAGGTGCGAATATTGGCGAAGGTGCTTGGGATATGCGTATTCTGATAGACGGAGAGATATTTGCCGATGTACGGATGGCTGTAGCCAGTACTAATTATGGCATGGTTGGACATCTGCTTGCAACGGACTTTACCTACCTTTTGCCGAGCTTGGAAGGGAGAAATACGATCTACCAGCGGGATCTTTTCGGAAATTTGCAGGTAGGAAACAGTTGGGTCAATATTCTGGCGGAAAAGATTACGGAAGGAAAGGGTTTCAGCAGTTCCGCAACCGACCGGAAGGATGGTTACATGAACGTGATTCCGTTTATCGGATACCTTCCTTTTCAACGCTCTTTGGAGATACAGATGGCTTTTCTTTTTACGAATCCATCGGAGACATTGCCGGAGGGACGGCAGTGCCTTGGGAGCGTGGACATTGCCTATCAATTAGACGAGAAATGAGGTGGAGCGGATGCAGAAGGAAGAAGCGCACGCAGGCAGCGTGGAGCGGCACTATAAAAACGGTGCTACGGTACGATTTTTAAAGGGAGAGCCGCCGAAGGAACAGGAGAAAGAGGAAGAGACGCTGACGGAGCAGGAGCAGGCGATTTTGGAGACGGCAATCAATGTGGACTATCTGGTTTGCATGAAGGAATTAGAGATTTGAAAGGAGAGATTGCATTATGACATACGCAAGACTGAAAAAGCTGATTGAAAGAGGGGCTTACAACAAGGAAGACATGCTGAACAAGCTGGATGTATTCCTGATGGCGAACCGCATTACAGAGGAGCAGTATCAGGAGCTGATCGGCATGATGGGATGAAGGGAGACAGGCGCATGACGATACGGGAGGTGCTGGCGCGGGTGGACACGATTCGCCCGAACGCCTACACAGACGGAGAAAAGATTGCCATGCTGAACACCATCGAGGGACGGATTTACACGGACATTCTGGAGCAGGCGGAGGGATTTGACAAAGAATTTCTTCCCTTCCGGGAAGGAGAGGAGGAGCGGGAGCTTATGGTTCCCGTTCCTTTTACAGATGTATACCTCTATTATCTGGCGGCTATGATTGATTTTTACAACGGAGACAGCGGCAGATACAATGATACGATGGTGCTTTACAATCAGGCATGGGAAGACTATGCAGCACACTACAGGGAGCGGCACAAGCCGAAGCAAACAAACCTTACGGGGATGATTCCAAGGAGGTGGCGGTGATGAAATTACCGAGACTGAGCGGAACAAGACCTACGGAGGATATCATGATATCATTCAAGGGATACAACTGCACAGAGCAGGCAGGCAAGGGCGAATTTGCCGACATGGAGAACATGACGGGGGAGAGATTCCCCCTCTTAGCCCCCAGAAGGGCGAGAGGAACGGTGCAGGAGATTGGGAAGGCAAACGGACTAATGGCAAGAGAAAAGCTGCTCTGGGTGGACGGGACGGCGGTATTTTACGGCGGGGAGAAGATTGGAGAGGTTGCGGACAGCGAAAAGCAGCTGATTTCGATGGGGGCGTATGTGCTGATTTTCCCTGACAAGAAATATTACAACACGGCGGACGGCAGTTTTGGAGAGATAGAGAACCGAGTGACCGTGCAGGCGGCAAGCTGGAAGCAAACCTACCTGACGGAGACGGAGCAGGACGGTGAAGGACAGGTATACATACAGATTAGCAGTGCAGGAATCAACGAGGGCTTTCAGAAGGGTGACGGCGTGGAAATCAGCGGATGCAGGGAGGACGCGCTAAACGGCACTCATGTGGTACAGGACATCGGGGACGGCTGGATAAAGATTATTGCGGCAATCGAGAAGGACGGCAGCCAAGAGGCGGCACTGACGATAGAGCGAAAGCTGCCGGATATGGATTTTCTGACGGTGGCAGAGAACAGGCTTTGGGGGTGTTCCTCGAAGAACCATGAGATTTACGCATCGAAGATGGGGGATTTTAAAAACTTCTACTGCTTTGAAAGCCTTGCAAGTGACAGCTATGCGGCAACGATTGCGAATGACGGGGATTTCACGGGAGCGATTACCTATCTGGGGTATGTGCTATTTTTCAAGGAGAACAGCGTACACAAGGTTTACGGGAGCAAGCCGAGCAATTTTCAAATCGTGGAGGGACAGCTGAGAGGTGTGGAGAAGGGCAGCAGCCACAGCCTACAGATTGTGAACGAGGTGCTTTTCTACAAGGCGAACAGTGGCATTATGAGCTTTCAGGGAAGTATGCCCTACGAGGTTGGGGCGGCACTGGGGAGCGGCTACGAGGCGGCATGGGCAGGAACGGCGGAAAACAAATATTACATTTCCATGAAGAAGGACGGGTTTTCTCACCTTTTCGTATACGACACGGCGAAGGGGCTCTGGCACAGAGAGGACAGCACCGAGGCGCGATATTTTGCGAAAGGGGGGAATACTCTCTACTATCTGGACGGGAACGTCATCAAGACCATCAGCGGGAAGGATACGGATGTGATTGACTGGTATGCAGAGACAACGGACTTCACCTACCAGACGGCGGACAGCAAATTTATCAGCAGGGTTTCACTCAGATGCGAGGTGGAAAGCGGAGCGACATTAGAAGTTTGGATTGACTATGACAGCAGGGGTGCATGGCGGCGGCTGAAAAGCATAGGGAGCGGAAGAAAGGGCATGATCAATGTGCCGCTGATTCCTGCCAGATGCGACCATTTTCGGCTGCGGTTCAGCGGTTACGGGAAATGCGCGATTCACGATATGACGCTTTTTCTTGCGACGGGGAGCAACGAGCGAAGATAAGCCGCACCTACATAAAGTGCGCCATTGTACAGAGTGCGCCCTTGCATAGAAAAAACTTTTTGGTGCATAGAATGCACCCCTGCACAGAAAAAACTTTTCCTCATTAGAAAAACTTCGTTTTTAAATCTTCGGAAAAGTATTTTCTGTCGGGTGCGGCAAAAAAACAGGCGAAACAAAGTGACAAAATATTTTCTATCGGGCGCGGAAATGTCTATGCAGGGAAGGAAATACTTTTTTGAACTGTTTAGCCTGCGATTCTGTGAGAAAAAGTTTTTCCTTCTCTGACATAAAAACGGAGGTGACAGGATGGGGAATTACGGAGGAATACAGCTTCCCACAATTACGGAGGGGAAGCTGGACAGCGAGAAGGAGCGGCGGCAGATTTTAAACTACTTAGCCCTTCTGGATGAAAAGCTGCGGTATATGTTTCAGAATATTGACATTGAGGAGAACCTTTCGGAGGATGCGAAGGCACTTTTCTTCCAATACGGGAAGGACATCCAAAATGTAATCAAGGACAGCGAGGGGAATTTCTCCATGCTGCGGCAAACCTTGAGCGAGATTTCTACAATCGTTGCGGACAACAAGGGGAACATATCCTTAGTGCAGCAGACGGCGGACAGGCTGGCGACAAGAATCAGCAACGCCGAGGGCGATATTTCCGATGTGGAGCAGACGGCGGACAAGATTAACTGGATTGTGCGAAGCGGGACAAGTGCTTCTAACTTTGAGCTGACAAGCCGGATGGCAAAGCTGGTAGCGGCGGAGGTAGACATTACGGGTTTTGTTACCTTCAACGACCTGGAACGAAAAGGGCGGACGGCAATCAACGGCGGAAACATCACCACAGGGACGATTGACGCAGACAGCGTTACCCTTGGGAGCAGCTACGGCGGCTTTGAATGTGCCAGCGGCAATGACGGGAAAACCACGACCACGGGCGCGAAGATGTACGGCAGCAACAGCGACAACTACTTCATTGCGACGGGCAAGGGGGTTCGCATGACCTACGGAGAGGAATATGCGGTATACTGCACAAGCAATGGCGTGACACTTGCGGGGGACTACGATTTCCGCGCGGCAACGAACCTTTACTGCATGACGAGCGGCGGGGCCAGCCTTGGGACAAGCAAGTATCACTGGGATACGGTTTTTGCGGACACGGGGGAGATTAACACCTCTGACAGGCGGAAGAAAAACAGCATTGACTACGATATGGAGGGCTACGAGAGATTCTTTTCCCTTTTGAGACCGACGAGATACCGGATGAACAACGGGCGGAGCGGGAGATTCCATGTTGGATTTATTGCGCAGGACGTGGAGGAAGCTCTGGAAGCGGCAGGGCTTACGAGCATGGATTTTGCGGGGTTCATCAAAAGCCCGATTCATGAGAGGGAGCTGCCGAACGGAGAGGAGGACGAAAGCTCTCCTATTACAGACTACGGCTATGCGCTGCGGTATCAGGAATTTGCTGCGCTGAACACGCACATGATACAGAAGCTGATGCAGAGGATAGACGAGCTGGAAAAGCGGGTGACGGAATTAGAGGGACGCTGAACCGCCTGCACGGAACCGCCCTTGCATAGAAAAAACTTTTCCTCATTGAAAAAAACTGCGTTTTTAAATCTTCGGAAAAGTATTTTCTATCGGGCGGGGGAGCGTGCGATGCAGGGAAGAAAATACTTTTTTGAACTATTTAGCCTGCGTCTTTGTGAAAAAAATTTTTTCTTTCCGCAAGAGAGGGAAAAGTCGACTTTGCTAAAGACTTGATGGACACCAAAGGGTGTCCTTTTTTAGTGGGGAAAAGCGGGTGGGGGAAAGAAAGGAAGAATATAGGTAAAATCTAAGAAAAAGGAAAAAAGGAGGAGAAGAAAAATGGCAAAATCATTTGAGGAACTGATGGAATTATACGGGAGCAACAAAATAGGCAATGCGGACATGGCACTGGGGCGGAACAACCCCGGCGCGCTGGAAACGATTTTGAAGGAGCGGCAGAACTGGGCGAACGCAACAACGCAGGAGGAGAAAACGGCGGCGCACAACAGGGCGGAAAACATCAGAAAGGCTTACGGGAGTTACAGCGGCGGCGGGGACGGCATGAAGGGGCAATACAGCCCGACATACGTGAAGCCGAACAAGGCGGCGGAGAACAGCAATGTGGATGCGCTTTTCAACAAATTCAACGAAGCCTACAAAAACCCTGCGCCCACATGGACACCGAGATATGAAGCGGAGATACAGGGGCTTCTTTCGGACATCAGCAACCGAAAGGGATTCAGCTACAACATGAACGAAGACCCGATATATCAGCAATACAGAGACCAATACGTCCGCGAAGGACAGCGCGCCATGAAGGATACGGTGGCGCAGACAGCGGCACTGACGGGCGGATACGGCAGTACATACGGCGCGATTGCGGCACAGCAGGGCTATGATAATTATCTTGCGGGGCTGAATGACGTGGTGCCGCAGCTGGAACAGCAGGCATACGGCAGATACACAGACGAGCTGGCGGATAAATACAACCAGCTGGGGGCGTACCAGACGGAGGAAAACAGGCTTTACGGACAATACATGGATGCCTTGGGGCAACACAACACAGACAGGAACTTTGCCTATAATTCCATGCAGCAGGCAATGAGCCAAAACAACTACGAGAACGAATTTGACCGCAATCTCTTTGAAAGCGACAGAAGCTACGGCTTAACGGAGGAGCAATGGAAATTCCAACAGCAGCAGCAGGCGATTGAAAATGCGCTTTCGACGGGGGACTACAGCAAGCTGAAGGAGCTGGGCTTTGACATCAGCTATCTGAAATATATGCAGGACATGGAAAAGGCGCAGGCGGCACTCACATTGCAGCAGAAGCAGCTGGCAATGGCAGGAAGGACAAGCGGCAGCAGCAGCGGCGGCAGAAGCAGCAGCGGCGGCAGCAAGAGCAAATCTAAGACAAAAACAAAAACAAAGACAGAATCAACCAGCAAGCCCACAGTGGATGGAGACAGCGGCAGCACAACAGGTGCAAATGGGTATAACCAGCTGTTAGCGCTTTACAGACTGCATGGAAATTCGACCATGTTTAACACGCTTGCAAGCCAGCTGATACAGAAAGGGAAGGTTTCGGAGGCGGAATACAACAAGCTGAAACAGCAGATTGACGCAGGGAGACTGAAAAGCAATTCTACGAAGGGTCTGCTGAGATAAGGCGAAGGGGGAACGGAAATGTTATCGTATGATGAAGTGAAGAATTTCGGGAAAAAGGCTGGGAAAAAGCAGAGCGACAGAGAAAAACTGCTGAAAGGAAGCGAGCCTGCGAAGGATGCCATGTACAAAAAATGGCAGGAGACAAAGGTTGCAGGGGGAACGGTAAACCCCATTATCAGCACAGATACGAAGGCAAAGGAAAACAGGAACCTTGGGGAGCGGAAAACAACGACCTACGAGGAAACACTGGCGAAAAACAGAAGAACTGCGGGAAAATACAATGCGGCAGTGCCGGCAAGCGCAAAGGCGGCAGAAAACATAAAGGAATTGATTTTCGGGGCAGCGAAGCAGGGCGGCACAATCAACCCGACTATTTCTGCGGCGGATTTTTCCACCAGATATGACAAAATGACGGCAAGGGAAAAAGCGATTTATTCCCACTACAAAAGGGCAGGGAAGAACAAAGAGGCGGCGGACTATCTGAAAGCCATTGAAATGGACGTAAACAAAAGGGCGGCGGCACAGCGGACGGCAGACGCAAAGAAGCTGGCAGAGGACAGCACCATGGGCGGCTTATATGCACGCTACATGGGTGCGCTGACAAGCCCTCTGGCGACAGCATACAGCTTAGTGCAGGATGCGAGAGGAGAAGCCATTGACCCGAACAACCCTCTTTTCATGGGCGAGCAAATCAGGCATGGGCAGACGGAAGGCTTTTTAGGCAACAGCAAGGGCGCGAAAAAAATATTAAAAGAGGCGGCACTGGGCACCTTCGACTGGGGTTCTCAGATGGCAACGCTGGGGGCACTGGGACTGGGTGGAAAGGCATTAGGCGCAGGGAGCAGTGCCATGTACGGCGCAAGTGCATTTAGCGGCAATGCGAAGGACGCGACAGAAAGAGGGGCTACATCAGAAGAAGCGGTTGCATACGGCACGATTGGCGCAGCGGCAGAAATTATTACAGAAAAATTAGGCTTTGAACGCTTATTCAAACTGGGCAAGTTGGCGAAGATTGCAGGCGGCAAGGGCAGGCTTGCTATGGAGATTTTGAAAAACATGGGCTCGGAGGGCTTGGAGGAAGGCACATCGGAGGCGGCAAACCAGATTGCGGATGCGCTGATTATGGGGGACAGAAGCCAGATGGCGGAAACATACAGAATGGCAAGGGGAGCAGGGCAGACAGAAGGACAGGCAACAGCGACGGCATTAAGGGGTGCGGCGGCACAGATTGGATACAGCGCGGGGGTTGGCGCACTGAGCGGCGGCATGATTGCGGGCGGCGTAGCCGGAGGGAGCAGGCTTGCCGGAAGAAACGTACTGGGAGAAGGAACGACAGAGGCGGAACAGCCCTTGACAGAGGAAGAACAGACCTTGCAAACGGAACAGAATATGCCTTCTGCGGAACAGAGCGCACCCATAACGGAGCAGGGAACGCCTGTGGCGGAACAGACTATGCCCATAACAGAACAGACCGCTCCTGTGATAGAGCAGACTGCACCCGCAGCGGAAGAACAGCCGACGGCGGAAGTGCGAGAAATGGGACAGCAGACAGCGGAAAGAACTGTTTCCCCGGAAACGCAGGAGGTGGAAAGCTATACAAAGGATTTGCAGGAATACAGCGGGAAATACTACGGCGCAAATGGGCAGGAGGTATATCTGCGGAAGGCGGCAGAGACGGGCAATCTCGACCATACGGCGGCATTTAACACCTATTACCGTGCGGGGATTGCCGGCATTACGGAGGACGAGATTCAGCCGACGGCATACACAGCAGCGGCAGACAAGCTGATGCTGAATGAGGCATGGATGGCAGGGGCAGAGGACAGAAAAGCGGAGATTGCAAACGCCATCCGCGGAACAAGCAAGCTGACAGGAAAACGGGGGCTGATTATCGGCGAGGATGTAAAGGCAACAGAGGGACAGCTGGCGATTGCAAAGCTCTATGCCGATATTGGCGGTGCTGAGATTCGCTTGGTAGATGAGATTTCCTTTGAGCAGGACGGAAAGAAGCATACCGCTAACGGATATTACGAGGACGGCGTGATTACGCTTGCGCTGAAATCGGACAGCTTTATGGGGACGATGAACCACGAAATGGTACACTACATCCGCAAGGCGAACCCTGCGGGATATGATGCAATGCGGGAGCTGGTATTCAAGCTGGCGAACAAAAGCGACGTTGACATGGAAAAGCGCATGGCAGAATACGAGGAAGAATACGGCGAGGTTTACGGCGAGGATACCCGGATGGCGGACATCATGGAGGAGATGGTGGCGGACGGGTTCCAGAAGATTGTTGAAAATGAAGCGGATTTGAAGGAGTTTCTGACAGAACTGCACAGAAAGGATAAAACGCTTTTTGATAAAATCAGGGAGTTTCTGGAAAAGATGGGGGAAACCATCAAGGCATTATTTGAGGACAACACCTACAAAGAATTTGCCGAGGATTTGAGCAAGGACTTAGAGAACATCAAACAGCTGCGGAAGAAATTTGCGGAGGTGCTGGCGGATACCGGAAGGATGGAAGAAGGAGAAGGCAGGACGGAGCAGACAAGCGAAGCGAAATTCAGTCTCACCGGAAAGACGGAGGACGGAATGGAAGTTTACGAAACCGATGAGGATATTAAAAAGATGCCTTATGCCGAACGGATGAAGTTGTTTGTTTCACTTATGGAAAACGAGTACCGCGGCAGAACAGCAAAATTCAGCAAAAACGGAAAGGTGTATTATGCTCGATTCGCAAATGAAGATGTAAAGAAAAATATTTGGGGAGATAAACAATCCGACAAAGAGGGATGGAAGGCAAAAATCAATGTCGGAGCGGAAGGCAATATTTTTGAACTGGTTGAAAATGCAGATTATACAGGCTCTAAAGAAGAAGCAGGAAAAGCAACAAAAGCACATGCCGGCGTAATGATGTGGGACTACTATGTGAAGCGTGTTCAGATTAACGGAAAAGTTTATGATTTGCTGGCAAATGTAAGAGAAAAACAGGACGGGGAATATGTATACAGCATTGGGTTAAAGAGAAATAAAAAAATAGCACCGGCTCCGCCCCTTGCGCCTGCCTACAACCGTGATAACGGAATGGCTACGCTTCAAGGTGGGGTGACCGCCGATACTATTAACCAAAGTGTAGCACAGAAGGCGGTAGAAAACAATAACAGAAATGTTACAAAATTCTCCTTGCAGAGGGCGGTGGAGGAGAAGAAAGACCTAATCGCCATACACAACATAAAGGCGCAGGACATGGACAGGGCATTGCAGATTGGCGGATTTCCGATGCCTTCCATAGCGATTGTGAAGGATGATGCAGGGCACAGCAAATACGGAGAGATTTCTGCGGTTTTCGGCAAGGAAACGATTGACCCTGAGGCGGACAAGAGAAATGCCGTTTATGGCGGGGACGCTTGGACACCGACGGTGCCGCGGGTGGACTATGAGGTAAACTACGAAAAGAAAAATGCAATCGAGGACGAGATAGAAACGCTGGCAAGAGGGGTTGCGAATGGGATTTTTGCAAGAGCGAGTGCGCTTTCGTCGATGGGAATTGATGAAGAAACAAGCCTGAGCAAGCGGGAGCTTGCGGAGAAATTGGCGGGAGACGATGCAGTGCGGGCGGCATATCTGGCGGCACAGGGAAAGGATATAAAACCGGAATACAAAGAAAAGGTATACGATAAATACGGCAATGAATTTTTGCAGAAGATTACTGACCGCTACGGAGAACAGAAGCTGGAAGAAATGACAAAGAAACTGGAGAGGGGAGAAGAATTAGACGAAGAAAGTATTTCAGAAGTCAAAGAAATTTGGAAACAAGACCAGATAAAGAAGATGGAAAAGCAATTCAGGAACAAAACACCAGAGGAAATTGCAAAGAGAGCGGAGCTGCGTGCAGAGAAAACAGTAGGAAGCTATGAAGCGGGAAGATTTCTTCTTCATGCGTGGGAAATGTTGCAAGATGGCGGTGGTGTATCTGAGGAGATTGACCGTCTTGCTACCTCTGACAAACTGAGAGAGGAAGCAAGCTACAATGCGGTTGCGGATTGGGCGGAAGGAAAGCTGGACGGGCTGCTGGGAGAAGCGGGCGTTTACAACGGAAAGAATCCATACACACCTTCCGGAAGAAGAAGTTTCAAAGAGCTGCATTATGCCTACACATTGGAAAATCTGGTAAAAGCCATGAGCCAGACACAAGAGGAACGTGGGGAAGGCTTATGGGGTGCAAGCGGAGAAGGCTTAGTTTCTGTCGCAACGCCAAAATACAAAAGCATTGAGGAAATCCGCACAGACAAGGGCAGATTGCAAAAGATGAGTAATGAAGAATATCGGGAGAAGCTGGAAGGGCTGGATGGGACAATCACGGAGATTATTCAGAAGGTCAAGGAAGGCAATGAGGCACATTCCGACAATTCCTTTATAGAAAACGACATCATCAGCACTGTTTTACTGGAAGCGGCATGGAAGAAGGGCAAGCCTACGGCGCAGAGTGTGAAAAAGCATTTTGCGGCGGAGGGGTACAAGATTACAGACAGCCTTGCAAAAGAAATCATGGGGCTTTATACGGAAGCGGCAACCATACCGACGGGATATTTTGAGGCAAAGCCGAAGCGTGCGGTTGGGATGGAGGAAATTAGAGCGTTGATTATACCGGACAACATAGACGCAGAAATGAAGGACAGACTGAAGGAGCAGGGGATTCCTCTCTTAGAATATGCAGATGGGGATGAAGCGGACAGGCTGCGGGTGCTGAACAGCGTGGAGGATGTGAAGTTTTCCATTCGGAAAAAGAATCTTGAGATAAACGCTGCGGAAAACGAAAACTGGAAGGCGGCATACGAAGGGCTTTTGCGTGAATTTGAAATTACCAGAGAGCCTTTGAAGGACAGAGCGGCGGCGCAGAAGGTTGTGCGCAAATTCCTGAAAAGTATCAAGAGCGGTTATGACGAGGAGCAATTCTTAGACAGATTTGTGAGCCTTTGCAATTATGGGGCAGACCTGAAAAGCGACAGCGATTACAAGGACCTTGTGACGGCATGCGCCATGCTGGCGGAGGATGCCTTGCGGGAATCTGCGGAAATGGACATGGAGCTTTACAACGAATATGCGGATTTGCGGAAGGAACTGCGAACATCCACGTTGTATGTAAACAAGAAAACCTTGAACGACTTGGCGGCGCAGGACATCAGATACAACGAACTGCGGCAGAAAAACTTCGGCAGGGTGAAGCTTTCCCAGAAGAACGGGGAAAGCATTGATACGAAATATGCCGAATGGGCGGAGAGATACCCTGCGCTTTTCAAGGAAGACCAGAACACGAGCCAGAGCGAATTGCTGATGGACATTATCGCGGTACGAAAGAGCTTAGATCCTGTGGTAAAGAATCCTTACTTTGAGGAAATAGAGGAGCACGCAGAGGCTTGTGCCTATGAGCTGCTGGGGATGATGAATGATGTTGCTCTGGAAAAGCCGACCTTTGCGGACAAATACGAAGAAAAGCTGCGGAAGCTGCGGCAAGAGAACAAAGAGGCCCTGCGGAAGGCGAAGGAGCAGGCAAAGAACGAAAAGAAGCTGCTGCGGGAGAAATACGCCACCAATGCGGAGGCGCGGATTGCGGCGGTGAAGGAAAAATACGAAAAGAGAATTGACCGGAATGAATACTGGAGGCTGCGGAGATTGGCGGTAAAGGATGCAAAGGCTTTGGCGGAATGGATGAAATCTCCCACAGACAGCAAGCACATTCCGAAAAAATTCAAGGAAACGGTTGGCACGATACTGGGGCTGATTGAAACGGAGAAACCCGACCTCAGGATTCCCTTGCAGAGCTTTGTCGCCATGAAGGGTGCGTTGCAGGAGCTTTACGGCGATCAGGAGGGGCTTTACCTTTATGTGGAACAGGACGATCAGGTGATAAACATTCTGGACAGATTCATCCAGAAATACCCCGAAGGGGCAAATCTGGATACGATGAACGGGGCGGACATGAAATATTTCCGCAACCTGATGGCTTCGGTGAAGAAAGCCTGCACAGATGCGAACAAGCTGCACACAAGCCAGAGGGAGAAAAGCGTGATTGAGGTTTCGGAAGGATTTATCAAAAAATCCAAAAAGAAGAAGGATGCCAGAGAAACGGGCATAATTCGGCGGATGCAGGATTTCCTTGGACTGGAAATGCTGGATGCGAACAGCTTTTTCAAGCGTATTGGCGGAGACGTTTACGGCGAACTCTGGAAAGGGCTGCGAAAGGGTCTGGATAAGAAGATAAACCACTGGAGAGAGGCAATGGACTTCATCAATGAGCTGGTAGACCCGAAAACAGTGCGGAAATGGACAGAGGAAGCGGCGAAGGAATTTGAAATTGGCGGGACGAAGGTGCAGCTGACGATTCCACAGATAATGAGTCTTTACTGCCTGATGAAAAGAGACCAAGGCAGACAGCACATCATCGGGACGCAGATTCCGACGGAGAACGGGATTCTTGACATCAGAGGCGGCGGCTTTAAGGCAGAGCCAATCAGCCACACCCAGAAGGGGAAGAAAGCAAGGATAGAGAAAGCAAAGGTAGTAGAGCCGACGGCGGCAGACATTCAAGCCATTCTGGGCACGCTGACGGAGGAGCAGAAAAAAGCGGCAGAGGCAATTCAGAAATATCTCTCTGAGGATGTAGCGGCTTGGGGGAACGAAACAACCATGCTGTTATTTGGCTATGAGAAATTCACAACGAAGAATTACTTCCCGATTGTGAGCGACAAAAACTTTGTGAACCAGCTGGTGACAAAGACAGATGACATTGCGCCCTCGCTGAAAAGCCTCGGCATGACGAAGAACATCAACCGCTTTGCGAACAACCCTGTTATGATTCAGGATATTTTCAAGGTGTTTGCGAACCATGTAGACCAGATGAGCAATTACAATGCCTTTGCGGCATCGGAAAGCGATTTCAACAAATTCATGAATTACAAGAAAAAGCAGGAAAAGGGCAAAGAAAAGGGGAGGGTGGACACGGTAAGAAACGAAATGGACAGAACGATGGGGAAGGGCGGAGTGAAATACATCAAAACCCTGATGAACCGCTTGGTAACGGCATCGGGGCTTTCGGATGACAGCGACTTTGCGAAAATGCTTGTCAGAAACATGAAGGTGGCAAGCGTAGGGGCGAACCTGCGTGTTATCGTACAGCAGCCGACGGCGTATCTGCGTGCGGGCAACTCTCTTTCGATGAAATACCTGCTGAACCCTGCGGTATTCAAGAAAACGGACAAGGAAACGATTTACAAATACGCCCCGATTGCGCTTTGGAAAAGCTGGGGCAACTACGAGATGGACACAGGCAAGACGATGTATGAACAGATGATTGCGCCGACGAAGGCTGCCAAAACAAAGGAGCTGCTGATGGCGGGCGCAGGCTGGGCGGATGAAGTGACATGGAGCCGCCTTTGGAACGCCTGCGTATTGGAAGCAAAGGACAAGCATAAGGGCGCGACGCAGGAAGAAATCTACACGATTGCCGGAGAAAGATTCGGGGAGATTGTAGACGAAAGTCAGGTAGTAGACAGCGTACTGCACCGCAGCCAGATTATGCGGAAGAAGGGGCTTTACACACAAATGACAACCTCCTTTATGAGTGAGCCGACAAAGACCTTCAACATGGCAAGCAATGCACTGGTGGAGCTGGTGCGAAACAACACGCCGGAGAACCGCAGGAAATTCATCCGATGCTACATGACAATCATTGCATCCAGTGTAGCGACGGCATGCGCGGCAGGGTTGGTAGACGCAATGCGTGACGATGACGACGACGATATCTTCCTTGAGAAATGGAAAAAGGCAGTTGTAGGGGACTACAGCAAAGCGGAAACGCCGAAGGACTACATAATGGCGACTTTAAGTAACAACATTGCGGATAACCTGAACCCTATGGGGATGATTCCTTATCTGCGGGACGGATGGAGCTTATTGCAGGGATATGATATCAACAGAACGGACTTTGACTGGCTGAACGATATCATGAAGAATATCAAACGATGGGAACAGTTTGCAGCGGGAGAAAGTGAATATACTCTGGCATCCCTGCTGCTGAACACCACAGGGGCAATTTCCAAAATGACAGGGGTTCCCATTGGCAGCGCGGAAAGAGATTTGAAGGCTCTGACAAACTGGGTAGTGCTTCATATTATCGGGGACGATGAAATGAAATTCAATTATAAAAAGCTGAGTAAGGATGTAGGTTCGGAAAAGAACGCCTCCTACTATGCGGAGCGGATGCTGAAAGCAAAATTCAGTGGAAATGATGACCTTGCAACCAGAATCTACAACGAAATGATTGCGGCAGGCGTGAGCAACGAAAAGATTGACAATAAGCTGGAAAGCAAGGAAAAGAAGCTGCTGAAAGAGGAGCCTGCGACAATGGAAGGCGCAGAAGCCTACGCAGCGGGCGACTACAACGGATACATGAACGCCATAGACAGCCTGACGGCGAAGGGCTACGGCAAGGGCTATGCGGTGAAGGTGATTGAAAGCGTTTACAAGAAAATGAAGGGAGGAGACGACGAGGAGGAAACCTTTGAACCCATTACAAACGATTACTGGGACAATGAGCCGGACAAAGACCCTGCGGGGTATGAAATGATGTTTAACGCCTACATGAGCGGGAACACGAATGACTACAGCTGGATGTGGGACAGGATGGAGGCGAACGGAAAGGAAGAAGGAAACATCAAAAGTAGCATGAAAAGCCGCTTGAAGAAGGCATATCAGGCGGCGAAGGCGGAGGGCAATTACCAGAAGGCGCAGAGAGCGAAAACAGAATTTCTGCGGCTGGGCGGCAAGCCGGAGACGCTGGAAGGCTGACGGATTTAGGGAGGGTGCAGAGCATCCTCCTTTTTCTTATAATAGGGAAAACGGGAGGAGGGAGAAAGCATGGGGCAGACGGCAGGATATGTTGCGATTATGATTGCGGTTGGTTCTATATTTTTCGAGGTATCGAAAATCAAAATCAATCCGATTTCATTTTTGCTGAAATGGATTGGGAAGCGGATGTTTGAGCCGATGAACAGCAGGCTGGACGCGGTGGAAAAGAAGATTGACGAAAACGAGATTGACCGTATCCGCTGGGAGATTCTTGAATTTGCGAACACCTGTCGAAATGGGAAGCGGCACACGAAGGATGAATTTAGCCACATCATTGCGCAGAACGACAAATATCACAAGATTCTTTCGCTTTACGGCATGAAGAATGGGCAGATTGAAGCGGACTATGCTTACATTGAAGGGCTTTACAGAAAATGTCAGGCGGACAATGATTTTTTATAAAAAGGGAGGGCGGCATGAAAAAGAGAAAAGCAAGAGCAGATCCCAAGGAGCTGGAATTTTCCAAGGTGATTATGAAGCAGGAAATGCAGCTACTCTGGATCAACACGATAGGGGTTCTGGGGTTGGCGTTTTACTGCGTACACAACAGCTTTGATGCGGCGTTTCCATGGCTGAGTGCTATGGTGAGCCTACCTTGGGCGGCGTGGGGTGTGAGCAAGACGGGATACACGATGAAAAGCGTGAAGGAGAACACCAGCGGCGGGATAGTTTACGAAAGTGCAATGAGAGAGGAAGGAGAGAAAGAATGAGATACGCAGAAATGATAATGGAAAACTGGTACTTACTGGTTGCGGCTGTGGTTGTGGCTGCATTGGCAGCGGCAGCGGCGGCGAGATTTTTGGAAATGCCTTCTGCGGAGCAGCGGGAAAAGGTGAAGGAATGGCTGCTTTTGGCAGTGACAGAGGCAGAGAAGGAGTTGGGCAGCGGCACAGGACAGCTGAAGCTGCGGTATGTGTACGATTTATTTTTGCAACGCTTTCCTGCGGTTGCGAAAAGGATTTCCTTTGAAACCTTTTCCTACTGGGTAGACAGGGCTTTGATTGACATGAGAGAAATGCTGAACAAGAACAAGGCAATTTACCGCATGGTAAAGGCGGAAGAAGGTGCGGCAAATGGTACAGATTAAGGTGGACATTGCCGCAAAAGGAAATTTCGGCGGAAAGCGGGACAAGAAAGAGATTAAGTATCTTGTGATTCACTACACTGCAAACGACGGGGACAGCGCAAAGGGCAATGCGAACTATTTCAAGGAACACATTGTGGAGGCTTCGGCGCATTATTTTGTGGACGACAGTGGCGTGATACAGAGTGTGCCGGATGATTCTGTTGCATATTCCGTCGGTGGAAAGAAATACCCTTCCTGTGCGAAAACGGGCGGCGGCAAGCGATACGGCAGCTGCACGAACCGAAACAGCATATCTATTGAGCTGTGCGACACCAAAAAGAACGGAAAGTATGATTTTTCGGAGAAAACCTTGGAGAATGCAGCGCAGTTATCCAGACTGCTGTTGAAAAGATACAACATTCCTGTGGATAACATTATCAGACATTTTGATGTTACAGGGAAAAACTGCCCTGCACCTTTTGTCAGTGATGGAAAGGCATGGGAAGCGTTTAAGGAAAGGATTGTGGACGAAGTGAAATATTATGAAGAAATGAAGGATGTGCCGAAATGGGCACAGCCGATGGTGCAGGATATGATTGATAAGGGGTGCTTTGGGAACACGAAGGCACTGCACCTGAGTGATGATATGCTGCGGACGATGGCGTTGATGGAACGGTATCACAAGAAAGGATGAAGCGACGTGAAAAAATTGTTTATTTCTCAGCCTATGAAGGGCAAAACGGATGAAGAAATTTTGAGGGAGAAGGAACAGGCGGTCAGAGAGGCTGAAAAGTATCTCAAGGAAAATGGGATGCAGGAAGGAGTACAGGTGATTGATTCCTTCTTCCGGAGTGCGCCTGTAGGAGCGAGACCGCTTTGGTTTTTGGGTAAAAGTCTGGAATTGCTTTCGACAGCTGATCTTG
>ENA-OOZG01001383-OOZG01001383.1-human-gut-metagenome-genome-assembly--contig:-NODE-1383-length-17372-cov-4.975862_pt1 | contig 17372 bp, 19 predicted proteins | sample MGYA00241706_ERZ501384 | MGnify/ENA primary metagenome ERZ501384 (study PRJEB25962, sample SAMEA2042742) | human gut metagenome | biome: human gut; feature: human-associated habitat; material: faeces...
AAACTCCTTCCCAACTTCTTTGCAAGCCATGTTTGGCTTATCCCTTTGTCCTCTAAGACTGCTCTTATGTGATTTAACTTCATGTTTTTATCGTTTTTACACTACAAAAATAATATTTTATCGTGATAATCCATCCTAATCCCTTGAATATCTGCTGTATTCCGTCGTAATTTAGACAAAATAGAAATATAATCTGTAAAAATGGAACTAAACAATTGGTTTTCAAATACGATAAGATACATATATGCGTTCATAAATATTTGTTCTATTTGCCATGTTCTTAAAATGACAAAATCGGAAATTTATCATTGTTTTCAGTGTTAATTTATGTTTTCTCATGCTTTCATTCTGGGGTTTCTTGATTTTGTTGTTCCTAATTTGTTTCTTTCGTCATTTAGTTACCTCATTTAGTATTGGTTATCAGTACGTTACGAGCAATCAGTAAGATTTCAAGAAGAAGATTATGATGGTTGTAGGCGCATGTATCTTCCTCGTTGCTGCAGCTCAGGCTCTGCCTTTGTTCTTCGGTCTCTAATCTATCGTTCAAGCATTAGGAATACATCATGTCAGTAGAAGTAAACGAAAATCAATACGTGAGCTATCCCATATTCAAGGGTCTCCAGAAACCACTTGAATTTATGGGATTCCAGGGACGCTACATCACTTGGGCTGCATGTACCGTTGGTGTAGCCATCCTCGGCTTTATCATAGCATATTGCATTCTCGGTTTTGTTGTCGGTCTCGTGGTTCTTGCTATTTCTCTCAGCTCTGGAGCGGCCCTCATCTTCTTCAAACAGAAAAAGGGTTTGCACACAAAGAAGGAGCATGGTGTGTTCATCTATGCTTGTTCGCATAGAATGTAATCAAACAAAATTCAAATGTAAACAAATGGCAAGTGTGTTGAAATCAGGAAACCCATTACGCTGCCTATCCTGTCATCCGCAAAGGTGAATCATATATTTTAGGAGAGCCATACGAATTCAACGGCGCGACATCAGGCATCAACGATGTCAACGCGGTCAATGTTAAGGCATATCCTAATCCTGCTGTCGACGTGCTCCACGTCAACGTGGAGGCCCTAAGAATTGACGTATACAACGCTGGTGGCGCACTTGTTGCCGACGCTTCAAACGCCGACTCTGTCAACGTTGCGCATCTGCCGGCAAGCTACTACATCGCCGTTGTCGCAACCGCCGACGGAACTGCCCGCATCCCGTTTGTAAAGAAATAGCTCTATAATAAAACCTGAAAATAGAAACGGCGCTGAATCGACATCATGTCGGTCAGCGCCGTAACTTTATATGGAGAATTGGCTATTTGCCTTCTTCATACCATTTTGAATACATCAGATAGTTGTGTGCTATCTTCACGTTCATCTCCTTTGCCTGTGCCGGATCGACCATCTTCTTGAACTTGGCGGGTACTCCCATCCACAGTTCGTGCGCTCCGATTTTAGTGCCAGGCGAAACAACGCTGCCGGCTGCCACGATGGCGCCCTCGCCCACCTCGACGCCGTCGAGCAGCACGCTGCCCATGCCGATAAGCGCATAGTCGCACACCTTGGCTCCGTGGATTGTCACGTTGTGACCCACCGAAACGTCGTTGCCGATTTCAATAACCGACTTCTGATAAAGAGTGTGGAGCACCGAGCCGTCCTGTATGTTGACGCGGTCGCCGATGGTGATTGTGTTTACATCTCCGCGAAGCACGGTGCTGAACCAGATGCTGCATTCGTCACCCATCGTCACGTCGCCGACAAGTGTGGCATTCTCTGCAATAAAGCAGTCCTTGCCGATTTTGGGAGTAAATCCTCTAACTGATTTTATAAGTGCCATTAGAATTATTTTTTAAGTTCTTTAGTTTTCTCTTCAAGCCAAGCCTTCTGCTCTGCATCAAGATGCGGCATGAGTCGCTCGCGCACTGTGGCGTGATAGTTGTTGACCCACGCCAGCTCATCGGCTGAAAGCATCGACAAGTCTATCAGACGGCTGTCGTAAGGGAACAAGGTCAGCACCTCAAAGTTCATAAAGTCTCCGAAATCATCCGTATGACGATAGTTGCGCGAAAGCACAAGGTTCTCGATGCGGATGCCATACTCTCCGGTTTTGTAAAGTCCTGGCTCATCGCTGGTAATCATTCCCGGCACAAGCACCGTAGGATTCTCGTTCAAACGGAAATTCTGCGGTCCCTCATGCACGTTCAGGAAATGTCCAACGCCATGGCCTGTTCCGTGCCAGTATGTCATACATTCCTTCCACAGGAACTGACGCGCAAGCACATCAAGCTGGCTGCCGCGGGTGCCTGTTGGATAAATCATCGAGCCAAGGGCGATATGCCCCTTCAGCACGAGAGTATAGTCGTGGCGTTGTGCTTCGGTTGGTGTGCCGAGAGCAACGGTGCGCGTGATGTCGGTTGTTCCGTCGAGATACTGGCCGCCAGTGTCTACAAGCAACATCCCCTCGGGGTGAAGAGTCGACGACGTTTCCTTCTCTGGCTCATAATGCACGATGGCGCCATGCTCGTTGTAGCCGGCTATAAGGCCGAAGCTTTCGCCGCGGTAAAGCGGACTGGCTGCACGGAACTCCTGAACCTTCTGCGCCACGTCATATTCCGTGATGCTGCCAGAAGCCACGTTCTGCTCAATCCACATAAACAGTTTCACGAGAGCCACGCCGTCGCGCTCCATAGCCTTACGCGTGCCCTCGATCTGCACATCGTTTTTCACTGCCTTCAGCAATGCTACCGGCGACTGCGCATAGACCGTGCCGCAATTGAGCAGGCTGCGGGCAATCGTGTCGCTCGTCTTGTTGGGGTCAAGAAGCACTGTGGCGTCCTTGATTTTCTCAAGAAATTTCTCCACACTGTCGTATGGTGCAACCTCTACACCACACTCCTTGAGATACGCACGCACATCGGCATCGATTTTGCGCTCATCCACGAAAAACACGTTAACAGTTTCCGACAGATAGGCATAAGATATTGTCACCGGATTGAATTCAACGTCTGAGCAGCGCACATTGAGCGTCCAGGCAATCTCGTCGAGTGCCGACAGCAATGTAGCGTCGGCGCCGTGCTCCGCTGCCTTGTCAAGCACTTTCTTTATCTTGCTCTGCGTGCTTTCGCCGGCATACTGCTCCTCATGCACAAACACCTTATCGAGAGGCAATGCCTGACGGTCGGCATAAATTTCAGGGAATGGATCAAAGTCGGTGGCGAAACGGAATCCGTTCTCGCCGCAGAACGCCTCAAGACGCGATGCCTGAACCACGGAGAAAAGCAGTCCGTTGACTGCAAGCACTCCGCCTTCCTCAAGATTCTCGGCAAGCCACTCGGTCGTTGTCGGATCGTTGCCGCCGTCTTCCTTATACATTGTCACGCCGGTGCCTTCAAGCTCCTGCTCTGCCTGAAGGAAATAGCGAGAGTCAGTCCACAGTCCTGCATCGGTGAGTGTGACCACTGCCGTACCGTTTGATCCAGTAAATCCTGTAACCCAGTCGCGCAGTTTCCAATGCGCGCTTGTATACTCACTCTGATGAGGGTCGGTGCCTGGGATAATCACCGCATCGACGTGGCTCTTGCGCATTGCCTGGCGCAAAGCCTCAAGATTTTTTACAGTATCTTTCATTGTCTGTATGTTTGTCCGGTTTTATTTGCCGGGGTTCAATGTCAAGCGGTCAAGCGCCACGTAAGCGGGAGTGTTCATGCCCCACTGTCCGGAATCGCTCGAAGCCATCTGCAAGTAGATGCTCTTCAACGCGCTGCCGGCACTGAGCGGCGACAGGTCGACCATTGTCCAATCCTTTACCAATGTATGCTTTCCGTCGCGGTAGTCGGCAAGATAGAAATCCACCGGACCCACGACAGTGCCATTGGCTGTAACGCCATAGAACGACGCCTTCATCCAGTCGCCGTCGGCAAATTTCTTTGAATACGACGAGCCGTTGAGCATCGTGTAGAATGCGTAGGTCGTATTGTTCAGATACACAGACTTGGCGGTGAATGTAGAACCGTCGGTCATCGAAATTCCCAACGACGGGCTTGCTGGATTCTCTCCTTCAGCCGAATTCCAATAGCCTACAAGATACGGTGTGCCCAAGCCTGTGACACCGCCGCCCGACATTGAAGCATACTGATGGTCGAGCCATGTGTTTTCAGCAGTGTAGTCATCAACGTCTGTGACGCGCGACGCGCAGAATCCCGACCAGTATGAGCCCCACTCGCTCGTTGTGGCTGTGTGGGAGAATGTAACGCCCTGGCAATCGATGCCATGCACCTCTGTATTGAGAGCGTCGGCCCATTCGCCATCGCCGTTATATGTCAATTTTGTATTGACAAGATTGACAGTTACCGTATTGTCGGGCTCGTTGTCGGAGCACGAAGTCATAGGCAACACTGCCAACAGTCCACACATCAAAATCAAATTCTTAACCGTAAGTTTCATCTTCTTAATTCTTTAAAATGTTATATGTTTTGCTTCAATATTGTCGGAAAGAAACACCGAAGCCATCGCGCTGAATTTTTCTGACGACTCTGTGGTGCGATATTCGCATCCGCCGCCTTTCGCGCAGCGCGACTCCATCTCGGGATGGCGCGAAAGATAGTCTTTAAGGCTGTCGGCAACGATGGTTCCCTGCTTCACGATGCTGACTCCTTCTGGGATATAACGCTTGATTTTCTGATACAGCAACGGATAATGCGTGCATCCAAGCACAACCGTATCTATGGCCGACTGCTGGGCAAACAACATGTCAACATATTTCTTGACGAAATAATCGGCTCCGTCGCCGTCAGCCTCACGATACTCCACCAACGGAACCCACATAGGGCACGCCTGACCGTAGGTGTGATAGTCGGGATACATCTTGGCAATCTCCATCGGATAACTCCCGCTTTGGATTGTGCCGGCGGTGCCGAGCACTCCGATATTGCCAGTGTGGGTCAACTGTCCGAGCACCTCAACCGTAGGACGTATCACGCCGAGCACACGACGCGTAGGGTCGATTTTAGGCAAATCATTCTGTTGAATGGTGCGCAACGCCTTTGCCGACGCCGTGTTGCACGCCAGGATAACCAACCGGCATCCGCTGTCGAACAAATGGCGGACAGCCTGTAGTGTGAACTGATAAACAATGTCGAACGAACGGCTGCCATAAGGTGCGCGCGCATTGTCGCCCAGATAGATATAGTCATATTGCGGCATCAGCCTGCGCATCTCCGACAATATGGTCAATCCACCATAGCCGGAGTCGAACACGCCAATCGGCCCTGCCGTCATCTTTTCTTTCTCCATAATGCAAAGATAGTGCAAGGTGAGTGAAGAGCAAAACAAATTTATTTGATTTTGCTTTTCCGAACCGCAGCCTAACTTATCTAAAGATAGTGCAAGGTGAGTGAAAAACCGTGCAAGCCGAGAGAAAAATGAAGTTTACTTCAATTTTTCCGAGGCGCAGCCGGTTTTATCCAAGAGCAAAACAAACTTGTTTGATTTTGCTCATCCGAGGCGTCGCCTATTTTATGAGAAAAAATATTTTCAGAGATAATGTGCGCATAAGCAAAATAAATCGCTATTTTTGCATAATTGATTAATCGAATCAAACGAGTTGTTTCAAGACTGTAAAACCATAAAAAGCGATGCATACACTTGAGGAATATATCAAAATGGCGGGAAATGCCGTCGACACTATAGCGTGTCCTGCAGGGAGAAATCCCGAAGGCTTGTACAAACCGATAGTCTACGGACTCGAGCAAGGCGGCAAACGCCTTCGCCCGGTAATCTTGCTCGCCGCGTGCGACGCTGTAGGTGGTGACAGTGCCAAGGCTCTGCCGCAAGCGGCAGCCATAGAGATGTATCATAACTTCACGTTGCTCCATGACGACGTTATGGACAAGGCAGACCTGCGCCGTGGAAAACCTACGGTTTGCAACAAATGGGACGACAATACCGCCATCCTGTCGGGCGACACCATGCTCACCCTCGCCACGCAGCTCGTGGTCGACGGTGTGGAGCCGCAAAAAGCGATGCGCCTGTTGAAGGAGTTCAACGAAACGGCAATCGGAGTCTACGAGGGACAGCAGTATGACATGGAGTTTGAGGCGCGCACCGATGTGACCATCGACGAGTATATGGAGATGATTCGCTTGAAGACGTCGGTGCTTCTTGCCGGAGCGGCACGCATAGGCGCAGTTATGGGTGACGCCGACGAGCGCAATGCCAATGCGCTGTATGATTTCGCAGTCAATCTCGGACTGGCGTTCCAACTGCAGGACGACTGGCTCGACGTGTATGGCGATCCCGATGTGTTTGGCAAGGCTATCGGCGGCGATATAATGAACAACAAAAAAACATATATGCTCATCAACGCAATGCAGAAAGCCGAAGGCGCCGACAAGGAGGAGCTTGAATTCTGGCTCGGCAACAAGTCGGCTTATCCAGGCGAGAAGATAGCCGGAGTGACCGGCATCTACGACCGTCTCGATATCGGTCAGATTTGCCTTGACGCTGTGGCTGAATATAGCCGCAAGGCTGTGGAGGCACTTCATTCTGCCGATCTTGCGCCGGAGGCAGTGGCATTTTTCGAGGCGTTCGACAAAATGGTGATGGGGAGGAAAAAATAAGATGATCGACACGCATTCTCACATATATCTTGAGGAGTTTGACAACGACCGTGAGGCGGTGGTGGAGCATGCCCGCAAGGCTGGACTCCGCCATCTGGTGCTTCCTAATGTGGATATGCACACATACGACGCCATGGTAGGCACTCATGAGGCATATTCCGGCTACACTTCTATGGCGATGGGGTTGCACCCGACATCGGTCGAGGCAGACTGGATTGAACAGCTGGATGCCACAGAGAGTCATTTCGACGACCACAAATTTGTGGCGGTAGGAGAGGTGGGCATCGACCTTTATTGGGACAGCACCTACCGCAAGGAGCAGATGAAGGCGTTTAGCGAACAACTGCGTTGGGCGGCGTCGCGCGACTTGCCCGTAATCATCCACTGTCGCGATGGACTTGATGAGATATGTGATGTGTTTGACGGTTTCGGACGCACGTTGCCCGAATGCGTGTTTCACAGCTTTGGAGGCTCTTTGTCCGACCTGCACCGCATACGCCGTTATGGCGATTTCTATTTCGGCATCAATGGAGTCGTTACGTTTAAAAACGCGCATGTCGACGACCTTCTCAAGCCTATCGGATTGAACCGCATACTGCTTGAGACCGACTGCCCGTATCTGACGCCGGTGCCTTACCGTGGCAAGCGCAACGAGAGCGCATATATACCTCTGATTGCAGAGAAGATTGCCGACACGCTTGGCGTGAGCGTGGAAGAGGTGTCGGAGGTGACTGACCGCAATGCCGCTGACTTTTTCAAAACACAGTTTTGATCTCAGAAAAACGCTCTTCCATATTTGAAATCTTCTCTTTATGGAAAAAATGATGGAATGAAACTGTTTTTTAGACAAAAATTTTTTGAAATCTCGATAATTAGTATTAATTTCGTTTAATAACGAACTAATCAAAACTAATTATTATGATTTTACGACAGACCTTGAAGCGTGGAAGCGCTGCGGTTGTCGCTTGTGTGGGACTGGCAGGCTTGATGATTTCATGCGACAGTGATTTTGACCTTTCAAATATCAACACCGACATCACTGTTGGCGGAAGCATCGCCGCACCCATTGGCACTACCGACACATTGACTCTTTCGAGACTGATTGATCTTACAGACAATCTGAAAGTGGATGAGAATGGAGCGTATGCTCTGACGTCCAACGGCTCAACCGTGCTTGACATTGACAGGATTGACCGTGTTCAGATAAAAGACTTGAGCACGACTCCTGAGTATTTCAACTTCTCTGTGCCGTCAATTCCGGGCACATTGCCTACTCTTGACTTGACCACGCCGATGAGCGTGACGATGACAATCAACGCCATTCAAAATATGCCGACCGAAGTGGAGCGTATCACGTCGCTCAGCGTCAGCCCGGTAGTCACTACCGTGCATCTTAAACTGACGGCTCCCGGGCTGAGCAAGATTACAGGCGCCGGAGTTAAGGATTTCGTGATGGATTTCCCCGACATGCTGCAGTTTGGCGCGGGAATCGAAGGAATGGATTACAACACCAACAAGTTGACGGTAAATAAGAAATTCGCCTCCGATGGAAGTCTTTCGGTGGCTCTGCCGATTGTCGGCATGCGTCAGCTGCCCGACATCAGAAACCATAAGATGACAGTCGATGAGCGAGTGGTTTGTAACGGTACATTTGAGGGCGTTGCGAGCGGAGTCACTGCCGCCGACCTGGCGGGAATGCAGTTGACTTTTGTTTACGATGTGCCCGACTTCCAGATTGAGGATATCCACGGAACAGTTGATGCCGACGTGGTTATCAAACCGGAAACTGTGAATATGGGCGATTTGCCCGATCTCGTGACAGACGAGTCAACATCGTTGAATCTCAACACGATATGCCTTAAACTTGACGTGTCAAATCCTGTAGGAGTGCCGTTTGGCGCAGATTTGACCCTTCGTGCCCTGGACAAAAACGGCAGATACATAAATGAGACGGTGACAGCGCACATTGACGTCAATGCCGGCACCACAGAGCCCGTCGTTACAAAATTACTGCTCACAAACTCGGATAAAATGACCGAGCCGGGCTATACGAAGGTTTTCGTTCCCAACCTCGCTAAATTGGTTAACAAGATTCCGTCGGAAGTGGAAATCAATGCCGACGTGAATGTTGACAAGACAAAAGAGCATCATATCATACTTGGCAAAGCATATCACAGCAGAGTTGAATATGTTGCCTATATGCCGTTTGACTTCGGTGCCGGGTCGCATATCATATACCGCGACGGGGTCGATGGCCTTGCCGACGACATCAAGGACTTCTCCGACAAGGTTAAAAACCTTAATCTGGAAATTGATGCCGACATTTACAGCACTGTGCCGTTTGATGTGGCAGTGTCGATAACACCGCGCGATGTTGAAGGCAACGATCTCTCGGATGTGATTGAATACACGAAGACCGTGAATGTGTCGCCGGGAGCAGAAGGACAGGCTGCCCAGAAACGCACCATCACGCTTAAAGAGAAAGAGGAAGGCGCTATCGGACGACTTGACAAAATCGACATTGATGTGGAGGGCAACACCAGCGACGCTGTGACCGTTCTGAAGCCTACGCAATATGTTCTTGTGGGACTCAAGGCGCGTCTGCCACAGGGTGTGACAATCAAAAACTAACCTAAAAAGCAACAAGATGAAAAAAATATATATGTTGGGGCTTGCGGCTTCGCTTTGCCTGCCATTGGCTGCGCAGACTCCCCGAAACGGATATTTCTCAGAGAATCTTCCGATGCGCCACAATCTGAACCCGGCGTTCGCTCCCGAATATGATTATGTGGCGATACCTGCCATTGGCGGCATATCGGCTGGTATGAACAGCAATGTGGGAGCAGACAACTTCCTGTTTAAGAAAAATGGTGAAGTGGTGACTGGTCTGCACAGCAGTGTGGGCAACGATGAGTTTCTGAGCGGCTTGAAGAGCCGGAACTATATGGAAGTGAACTCCGGCGTCAGTGTAGTGTCGTTAGGTTTCAAGGCTCTTGGCGGTTTCAACACCATCGGCATCAACGTGAAGTCGGCCACGTCGGCAGTGTTGCCCTATGAATTGTTTGAGTTTGCCAAGATAGGTCAGGTAAACGGCGCTCCCACATCTTATAATATAAATGACACGCGGGTGCAGTCGTCCAATTACCTTGAGCTCGCTTTCGGACATTCACGTAACCTTGGAGAAAAATTTAGAGTTGGTGCAAAGGTGAAATACATCGCCGGTGTCGCTTATGCCGACGCGCGCATCGATGCCATCGACGTGGCTATGAGCGCCGACAAGTGGAGCGTGCGCGAGCAGGGAGAGATGTTTACCACCGACGCAATCGACATTCAGTATAAGCCCAACGGCGAGATTGACAACATCTCCAAAGGTTCGTTTGGCGTGGCTGGCAATGGTTTGGGATTTGACTTCGGCGCTTCGTACAAGCTGCTCGACAACCTTGTGTTGTCGGCTTCGCTCACTGATGTGGGCTTCGTTGCATGGAAAGGCTCTAACGCGTCGGTAAATCCAGACGAGTTTGTGTATGACGGTTTCCATCACCTTGTGGCTGAAAAGGATCCCGATGGAAATTCGGCTCTCAGCCGTGAGGGCGACCAGCTGGAGGAAGACCTGCGAAAATTGGTGCGGTTTCAGAATGAGACTGGGGCAAGCCGCACGCAGTCGTTGCAAACGATGCTCAACCTTGCCGGTGAATATTCAATCCTCAATGATAAAATCGGATTCGGATTGCTGTGGTCTACACGACTCGGAACTCCTCGCAAGTGGACAGAGGTGATGGCTTCTGCCAACTTCCGTCCGGTGCAGTGGTTCAATGCAACGGTCAACTTCTCAACGTCGAACCTCGGACATTCATTAGGAGCTTTAATCAACTTCTGTCCGAAGGGCTTCAACTTCTTCTTTGGCTCGGACTATATTCCGTTTAAGTATTCTAAAGAGGGAATCCCTTTGAGCACGGCAAAATTCAATGTTGTGCTTGGTATGGCGATTACATTCAATCACGGCAAGTAATCGCTTGAAAATAAATAGTTTGGTCTGCGGAAATCGGTGTCGCCGATTTCCGCTTTTTTTGTTGGTGGAAAATTTTTTTTGAGGAAAATGCAAAAAAAGTGATGAAAAAATTTGTAGATACGAAAATTATGCGTACTTTTGTAATGATTTCAAATGTGATATGTAAACAACTATGATGACAGAAGCAATCGCGCACCTGACAGCGCACAACATCAAACCGTCGGCACAACGAATTGCCATTATGGAGTATCTCCTTAGCCACAGGACGCATCCCACGGTCGATATGATTTACAACGACCTCATAGGAACAATGCCGACCTTGTCGCGCACCACAGTCTACAACACGCTGCGCTTGCTTGGCGAGAACGATGCGATTCTCGAACTGACAATCGACAAGCACATCGCGCACTATGACGGCGACACGTCGCCGCATTCTCACTTCCAGTGCAAACGTTGTGGCAGGATAATCGATATCCCGTTGCAAAAGGTTGATATTGAACAAAATGAGCACGATTTTGTTATACAAGAAACGGAAGTTTACTATCGAGGCTATTGCCGCGAATGCATTGAAATCATGAAAGAAACAGAATTGAAACATTAATAAAACAAAACAAATTAAATCCTTACAACTATGGCAAAGAAATTTATATGCACAGTATGCGGTTACGTATACGAAGGTGAGACAGCTCCAGAAAAATGCCCACAGTGCGGTGTTCCAGCAAGCAAATTCAAAGAATTGAAAGAAGACGAAGGCTTGAATTTCGTTACAGAGCACGTGATTGGCGTGGCTAAAGGCTGCGACGAAGAGATGATCAAGGACCTCAACGCTCATTTCAACGGCGAATGCACAGAAGTGGGAATGTATCTCGCAATGTCGCGTCAGGCAGACCGCGAGGGATATCCTGAAGTTGCAGAAGCGTTCAAGCGTTATGCTTGGGAAGAAGCTGAGCACGCAGCGAAGTTTGCCGAACTGCTTGGTGACATGGTTTGGGACACAAAGACCAATCTTGAGAAACGAATGGCTGCAGAATCGGGCGCCAATGCCGACAAGATGCGCATTGCAAAGCGTGCGAAAGAGTTGAACCTCGATGCTATCCACGACACTGTTCATGAAATGGCAAAGGATGAGGCTCGTCATGGACAAGGCTTCGAGGGCTTGTACAAACGCTTCTTCAAGAAGTAAAAACCACAGACTGTATTTCTGACAATATGGTGTGCCGACCGACATCGGCACACTTTTTTTATGTCTGGGCATACGGTTTGTTGCGAGGACTTGGATGGTTAGTACATTTTTTTGTACTTTTGCACCAATTATCAAGATGTTTGGAACAATGAAACAACGCATATACAAATTATTGCTCATTTATGTGGTGCTTGTGGCAATCTTTGCCTTGCAGCATCCAGTGTTTATCGCTTGCTACCACTCTTTGTTTCGCGGAGTCGGACTTGGTGGCGTTTGCGCCGCCACTTGGCATGGCTTGCGTATGGATATGGCTATGGCAGGCTACCTTGCCGTTGTGCCGGGACTGCTTGCTGCGGCGTCGGTGTGGACGGCAGGCAGGGCAATGCGATACGCCGCCTGCATTTATTCGGCGGTGGCAGCTGCAGTTGTGTCGCTGTCGTTTGTGGTCGACTTGTGTCTTTATGGCTATTGGGGCTTCCGTCTCGACGCCACGCCGGTGTTTTATTTCTTCACGTCGCCCGCCGATGCCGTGGCGAGTGTCAGCGGTTGGTTTGTGGTTATGGGATTGCTTGCCGCCGCGGCCTATGGCGCAGGGGTGTATTGGATTTTGCAGAAAATCTTGACGGCAGACGTTCCGCTTCTGCCCACATTGCGTTCCCGGATAGTTGCCACGGCGGTGGCTATAGTCCTCACAGGGGTGCTCTTCATCCCAATCCGAGGCGGTTTTACGACGTCGACAATGAACCTGTCGGCCGCATATTTCAGCCAGAACCAGCGACTGAACCACGCCGCGATAAATCCGTTGTTCAGTTTTATGCATTCAATGGCGCATCAAACTGACTTCGCGTCGCAATATCGTTTTATGGACAATGCCGAGGCGGAACGTCTGATGGAGGCTTTGCGCGACAAGCCTGTGACTGATGCCGACTCGGTGCCACGGCTGTTTACCACGAACCGTCCCAATGTGATTTTCATAATCCTCGAAAGTTTCAGCAGCCACTTGCTGCCGTCGCTCGGCGGTGAGAATGTGGCACCCAATCTTGACGCCATGAGCAGGGAGGGCGTGACTTGCACTAATTTCTGGGGCAACAGTTTCCGCACCGACCGCGGTCTGGTGTCGATAATCAGCGGCTATCCTGCACAGCCGAGCACGAGCATTATGAAATTTGCCGAGAAGGTGGAGCATCTGCCGTCGATACCGAAGGCAATGAAGCGAGAGGGCTACGACTTGAAATATTATTATGGAGGCGATGCCAATTTCACCAATATGCTGGCATATCTGGTGTCGGCAGGATTCGACAAGGTGGTATCGGACAAGGATTTCCCGCTGAAAGACCGTACAGGCAAGTGGGGAGCGCCCGACCACCTGGTGTTTGAACGGATGCTCGCCGACCTTAAAGCCGATCCGAATCCGCGGAGGCCGATATTCAGAATCTTGCAGACGTCGAGCAGCCATGAGCCGTTTGAGGTGCCGTTTCATAAGTTTGACGACAAGGTGAAGAATGCATTCGCCTACACCGACGACTGTCTGGGCAAGTTTGTGGATGAATTGCGGAAATTGCCGATGTGGAAAAACACGGTTGTGCTGCTTGTCCCCGACCATCAGGGAGCCTATCCGCATCATCTTGACGACCCGTTGGCGCGCCACCGCATACCGCTCGTGTTGGTTGGCGGTGCTGTAGCCGCACCGATGAAAATCGATGTCCCCGCGTCGCAAATCGACATAGCGGCCACGTTGCTTTACCAGCTTGGCATTGACCACAGTGAATTTATATTCAGCAAGAATATGCTTAATCCGGCGTCGCCGCATTTCGGATATTTCACCGAGCCGTCGTTTTTCGGAATGGTGACTGACACCAACCAATTGGTCTATAACCTTGACGGAGAAAAGGTGATGCTTGACGAGGGCTCTGGAAAAGGACGCAATCTGCTGCCAGGAAAGGCATTCCTGCAGAAGCTGTATGATGATCTTGACAAACGATAATCCATTATGATAGACTGGCTGAATACGATAGACACACAGGTGTTTCTGGCACTCAACGGCTTGCATGCGCCATATTTTGATGCCTTCATGAAACTGTTTACAGGCAAATGGATATGGGTGCCGATGTATGCAGCGGTGCTGTTTGCCGTGGTGCGCAATTACCGGTGGCGGCAGACGCTTGCAGTGCTGGTGTGCGTTGCGTTGGCGATTACGATAGCCGACCAAGTGTGTGCCACGCTGATACGTCCGGAAGTGTGCCGGCTGCGCCCATCCAATCCAGAGAATCCGTTGTCGGAGATGGTGCATATTGTCGGGGCTATCGAGGCGGTTCCTACGGCTTCCCGTCGTGTCACGCAGCCAATTCGTTCGCTCTTGCCTCATTTTTGACATTGCTGTTTGCCAACCGCAAACTCAGTCTTTTCATTTTTGCGTGGGCGGTGCTTAATTCTTATTCGCGCGTCTATCTTGGAGTGCATTATCCAGGCGATTTGCTTGTTGGAGCAATTATCGGCACTGCGGCGGGTCTGGCTATGGCTTTTGCCGCCGGCTATGTGGCAGACCGAGTGGACAGACCGCATCTGAAGCCGAGTGTCAACACCGGTGTGGTCACATCGGTCGGGGCGTTTACGGTGGCTGTGATTGCCGTGGTTTCATGTTTCGTGAGAATGTAACAGAATTGTTGCCGGAATGACATAAAAATGAAATGCTACGAGTGCTATCTTTGCACTGTAGCATTTACAAAAGCATTTTTCCATTAATAGAGATAGAGAGGCACCGCCTGGATAGGTAGTGCTTCCCGTTATTTTAATCCGTGCGAGCGGATATATTCATTGACGGCGTCAACGAGATTGCCACTGAAATCCGATCGGCTGCCGCAGTCGGTGATGGCCGAAAGCGGATAGCGGTCGATGATGCTGTCGAGCAGCTGCTGCATTGTCGGGGCCGATTTGAGAGCGGCATATTCATCGTAGGTGTACGACAGGAATGCCACATTCTCACCGATGCCGCGGTTGTCGAGCAAAAAGCCGTTGTCAAGCGCTTGCGGACGGCAGTTGCCGCGCAGGTCTGCAGGGTCGGGGTATGACACGATGCGTTGGCGCGATGCGTCCATTATCACCGGCACGTTTTGGGAATAGTCGCGTGTGGTTTTATAGATAATCACATGAGGCATGGCGCTTGCAGGTTGCAGAGCGACAACGGGACGCTCCTCGTTTACGAGCGGAAGCGTTACGGGCTTGTTGGCGCAGCAAGTCATGGTCGCCGCCAATGCCGTTCCAACCAATACGGAGGCACAGGATTTTATCTTTGTCATATTACATTTGGAATGTTTTGAAATCGCCGTCAAACGGCTTTCCTGAAATCAGGGGCTCGAGCGACGGCATGATGCCGGGTGCAGCCACCACGACCGACACGTTGCGGTCTGTGCGGAAAAACTTATGGACGGCGCCAGCCTCTTCCGCAATGAGCAGTGCAGCACACACGTCCCATTCGTGCAGGTTCATCTCCCAATAGCCGTCGAGCAGTCCGGCGGCGACATAGCAGATGTCGATTGCAGCGGCGCCAAGACGGCGCATGCCTCTGACGTAGGGCAGCACACGCACCAGGTTGTCGACATTGCAGTCGGTTGTGCGGTCCTTGTCGACAGGAAATCCGGTCGACACCACCGCTTTGTGAATGTCGGTCTTCATGCTGCAACGGATTGGGCGGTTGTTGAGGAAAGCCCCTTTTCCGCGCACGGCGGTGAAAATTTCGCCAAGATATGGCGCATAGACAACACCGACAACGGTCTGTCCTTTATGCTGCACGCCAATCGACACGCAGAAATTAGGCAGACCGCTGCTGTAGTTCGTAGTGCCGTCAAGAGGGTCAATCACCCATAGCCAATCGTTCATGCGCTTGTCGCATCCAGCCTCTTCCGAAAGCACGGAGTGTTCGGGATAGGCGCGGCGTATTTCCGAAATGATGGCTTTTTCCGATGCTTTGTCGGCATTTGTCACCACGTCGCTGTCGTTGAATTTAGCCTCGATGTCGAGGCGGTCGCTTCTGAACAATTCCAATTGAATCCTGCCGGCTTCTTTCGCCCAGCGGATACAGTCGGCAAGCAGTTGCTCGTATGTGGTCATAGCAATGAGTGAATGAAATCGATATTAATCGTTGTCTTCCTCGATGATAGGAATCTGGCGTTTGAACACCTCCTTGAACGAGATGATTGACTCAGTGCGCGCCAATCCGAGGTTCTGCAACTTGTCGTGGATGATTTCGAGCAGATGGTGGTTGTTCTTGGCATACAACTTTATGAACATATCGTATTGACCTGTTGTGAAGTGGCATTCCACGACTTCCGGAATCTCTTTCAATCGAGCTGCGACCTGGTCGAAATGCGAAGGGTCTTTAAGGAAAAATCCCACATACGCGCAGGTTTCATAACCGACCGCAGAAGGGTTGACCAACGACTCCGAGCCAATAAGCACGCCCGTGTTGATAAGTTTCTGTATGCGTTGGTGGATGGCCGCGCCCGACACGTTGCATTCGCGTGCAATCTCGAGATAAGGTTTGCGCGCGTTGACCGAAAGCATTTGAAGGATTTTATAATCCAAAGAATCTAATTGTGAATTAGCCATATGTGTATGATTTTTATTTTCGTTTTTTTTATCAGCTGCAATGCATTATCTTTGCATTTGACAAATAAAAGTGCATTGTTGTGCATTTGTTAGCAAATATACTTCAAAAAAATGAAATTCTATGAAAATTTTGAAGATTTCTTCAGAAAATAAATATTTCGGAGATGTCGTTGGCCTTTATGAGGCGGCATTTCCTGCAGATGAAAGACGGGAAGTGGCAGAATTTTCCCGGCTTGCCGACACGGAAAAGAAGTTTCACATCAATGTGTTTGTCGGAGACAATGACGAATTTATTGGTTTTCTGACAAGTTGGGAGTGGAATGATTTCCGCTATGGTGAGCATTTTGCCATCAGTCCGGAAATGCGTTGCGGCGGAATCGGCGGAAACGCATTGCGCTGGTTTCTTGCGTCCGACAGCCGTCCGCTGGTGATTGAGGTGGAGCCGCCGACAGATGAGATGGCATGCCGCCGCATAGGGTTTTATGAGCGTAATGGGCTTCGCTTGTGGAACGACGTTGAGTATGTGCAGCCGCCCTACAGCCCTGACCGCCATGCGATAGAGCTGAAATTGATGACTTATGGCGGGATTTCGCTTTCTGCCGGCGACAAATATGTGAAGCGTATACATCGCGATGTCTATGGAGTGAAATAGAAGATGAAACTTATACGAATGATGCTTATATGCTTCGCTGCCGTCATGATGGCGGCATGCGGAGGCAAGGTCGGAGGCAAGCCGACGCTGATGGTCAGCATTCCGCCGCAAAAATATGTGCTTGAACGCATAGCCGGTGACAAGTGGACTGTGGGCAGTATGATTGAGAAAGCGACCTCGGCGGAGAGTTACGATCCCGACATGTCGCAGATGATGGATTTGGAAAACTGCCGGGCATATTTTGTCATAGGAAATTTGGGCTTCGAGCGGGTCCGACGAAATCCTCTAATGAATCTCCCTCATTAAGA
>ENA-OOZG01001384-OOZG01001384.1-human-gut-metagenome-genome-assembly--contig:-NODE-1384-length-17372-cov-3.143385_pt1 | contig 17372 bp, 31 predicted proteins | sample MGYA00241706_ERZ501384 | MGnify/ENA primary metagenome ERZ501384 (study PRJEB25962, sample SAMEA2042742) | human gut metagenome | biome: human gut; feature: human-associated habitat; material: faeces...
TACCAAAGGGAGATAAACAATAGAACAGGTCCTGAAAACGGATATCTGGGTTGACTTCATGTTTATTGTTTATCAGATGCAATCGGTGAGTTAATTAGCATCTAACTATAAACAACCTCATGTCTTATCGTTTGGGTCGTGCATTGTAGGCGGTCGAACTACTTAGCACGGTATGAAAGCAGGACTTACGTGTATGCGGGAAAACCAACGTCATACAGTGCCCGCCTTTTTCTAAAATGTGCTGTACTGCAACTGTTTCTTCAAAAGTTCCGGTGCCTTCACTACCATGTTAAAATGTGCTGTACTGCAACTTCAAATGGCATTACAGACTACTATAGAACGTTAACCTTGCCACGAATGACAAAGGTGTGATTCTAATTCGTCTGTACTTTCGGCTTTAAAAGCCAAGGTCCGTGAAACGACCTTATTTAAAATTAAGGCAATTTGCCTTAAGCCGTTGAATTGACATTTACTTAATTCCAATTAACAAAATAATATAGTAACGCATACACATGCCAACAAACAAACCAATACACCATAAAGCAAATACGCAGGTAAATTCCAAAAATACCATCTTAGCGAAAAAATTTCGCAATTTTTTAATGGAATAATATCATTAAGTAAAGAAACAATACATTCTAACACCAACAGAATCACTAGTATATAAACTAACCATTCAAGAATGAAATACCCAGATATCATATTCATCACTCTCCTTGCCATTAGAAACAGACATACTGTCCTTTATATCTTTCATGAATTCATATTTATCGCTGTTTTCCTGATAATATTTAACCATATTATATAAAGTGGTAATGTCTTTTGAAGCAATTACACTTGCTTCTGTATCAATGCTTAAATAAGCCAACGCATTCATAGGTGAGTCAAAGATTATAATATCGCTTGCATGGTCTTGAATTTGTTTCCATCCAACTGATGTAAAAGAACCCGCAGCTTCGTGTTTGTACGGTGTATCTTTGATACCATATTCCAATGCAAAAGCTGGATTATTTTTTTCATCGTATCCAACAAATACTGCATTATGCATATTTTTGCTCATGTAAAGTGACTGATTTAAAATCAGAGTATCTATTACATTCCCTTCAAATGCCATTGTTTGTGTAAAATAATCCTTCATCTCATTAAAGTTACCACTTTCTCTATCAGGTAGACTGATTCCTGTATGCTTGTACACTGCATTTTTTGTATGAGAATATTCGTATAGAACAAGATTTCTTGGATCCCTTTCCATATAATATTGATTTACCTTTTCTCTGGCTTCCATAAAACTACAGTTTTCATAAAACTGCACGAAGTCATAGCAGTTCATCCCGTTTGTAGTTTTTGCATTGTAAAAAACTAAGTTTTTCTGCAAATCAAAAATCAATGAAGGATGTTCATAGCATACAAGGTATCTTGCATTATTTTTCTTTGAATATAATGTCAAGCCATAAACATTGTCAGCAATTTCTGCCACAGACAATTGTCTGATATTTACAGCTAAATCTCTTAATTCATTTTTTTCGTCTTTTGTATAAAATTTAACACTCATGATAGAGCCTCCTTATGTTATTTTTCTAATTCAATAAAAGAATTGTTTTGTGAATATTGCACACATCATATTTCGTAATAATAGTCAGCCAGTCTTTCTTCGGCTAGTTCTTCTTCATCTTTCGTAAAGCAATCCAGATCGACATCATCATAAATCTTGTTTATCACATCATCCCAAATACGATAGGATTCAATTTCACCCGCATTTTTAAGCTGTTCATTAATTTCCTGATGTTGTATTGAGTAGTGGAAAGCCTGTTTACTCAAAATTTCTGTTTTACTGTATTCCGCCATAATTAATTCATCTACATGATTGATCTGGTCCTGATCAAAATATACATCCCTTATCTTTTCATTCTGTATATAGCCATAAAAATGACGGGATGGTACATTTTCGTTTATAAAATTGTATAAACCATCCTGTAATGGAATTTCTACATTTGCCATGTTACGTGTTATCGTATGCTCATAGCTAAACAGTCTTACATCCTGCACATCATCCGCTTGGATATTTCTGTAATCACCATTGCGTATCATGGACAGATAATCTTCGTATCTGTCCAAAGGTAATTTTGAAAATGTCTTATATAATTCCATAATTACGCTTAGTGTTCAAACTGTCCTAATTCATTCAAGGTCAGCTGATCTTCCTTCTCATCCTGCGGAGATGGAGCATGGACTGTTCTCGCATATTCATTTTCAAGCTGGACACGTGTAGCTACATCATCAATCACCTGGTTTAAAATTGCAGGTGTAATAGGTTTAACGTAACCATAGTAGCGATACGTAAGTTCAAGTGAATTTTTTGTTCTTAATTCACATTGATTTAGGATATACTGAGATGCCTGCTTTCCGTTGATACCAAAGCGTTGTAGATTTTTCACTTGATCGGGTGTTAAAAAAACACCCTTGTACATTTCAAATGCATCAGGGTGTTTTCCAATTTCTTCAATAACTTTTTTTGTTCGTTCATTCAGTGATAAATTGTTTTGGTTCTTCTTCAGGTACATCAGTCTTTCATACATCATGTCATAATCATCATAGGTCATCATACCAATACCTCCTTCCAAAATAAAAAAAGATAAGCAGGGCAACAGGGAAAGTTGCAGATTAACCTACTTATCTTTTGTATAAAAATTGTGGATGATAATGTGTGCAATCATTACAATTCCTCTACATTAGCATTATAACACATCAGAGAAACAAAAATGCTAGAAATTTGTGCGAACAATATTCACTTAATGCTCATAAAAAATGAGCAAAAATATGTAAACAGCCTTTATATATCAAGAAAAGAGCTAAAAACAGTCCATAAAAAAATTAAGGCAATTTGCCTTAATATCATTCATTATCTAATTATGTTTTATTGTCTCTTTAAAAAAGGCATCCAAGACTCCGTTGATTTAAGACGGAGAGGGATGCTTTTTTGAATATCTACATAAGCCGTATACTTATGTCAATTCCAAAACATTATATCAACCAGATTATCATTTTTTTATATTCAGATAATCATGAGGAGTGATACTTAAAATTTTCGATTTTTCAAAGTCTTTTGTATTCCTTGTTAAAATATATTTAGCTTTTTGCCTTTCCGCAATTGCAGAAACAACAGCGTCTTCAAAATCTGAAATGTCACTGGAAAGAGCTTTTTCAATATCTGCTCCCCTTGTATCTGATATCTTTATTAAATCTAAAAGATTTCTTATACATTCTTTTGCCTGTTCACTTCCAATATATTTCCTAGCAATATAGAATATGTCTGTGATTGCCGAAGCTGATACAATAATAGTGTGATTATCAATACACTTATTTAGTGCATTATATGAATCTTCAAAAAACGGCTCTCTTTTACATAGAATATCTATAATTACATTTGTATCAACCAATATCTTCATTGCTTAGAAATCCTTTCGTTTTTTATATTTTCAATCTCTTTGTCAGTTAATGAAGGCAATATACCAACTAAATTATTTAATGATCTTTTCTTTGCCTGCTTTGGTGAAATAATACGTGCAATCTCTATTCCTTTATTTGTAATAATAATTTCTTCTTTGTTTGCCATAGTTAAATAATCACTAAGATGTGTTCTTAATTCTGTAGTATTGACTTTCATAGCAATCCCCTCCTGTACATTAATTATAATATAAATGTACATATGAAGCAACAATAACGTACATTCGTTCAATTGTTTTTTTAAGGCAAATTGCCTTAACAAACTAATGAACGATTATTGTTTCATCGTACTCTTCCAAAAATCCAGACAGCAATAATCTTCGATTTGAATGTAGACCATAATCCAGATCGCACGTTGATAAAGTAACCATAGGTGAATCTGTATCTACTTCATCATTACAGTAAAGTGATTCATTTTTTAGTTTACCTATGGTTTCCTGTCTTTCTTCTCCAAAGTCTTTTGCGTAAAAAGCAGACTCATTGCTTGATTTTGAATAACAGAAAACATTACATTTATAGTTTTGCTCTGGTGTAAGTAGATAGAAGACAAGATGGTTGTAAAAAAATGATTTTGATGAAAAGTTCTTTAGTAAAGTAAACATTCCTCCGCCCTGAACAGAATGTCCATAAATAATATTGTTATCATCCGAGAAGTCGCTATTCGTATTGCAGTCTAAAAATGCTGATCCCATATAGTTGTATCCTTTGTAGAACGTATGATCTAAATAATAGGAGTTATTTGTCCCTTGCACTACAGGATATGAAATCGCACAGTCTGGAACATATATCCAACCCACTATATCTGGATTGATAGCTTTTAATGAACCCCAGTCAGGAGATAAAATCTGTTCCCCATTTTCATTCTTTTTCTCAACACATTCTTTTTTTATCTTATCTGTCTGTAATTCCACTTCATTATCTTCATTGTATATCTGCCAAGCCTGATAGGCACAGAACCCACCAACGCATATACAAATAATCAGTATGATTCCATAAATCCACTTTTTCATATTTTATTTCCCCTTTCACTCTATAAAAAAAGACATCCAAGACTCCGTTGTTTTAAGACGGAGAGGGATGCCTGTTTGAATATATACATAAGCCGTATACTTATGTCAATTCCAGTTTAGTGTAGCATAACACGTAAGTCCTATAAGCACAAGCATACCCGCAAAAATAAAACCTGTTTTTATATTAAAATCCTTGTCACTTATACATAAGTGTGCCAACCATCCAAATGACAGTGCAACAGAACCTAAAAACAGTAAATCTCTAAACAACATATCTATACATCCACTGTCTTTGATTCTTCATCAGCAGGTTTGAACTTAAAACAATCATTTTTATCAACCCTCTTTCTTTGTTAAGGCAATTTGCCTTAATTTTGTAATAATCATATGTATCGAACCTCTTTATGTTATATTTTATATATTGCAAGGAGGTAATATAAAATGCAATTCATTAAAACATTATTTGTAGCACTTATTCCATTGTTTATATCAATATATTTAAACCGCAAATATCAACTAGCTGATAAAGATAGAACGATTGTCGAAAAACAATTTGAAATCTATAATCTGCTATATCTAAATATTGCAAGAGATACATTAAATCAACCTATCAATGGTAATTTAGCAAAAACTAATATAATAAAGTTGATTAAAGAAATTCAAAAATCCACAACATTATGTAATTATTTAGGCCCAAAATTGTATGAATATTTATTATTCTGTAATTCAAATGGAATATCCAACAGCACACTTGGCAACATTCAACTTCAAATTGAGTCGGATTTAGAACAGATAAAATACAAACTTGGATATCCGTGTAAATTAAAATACAAGAATAGATTAATAATAAGCCTTACAATACTAATTTCTTTGATATATATCATTATCAATATTGTTAAAGAAATTAATGAAAACAATATATTATATCCACAAACCACGAAACTACTTATATCATATGCTTGCTTCATATTATTCATAGTTTCATGCTATATATTTTGGACATTATTAAATAATTGGATTTTTATAAAAAAATACGTTGAATGGGCTAAAACATATGCAAAAAATAAAGTAGAAAAATAAACATTGCTATTAAAAAAGAGATAAAACCAACAATTAATAATATAGTTTTAAAATTCATAAATCTGTCGTCAAAAAAGATATGTAAAAACCCAAACAGTGCTATACATCCCATTGCACTATACAAAAAGTAAATTACAGGCAACATTTTCTATTACACCTCAGAAACTACTTTCTCATCATCAGGCTTAAATTTATACTGCTGTATCTTCTCACCATTTTCATAATAAATGGTGTTTTTTCTTTTTGTATTTTTATATTTCAATTTTTTCACATTCACTTTTGAATCATCGGCACTGATATTTGTTATATTCAATCCACTGTCCATAGAATATAAACTTAAATCTGATAGCAATGAATTTTCTAAAACTGAACCATTCGGTACTGCAAATATTGCGTCTGGATACATAGCTTTGAATGCTTGAAATGTTGTACGGTAAATATGGATATATCCATTATCACCATTGCTCAGCGTATAATTACCTTCGCTAATCCATAGATTTGTACCATCAAAAGCTTCTACAAAACCAACATGACCAAATTGCGGATACAAAGTATTAGCCTGTGCTGAAAATACTGCACCACCACTTGGCATACTGCTCAAAGAAAACTTATCTCCATGAACAGCAACAATTTCTCTAGCATTGTCTTTCCCATTACCAAATGCACCACTTGAAAAACCGTACACCTGATAAAATCTAGACCATGCATAATACGTACACAGTGGCATTGCAAATGGATTGCCCACCAAAATAAATTTACTCCAGTCCTTTGTCAGCAACGATTCATATTTCAGTGCATTTTTAACGGAACTGATATATCCAGTTGCTACTGTTTGATTAGTTGAAATATCAACCTTTTCATTTCCTTCATTCTCATCAGGAATAATTGTGATCGTTCCTGTTGATGTTTCAGGCTTGCCAGGTTTTTCTGTACCTTCCGTTTGATTATTGTTATCTGGATTTGATGTTTCTGGTTTATCTGTTGTACCGCCATCCTCTTTAGGTGGCTGTGGCTCAGGTGTTGGGGCTGGAGTCACTGGTTCTGTCGGCTCAGATGGTTCTGGATCAGGAGTTACATCCGTGTCATTTCCATCTGTTGTAGGTGGTGTTTCAACCTGCATATTACATACATGGCTTGCATCCACAATCGTTCCATCTTCATTATATTCGACATTACCGATGTAATACGTGTTGTGATCTGTATTAATTCTGGTTTCATCCGCTTTGACAGTGGATGTCATTCCAGAAAGAATTAATGTACCTGTAAGTATACAGGCAGATAATTTATTTAAAGAGTGCATTTTTCGACCTTCTTTCTTTAAGGCAGTTTGCCTTAATTTTCTAATTTACGTCCAATTAGTTCATCTAATGAGATATTAAAGTAATCTGCAATTCTTATTAAGGTGCTGATTCTTGGATCTTTCTTTTTACCATTTTCAATATCACTGATTTCGCCACTAGACATATTTATTTCTTTGCCCAATTTATCCATTGATAAATTATTTAATTTTCGTAATTCTTTTAATTTTGTTTTCATAATTTCCTTTCTGAAGCTCGTAATAGCGAGTATAATAGTATTTGATTAAAGGAGGTTTTTATGGCACATTTTCCCTCAATAATTCCATGGATAAATGATATGCTTGATAAAGATGTCGACAGAGATCATTTTTATACAACATTTGCAACCATTCGCTTCGATGTCTTAGTTTGTCTCGATACAGAACCTTATGAAATGCTTATTGGAGCACGTGGTTTAAACTGGGCTTGTACATTAACCATTTCACAAAACTTTGAAATGCAGATGGATGATTATGATTTTTATTCATTAAAAGATAAAATCAGTCCTTATTTAAACCATAATGGCAATCAAAAATTTGGCTCTTATATCTTTTTAAAATATTTATGTGAACATTCTCCTAATAAATATCGTAAAAAAATAATTAATCCATCCATAGTGCGTTTATGTGCTCCACACAAAGCTACAAATATTGATGAAGCTGATCGTACAGTTTTTTATCGTTGGATGCCCCAATCTGATACGGGTAGAACAGCAAGAAACTATGAGAAAACTGAGTTTTACTTTGGTAAAAACGTTGCGGATTATTGCAGAGAACACAATATTTCATCTCAATGGATTACGGAAGAACAAGCGAAAAATATGAATATCAAAATCAATCTAAAAAATCCTTGGGACTAATGCCTAATTTTCTTCCACAGAATGGGCAATATAAAATATCAATTTTTATATATACCGAAGATTCAACATCATCTGGTTTCATTAGTTTATTTAATCTTTTAGGCGATTCAACAATCATTGAAGCGGGATGCTCTATAAAATAATCTTCATAATCTTTATTTTTCTCAAAATCGCTTTTGAACAACTCATTTATTTGACATTCAAACATTGGCGGAGGGTCTATAAGTCTGTTATCAGATCCATCTATATTAGAAATGATGTTTGATTTTTTTATTACTTGTTTTTCACAATACTTACACATATAGGTATTCCTTTCTAAGTGGCAGCATTGCCATTTTTTCTTTTTTTAAGGCGGATTGCCTTAATTTATGTTAATCTGATTTTCTAAAAATTCTATGCTGTCCTGACATAGTTTTCCCAATCATCATTCTTTTAGAAAGTTTGTATTTTTTTAACTCAATTAAATTTACATACAAATTAACACTACTCTTTTCTTGTCGAATGAATCCATTTGTAAAGATTTGATTATTTCCTAAAATCAATTGATTTCCCTGCTCTAGATCACGGATAGTTTTTTTCCGCAATATACGCTTAAAATAAATAATTGAAAAATCGTTTAAGAAATATTGATTAATTATGCGTGCTTCTATAAAGTAACCAATTAATCTTTTCTTAATAGAAACAATTAGTTGAACATTATCTTTGGGACTCATTAGCATCACTCCTTTCAGCATAGCAGTACTGCCTTTTCTTTATCTATGAACTATCTCACTCACAATTTTCTAACATTTCATTAACTTTCTTTAGCTTCTTATAACTAAAATTGTAAACAGTATTAAATTCAGAATTGTAATTACATAGTACCAAAACGGATAAGGTTTATACCTACATTTTTTTGAACTGAATGCGTTCAATAACGCAAGCCAAAAAAACATGTCTATTATCCATAGCAATGCCAAATTATCGAATAGTGATTTTTTTATAGGAATTCTAATTTTAAAAAACAGGCACAATAGAGTTACAATCACATCTACTATGGAAAGAAAAATCAAATGTTTGAGATACTTCTTTTCATACTCTTTCAAATGTATAGTACTCATCAACAACACTCCTTCCTACATGGCAGCACTGCCACATTTTCTTTTGCTTAAAGTGTGCATCATGTTGATTAGCACACTATAATAATGATTGAAAATATAACAGACATAGATGCAAAAATAGAAATAAAGTAAAACCATTTTGGTACTCTAGAACAATTCAAGGTAATCCAATTTAATGAACATATCCATGTCAAAATCATAATTATCCCTATTAGACATATATACTGGATAAACGGTTCAAAATATGATGTCCCTATCAAATTACATAAAGGTATAAAAATCAAACATTCTAGAATCATTGATACTACCAAAAATCTTAGATAAACTTTCTCATCTTTTCGTAAATCATCAATCAATTCAAAAATCGTTTTATCTTTTTCATTCTTATTTTTCGTGTTTTCCCTCATCAATAACACTCCTTCCTACGTGGCAGTACTGCCACGTTTTTTTATCTTCAAGAATCAATGTACCTGTAAGTATACAAGCAGATAATTTATTATCACTGATTTTTGAATTTAAAAAATGTAAAAAGATTCTTATATCATTCAATCTTTTATAACTTTGTAGATTTTTCTTGCTTTTCCTTTTCCAGATATTCCAAAACATTCAATTGGAACTGAATGAACATTTTTTAAAAATATTCCTATATTTAAATATACTGTACCTTTAATTAATACTATGTTGCCTTGGCAAGAACCTAGCATTTCATTATCTCTATTGAAATTAAGGTTGCGTATATTTTTAACTTTATCAATTTGATATTTAGTACAGTATTTTTTGAAATGCAATATTGATGTATTATTTTTATCAATTGTCCAAGCTTTAATTAAATAAACAAATAGATATTTTTTTATGACTATATGAACCGTATATTCGTTTTTCATCCTATCACCTTCTTACGTGGCAGTACTGCCATGTTTTTTATTTTCAAGAATCAATAATCTTGCTATTTATATCCTTTGCTTCTGAAAACATTTGTTCGTGATAATCATTGATTCCTTGTCGAATGACATTCATTCGATCCATTGCATAGTTGTATCTTTCTTCGTCATATTCCATACGATTTAAGTTCATATCTCCAACTTCCTTTGCAAGATTTAACCACTCGTTAATCAATTCTACTGCTCTATCTTTTGTCATAAACTTTCCTCTTTAATTATCTATCTCAATAAAAGAAAGAAAAGTTATAAATGCTACATGCAAATCATCCCCTACACCATACACACGTTTTCCATTATTTGAATTTTCTTCAACCAAATATTCGACCAAAGTGTTATCTTTACGAGTTTTTGCTAGAAGAGAAACACCATTCCTGCTATGCAATCTGATAAGATTAAATTCTGTTTCACAATTTTTCAATTCTAATGATTTCATCCTATCCCCTTCCTACGTGGCAGCACGCCATGTTTTTTTAGCTATCAAGTAAATCTGTCCTTTTCACTTTATATTCAAGACCATGTTGATTTCCTAATTTATATGCTTCTTCATTAGTTACGTATCTACTTTTCGATTTTGTGACTTTGATTTTCTTATTTGCCCATTCTTTAACAACAGCAGGCACTCCTACTACTGCAAGTTCATATTTAGGGTGCAAATTCATTTCAATTAAAGACTGTTCAAGCTGCTGTTCTAAGCCATTCGCAAAACCTTTACAATAGTCTTTTTTGAAAATTCTGAAATCGACATCTCCTACATAACACTCTTGAATGTCTTTCAACATAGAATTCAAATAATAAACTACACCTTCTGCAACTGGTACACAGACATCAACATCCGATTGTAATCCAATGATATTGAATTTAACATCATTCTCATTTATTTTTCCTGCATAACATGTTTCACATTGAAAATATTTTGCTAATACATTTAATACCCAATGAATATATCCAATACCTGTATGTTCTAATTGAATCCTAACGACATTTTCAAGTGACCCCTTTTTATCAAATAAATCAATCTCTTCAATCTTATATTTGATGCGAAGTTTGTTTGCACGGTATATAGCAAGCTGTACCTCTTGGTCACTTGCTGAAGTATCCTCAGCAAGTGCCATGAGTTTCTTTATTTTTCTAATTACATCATCCTTTTCAGCCATAATTTAAAACCTATCTTCCTAACTTATTTCTAATATCTTCTAAAGCTTCTTCAATTGTGTCATACTCTGTTATGCCAATCACCTTATTATGACTATCTCTTAGTTCGTATGTACCAGATCCATCATATTTATAGATCAATGAATATTCATCATTTTCGTCAACTATATATTCGTCCTCATCGTTTTCTAAACATATACCTAAAGTCATCAAACCTGCTAAACCTATCAAGTTCATAAGTAACATCCTCCTTTCAACATGGCAGCACTGCCATGTTTTTTATTTGCAAGAATCAATCATCTCATACTCTACTGTCCAAGTTGCAGGATATGCAACTTCAATTGAAGCAATATAATCCTCCGTCTTTCCATAGTCTGGAAGTTTTTCAAGGCAATTTTCTGGCATAAGCAATTCCGGGAATTGCTCCAATATTTTATTACGTACAAGATCAAATTTAATCTGATCGTATCTCGTATATGGCAACAATAAGCTAATGTAATCACAGTCATCTGTCTTCCACGTACATTGTGGACTTGCACCAACATCACATACTTTAAAAAAGTATTCCAGTAATGTAACAATCTTTTCTTTACTAGAAGAAGGATAGAGTTTTAACATATAAACTGGTGTATATACACAGCTGTCGGCATTTCTAGTAACAAATTTATATCCTTTTAAATCTCTATTTTTATTTACTACATAAGTAGTTAAACTATCTAGCGTTACATACAAAGGTAAGTCATCCTTTATTTGTAATGTTTTTAGTTCTAAGGATCTCATTTCAATTTTCTCCTTTCATATATTTTAAATCGAGTAAAAATTCTTTCTTCAAAACGATTTGGTTTGCCTTTCTTTCTACAATTTTGTGCAAACTACATATTCTGCTATTATCAACTTCTGATAAGCAGTCAGATTCTTTTAAAACATTCTCCAACTCATCTTTATACTTTTTTAGACATTCTGTGTCATCTTCAATTTCTATAGTGTACATTTCAATTAAAGATTCAAGGCGTTCTTCAATCATTTGATACTCCTTTGTTCATTTGTTCGTGACGTACTTCTTCATCTTTCTTTTCCATAATCATCACCTGATCTTTTTTAAGGCAAACTGCCTTAGCCTAAATCGGCAACCTGTTCCTCAAAAGTTTTCAAAGCAACATCATAAGCATTTCCAAAACCATAGGAATGAATTTTGCCATTTGCATTTACGTATACTACATAATCAAACAATGTATCATCAGGATACATTCTAGATACAAGACTTACACAGCCTTGCCTTTTTAATTCCACTTCTTTGAACCTGGCCATAATCAATCTCCCTTATTTCCGTTTTCATCATCTAACTCATTTGTTTTTAACATCTGATGTACGTGCATACCATATCTAGTCATTTTTCCGCCAAGAAATGATATCCATTTGTAGAGTGCAGCCATGCATAGAGCAAGGACTAAAAGTAGTCCCGCTCCTGCCATGACAACCATTATAAAATCTTGGTTTATTCTCATTTCATTTCTCCATTATCATCAAATCCAAGGATATTTAGAATGCTGTAAAAATCATCCGTCTTTTTAGATTTATCTGAAAACTGGAAGCACAACCATCCTTTTTCGATTTTTACAGAACGCCCCATTGTTTCTTTTAAGTTTTTAACAATACGTTTGCGATCTTCCTTGTCAGCACTCGATTCGGTATCTTCTATGACTGGTTCAGTCATATTGGCATCAATAACCAATTGTTCGATTTCATCCTGCTCAATTTTGTCGGGATCTTTACGCACACGTTCATACCCTTCAATCTCATGGATGAATTTCTCAACCTTTTTTTCACCGATTCGATTTCCTAAACGCTGAGCAATCCATTTTCGTTTTTGTATCCCTTTAGGCTTTTCGCCTGCTTCCGCTTTCCCATTCCAAACTTTCAAGTAGAGTTCTACTTTTCGTTTGAAATCTTCTTCCTGTAAAGGTCTAACTTCATTCAACAAAAGAATCATTTCTAATTCTTTTGTTTCATTTTCTGGTGTAGGCAAAACAATTACAGGCACCATTTTCTGAGCATCTGGATACAATTCTGCATTTCTTAACAATGCATCTAGGCGGAAGTGCCCGCCAAGAAGCATATATTTCTTGTCACTGCCATGACGATGTGATTTATTGCGATAGACATGTAGTGGTGTATACACCATACCTTGTTCGTGAATTTTATCAGCATTTTCGATTTTATCTTCTTCTGAATCATTTGCATCATTCAATGGGTTGAAATCAATCTCATAGATCGAAACATTTTTTGTAGGTAATTCCTTTGTACGATCTACAAAACTATCCACTGTGTTATATCCATTGTCGTTGAATCCAATCATTAAATCTTCAAAACTTGCCATGATTTTCTACCCCCCCTAATTAGTCCTTGTTCTCCAGTAATGCGATAATTTCTTCACCTAGTGATTTATAGGCATTACCTACGTTTGTATTTGTCAACACAACCTGTCTGTTCATCATACTGGCATCCTGTGTTGGCTTTTTCTGATACGGAATAATCGTTTGAAATATCATGTCATCCATGTGTTTTCTAAACCATGGGATTAAGTTTTTTTCTGTCTTTCCACGAGGTGAAACCATCGTGAATAATACTTTTAAATCAACATTCTTCTTGTTTCTCTTTGCAATCGTAATTGTATTTTTAAGAGAAATAATCATTCCCTTAATAGATTTTCTATCAAGTTTCACTGGAATGATGTTTAAGTCACTGGCTAGTAAGGTGTTTGTACTTACTAAAGTCTGAGCTGGTGAATTATCAATCAGAATGTAGTCATATCTGTCCTGCACATTTTCAAATGCACATACTAGGCGATCAACCGCAGAACGTGTTCTATCATCAGATAAATTCTTGTCCGCCTGACATAATCGAATCGAAGCCGGCAATAAACTTACGTTCATGTGTTCCGTAGGTACGATTACATCTTCAATCATGTCTGGATCATCTAAAACTTCACATAGGTCACTGGCAACATTTTCAATTAGGCATTCATCTAAAACATTGATAAAGTTTGTTCCACTTTCGATTTTTTCATCCATAGTCTGTAATTCCTTGATTGTCAAAGGTTGTCCTTTTGCACCGATACAGTCTGTTGCACTAGCCTGCATATCAGCATCCACAATCAATACCTTTTTGCCCTGCATACCAAAGTAAGTTGCCAATTCAATGGCTGTCGTAGATTTTCCAATACCTCCTGATACATTTGAAATGTTAATAATTTTTGCAGTTTTGTTCATTTTAATTTCCCCCTGTTTTTCTAATCTGCATATGCAATTAGGCTTTCCATTGATAAACCATAGCCTAATAAAGCACGTTTATAATCTTCGTAAGGTTTTCCAAACGAATAAGCACATCCTGACTGTAGATTTCTTCGCTTTATGCAAAGTAAATGTACGCAGTACAGTATCTGCTTTGATAAAACATCCATTCTCGATAAAATTTCGAGATCATGTTTTAAAACATCGTCATATGGTGTTGAACAATTGATTGTCAACAAGTCCATAAAATCTGTATCCTCGTCGATCTCATATAGAGGAACTTTTTTGATTTGGTAATACCCTGCTTTGATATACTTCGTAAGAGTATCCAAATGCTTTTTTGTTAATGCTTTGGTTTGTTCGTAGTTAATCTTCAACATACCTATCATCCTTTCATTTCACACATTTAATCTAATCCACAAGTAAGCCAAGTCCCATTGCAAAATTCTTAAGTGCCTGCACATATAACCGTTGCATATATCGTTCTGTCATTTTCCCATCTGATGTCATGCTTTTATACGAAAAGCCTAATATACCATGTCCAATCAGAACTCTAGCTTCGTTTGGCAACATCTTGTTAATCACACGAAATGCCTGTTGTAGTGCAATAATCACTTCTTCGTTTTTTGAAATTCGATGAATCATTTTGTGTTGGTAATCTTCTCTCGAATCTGAACTTACGGACACGATTGAACTAGATACTTGAATAGAATCGGTTAAAAAATCATCCTGATTACTCAAATCTAGTTGCAACCCTGAGAATTTCCAGAGTGGTGAAATATTGTTTTTGTTCATGAAAAACTCACAATTATCAAACGTTATCCCTTCAGCAGTCGTAACTTTGATGATATATTCACCACCTCTGAACTTCCCTCTAAGATCAAATTCAATAAAATCTTTGATTTCAGTCCATACACCCCTTCCTTTGCACACATTCCTCATCTCCTTCTACTTTCTAAATTTGCTATACTTTGGCTTTTAATTTTTCTACTAATTGCTGATCCTGCATGAGCATTGTTAGCTCGGCCAACTCCCCATTATTCAAGTCAGCTAATGAGCGACTGTCATCTGGCTTTTTATACCTTTCCCAAAATGCGGATCGTGATAATGCAGCTTCGCTGTTAGACGAGCCAGTTCCAAATAAATTTATAAAATCATCCTGTGAAAAGCTTTGATTGAAAATATCATCTAACTCATCAGAATCATTGTGATTCATTTCATCTTTTTTTCCTTGTTGTTGTAGTATTTCTGAAACAGATGATGACACTACATCATTTGCAACATTTACTTTTTCTTCTTCCTGTTTTTCTTCGGCCAGTTCTTCTTCCTCTGTTTTGTTCTTGTTTAGTTTTGCTCCCTCATAATTTGCTTGAACATTCATCAATGTAACTAAAAGATACTGTTTCATATTTCTAATTTCTTTTTTAGGATTTTTTTTCAAACACTCCAGTAAATATTCGATGTGATTGAAATCCAATGTTTCAAAACATTCATGGACCTCATCCGAACTATATTTGAAATTCTTAGATGTAATTGATGCATCCTCAGACAACAGCTTTTCCGCAATGACTCTGCTTATCAATCTCAATAGCTGTTCATCGTCTGGATGTTCTTTAAGTAGAAACTCAAACCCAATCTGACTTTGAATTTTACCAATCACAGAACTTGCACTGCGGTTTTCTTTTTCTTTAGATAGATTTTCTTTTTTATATCTTTCTATCTTTCTTTCTATCTTAGTTTGTGTTGGATTTTCCGTATGCGGGTTTTCCGACTGCGGACTATTTAAAGGCTTTTGACCGTATTCGGGTTTTCCGACTGCGGTTGCGGATTTTCCCGTATGCGGATTTTCCGCCTGCGGTGTTTTTTGACCGTACTCGGATTTTCCGACTGCGGTGTTTTCGACCGTACTCGGATTTTCCGACTCCGGCATATCATCTGCTTTTAGAAAGAACGGATTATCTTCTGGCGATTCGAAAATATACCATTTTGTTATTCCAAAACTACCATTTTCATTTCTTCCCTGCATTATATATAAGTATCCATTGTCCTTTAATTCCTTGACTGTCGAGAGTACTAAATCCCGTCCACCTTTAATTTGAGTTACCAATCCATTCACTGAAATTTTCCAATTCTCGTTGCGAGATTTTAATAAAAATATCTTTCCTAAAATACCCCATGCTTTGGGTGACAGATTCAAATCGTCATAATACCGAATTGGAAGTGTTCCATATCTATTGACAGCCGATACCACTTCAATCTCAGCTCCATCAAATTTAAAATAATCCATATGCCATTCTCCTTTTCTATAGCCAACCATGTTCTAGCAATACCTGATGAATTGCTTTGTGCAAGTCTGCGTCAATAAATACTTCCATTTTTCTCCAATCCCCATCAGTTTCAAACCAATGAGAATGAGAAACTAAATAGTTCGCAATACCATACGATTTGAAGATACGTACGATCCAATAATCATTTTCGGTACGACATCGGTATGTAACTTTATTTTCACTAGTATCTCCATCCACTTTTTCAAATCCTGCTTCATACATCATTTCATCAGCGTTCATGCTTATTTCCTCCAACTCCATTTTTCATCGCCATTTTTTCAAAAAATTAAAACCGACAAGATCTAGAAACTCGTTCTATTTCCTGTCGGTTATTCATAGTATTTATTTTTTTAAAATTGAAATTTTTTGAAATTAGTTCGATCGTACAAATATATATGGTGCCAGTTTGAAACTTAAAACTCTCAAAAATGCTTTATATAAAGTGGATTTGAGAGTTTTTTTGTCGCCAAAAAGTCGATTTTTACCCGTTTTGGCAAACTTTTTGGCAAACAATTCGAAAAAAATTATTTTTTTACTTTTCGAAATGTATTTTTTAAAGCTCAAATAAAGAGCTTTTTATGACAGAATAGTCTCCCAGATTATATATAGATCAACCAATAGCCAAAACAAATTTCAATCAACCTTCACACAATAACCTGAGATTGTTTTCATGAAACTAAGAATTACGTTTACTTATTCGTGCTCAATAAAGCACAAAAAAGCAGAACCTTTCGATCCTGCTTGTGGTTATCATCGTTTTAGAAAACACGTC
>ENA-OOZG01001397-OOZG01001397.1-human-gut-metagenome-genome-assembly--contig:-NODE-1397-length-17250-cov-4.895784_pt1 | contig 17250 bp, 16 predicted proteins | sample MGYA00241706_ERZ501384 | MGnify/ENA primary metagenome ERZ501384 (study PRJEB25962, sample SAMEA2042742) | human gut metagenome | biome: human gut; feature: human-associated habitat; material: faeces...
CCTTTCCATCATATGTTCCTGTATATGGTGTTGCACTTAAGCTTATTGTTCCATTGTTTACTGTTGCAGTATACGTTGCAGACTTTTCGTTGTAATTGCTTGCTTCTGCACTTGTTACCGTTATTGTTGCCTTTCCTGCAGTTGTTCCTGGTTTTACGGTTACGGTACTTCCATTTATACTTGCTGTTGCTATATTTGTATTTGATGAAGCTACACTCAACGTTCCTGTATTTCCACTTACTGTAAACATTCCGCTTGTTGGGTATGTTAGTGTACCACTAGTTGCTGATAGCGTTAATTTTCCTTTTGCCTTGTTTACCTTTACTGTTTCTGTTGTTATTTGTGTCTTATATCCGGCTTTACTTGCTCTTACTGTTACTGTAAATGACGATGTTTCTGTTATTGTTGGAACTGTTTCACTGTAATTTTCCCCATCAATTGAATATTCTATTTTTGCATCTGTTGGATTTACATTTATTTTTGTTATTGCATCATGTGCTTTTCCATCATATATTCCTGTATATGGTGTTACACTTAATTCTATCGTTCCATTTTGAACTGTTGCTACATGCACTACCTTATTTTCAGCATAATCTCCATTTGCTGAACTCTTTACAATTATGTTTGCTTTTCCTGCTGTTGTTCCTGGCACTACTGTTACTGTATTTCCTTCAATAGTGGCTGTTGCAATATTGATTGCATCTGAGCTTACTGTTAGCTCTCCTCCTGAGACATTATTCGTTACCGTAAATGTTCCACTGTTTGGATACACATATGTCCCACTTTTAGCTGAAATAGATAAATCACTCGAAGCCGCAACTCCTTGATATGTTACCTCTACATCGCCTTCTTCGGTATCTTTTAATGCAAATTTATATTTATCGTCTACTATTATTTCTGCATTTTTATCATCTATTATCTCTTTAGAGCTAATTTCATATTTCTTATCCCCATTACTAATCTGGTCTAAGTAATTATTTAAGTTCACTGTCTTACTATTTACTAGCAAATCGCCCTTTTCTAGTTCTAGTGCTTCTTTTATAGACGCTACTGTTTGTATTTTTCCTGTAGTTTGGGCTCTTTCTACTATACCATTTTTTCCAATTATTGAATTAATACTTACTCCTGCTAATATCAATATTGTTATAATTGTTATTACAAGTGCTATTAATGTAATTCCTCTTTTTCTCTCCAATACGTTCATCTTTTCATCTCTCCTATGTAAATTTTTATTTATTATTTTTATTTATTATTTTTCTTTAGTATCTCTCCTTTTCTTATTTATATAAATTATTTTGCAGAATTTTAAAATGATATTTATCAATTATAATTTTATCAAAACAGCAAATTATTGTAAATAGTTTTTCAATTTTATTTTTGACTTTTATCAAATATAAAGTCATTCTCAAAAATGACATAAAATATTATATTATAAATAAAAAAGTAAGATTATGGTTAATACTTGTTAACCTTACTTATACCCTAAGAGAGGAGCTCATCAAAATATGAATGCCGATAATATAAGTAAACATATTGGTCAAGTTTGCCAACAGTATAGAATTAAGAATAATTTAACTCAAAATCAGGTTGCAGAATTAACAGGATTGGAGCCAAGGCATATAAGTCAAATAGAAAGAGGTCTATCAAAAGGAAGTATTGATACTCTGTTAAAATTATGTAATGCGTATTCAATTACTCCAGATATTATTTTATATGATTTGCTTGATAATGATGTAAAAAAATCTGTTTCAATTTATGATGAAAGTTTTAAGAAATTAAGTAAAAGAGATAAAGATAGTATATTACATTTTATTGATTATTTTTTAACAAAATAAATTAAAAACTTATAAACATAGCAAATGGCTAAATTTATAAGTTCTTTTTTATATCCTTTTCAAGTCTTCTCCATATTTTACACCTAACGAATAGCTAAATGCAAAATAATATTCTTCGGTCTTATAAAATAGCTGTACTATTTCATTAAACTGTTCTTTTTGTTGTTTTGACAAAGTTTGTTCGAGTTCTTCCATTGCATCAGTCAGCCTAAGATATTCTGCTTTGAAATTTTGATTTTCTTTTAAAATTGGTAATTTTTGCTCTACATAATCACTAATAAATTTATAGTTATCATTATTAAATATTTCCATGTTATTCTCCCTCCTATGGCATAAATTTATTTTTTATTAACTTATTATTTATTGGCCATTTATATATATTAAGAGTATTTCCTTATATTACGTTTTTAGACATCTTAATATATTTTTAATAATAATAACTTTACTATACCACATAAGTTTAAATTAACGTACTGTTATTTTATCTTTTATGTTATCGAATTTGCTTTCTCCTATCCCAGATACATTTTTCAAGTCTTCTATTGCTTTGAATTTTCCATTTTGTCTTCTATAATCTATTATTTTTTGAGCTGTTGACTCACCTATTCCTGGAAGTGATGTTAGTTCTTCTAGTGTTGCTGTGTTTAAATTTACAGTACTGCTTTCTCCAGTTGTGTCTTTATAATCTTCTATCTCATCTGTTTTATTTGGCACATAAATTTTATCTCCATCATTTAATATTTGTGCCAAGTTTAATTTATTTAAATCTGCTTCTTCTGTTTCACCCCCAGCAGCCTCTATGGCATCTACTATTCTCTGCCCGCTTTTTAGTATAACAATTCCTGGATATTTTACCTCTCCAATTATATGTATTGTTATTTCTTCTTTTTCTTCATCTTTCGTTTCTTCTTCATTTTCCGTTGTAACAGCCAATGTATCATCATATGTATAATCGTTTTTCGATTCTTTATAAAAGTATAACCCAATTACAACAATAGCAATAACTATGGCTATACCTATAATTATTTTTGTTTTTAAATTTAAGCTTTCCATGTTGCTTCCTTTCTTTAGAAAATTTTGGTTGAAAAGAAATTAAATTTTGGCAAGGAAAATAACTTTTAAAAGGCAAGGGCGCATACTTTGTGTATGTAACCGCGTTTTAAAAGTAGTTTGACGTAGACAAAATTGTAATTTCTTTTTAACCATTACTTTAAAATTTAATTTTACCTATATACCCATTGAAAAATCATGTATTTTAATGTATTATATACATACATTTTACAAAGGAGATATCATGCAATTTTTTCATAAGTTTAAGAAGATTACTTTTTTATTTTTTATTTTATTAACATTAAATACCAATTTAATATATGCTGAAAGTATAAATGGTTCTGCCACTGGTGCTAATGCAAATATTTCTAGCACTAGTACTAATATAAATTCAGCCACAGACGCAGATTCTTCAGATGCCTCTAGTAATAACAGCTCTACTGACGTTTCAGTTCCTAGTACATATTCGCCTGCATGTATTTTGATGGATCAAAACTCTGGTAAGATTTTATATAGCAAGAATGCAAATACAAAAATGTATCCAGCAAGTACCACTAAGATTATGACCGCAATTTTAACTCTTGAGAATTGTAAACTAGATGAAGTTGCAACAGCTAGCCACAACGCAGTATATTCTATTCCATATAGTTATTCAGTTGCTACTATTCAAGAAGGTGAAGAACTTACTATTGAACAGCTTTTGAATGTTTTGCTTATTCCTTCCGCAAATGATGCTGCAGTTGTTTTAGCCGAACACATTGCAGGATCTGTTGAAGCTTTTGCAGAAATGATGAATAATAAAGCCGTAGAAATTGGTTGTAAAAATACGCATTTCGTAAATCCTAATGGAATTCATAATGAAGACCATTATTCAACTGCTTACGACTTGGCTTTAATGGGCCAATATGCAATGAAGTTTGATGTTTTTAGAAGCATTGTTTCTAAAACTTCATATGCATTACCTGCTACTGCCAAATATGATAAGGAAGATAGATTATTTAACACAACAAATGATTTAATTAAGAAGAATTACAGCTCTTCTCCAAGAAATTACTATTATGAATATGCTACTGGTGCTAAGACTGGTTACACAGATGCAGCAAAGAGTTGTATAGTTGCCACAGCCACAAAAGATGATGTTTCTTTAATTGCAGTTGTTTTGCATGACAGCACAACTGATGAAGGTTTAAGCCAAAGAGCTTTAGACTGTAAGGCATTGTTTGAATATGGTTTTAACAATTATTCTGAAAAAACTATTGTAAATAAGACTGATGTTGCTAAACAGATTGCTGTTGAAAATGCTACTAAAGAAACTGAAAATTTAGATTTATTATATGAAGATAGTTTGGAAGGATTAATACCAAATAATGTTGATATTTCAACATATACTCCAAACATAAAGCTTTCTGATAATATATCTGCTCCTATTTTTGAAGGCACAAAACTTGGAACTGCTACATTTGACATAGATGGTTTTAGTTATACATGTGACTTAGTTGCATCTCATACTGTATATAAATCTAACTACACAAAAACATTAATGGAACTTGCATTATTAATAATTTTCTTATTTATATTTGCGAAATTCTTACATTTTGTAAATAATAGAAAAAATAATAACAAGACCAATAATTATAAAAAATCTAAAAACTCTAAAAATATTAGAAACAAAAATTCAAGAAATTCTAAAAATAGAAAATATGCTAGTAACACTAGAAGCTCAAAAGCCGTAGTCAAAGCTAAAAATTCAAAACCTGCAAAAAGAACTTCTACTCAAACTCTTTTTAAACATCTTGGCATCTTTAATCATAAAGACTATGAAAAAAGTTATATTGATGACTTTTATCCAAAATATTAAAGCACAGAAAAATAGGGCTATGTACCCTATTTTTTCTATGCTTTTATAAAACTTAATCTATATTATTTGGTTGTGTTTGTTGTAACTTCATCTTCACTGCTTGTTGTTGATGGAAATAACTCATTAACTAGAGCTTTTGTTTTTCTTTCGTTTGCAATGTATAATGAAACTCCATTGCACATTTCTACATCTCCTGGAACCATTCCAGTTTTTATATTATCTGCATTAAACTTAACTGCATATGGAACATATGCTTTAATTTCATTGAAGTCTAGGTTTGTTTTTACGTTTTCTGACATTATATCTATTACCTGTTTTAACTTGAATATATTCTGTGGTTTTAATGTTTGCTTTAATGTTGCAATTATAAACTCTCTTTGAGTTCTCATTCTTCCCAAATCTTGTTGTCCGTAAGAACTTGGGTATGTAGAGCCATCATTGTTATGTCTAAAACGCAATAATTGTTCTGCTTTTGCTCCGTCAATTAACTGTTCCCCAGCCTTTAAATCTATATATAAATTTTGGTCTGTATCTTCAGTGTAATGCATGTCTATTGGTACATTAAATGTAACCCCTCCAATAGCATCAACTAGCTTTATTAATGCTTTTGTATCTATAATTACATAATTTTCTAGATTTAAACCTGTTAACGCATTTATTCTATCTATTGCCTCTGGTATGTTTGTACCACTTCTAAATACAGTATTTATCTTGTAACTTGCAAGATAATTTTGCGTTGCTGTATTTCTATTTCTCCTTCCAACATATGTATCTCTTGGAATTGACATTAGTGAGGCTTTCTGCGTCTTTGGATTATATGAAGCTACCATTATTGTATCTGCTAATTTATAATCGTCTACACCGCTCTCCCCCATTATTAGAACTTGTATAGGCTCTAAGTTTTGCAATTTTTCAGTATCTTCGCCAAGTATAGTTGCCAATGCTCCTGTTAAGCCACCGCCATTTTGATATATTTTATATCCGAAAAGTGTTCCGGCTAATATTATTGCTAATAATAAAATTGTTACTACAACCCTTTTTACTTTTCTAACAGTTTTTACTTTTTTCTTAGCCTTAACTGGCTCTTGTTTTTTTATTCTCATATTTGGTTGTTTTTGCTTAACTTGTTTATCGTTATTTTTCTTATTGTTCTCTTCTGGCATGGCATGTCTGCCACGAGACTTTTCATCAGTCTTTTTATTTCTACTCAATAGTATCACTCCCACATAACTTTATGATTAACAGTATAGCAAATATACGGAAAAATAGCAATAGAAATTGAAGATTTTCAATTGATATAAAAAAATAAAAAAGTAGATGTTAGTCTTAAATTAACATCTATTTTTTTATGTTTTATTTAAATAACAAATTTAATATTATATTGTTGTTATATAGCATTTCTCCTAAGCTTGATTTTGCTATTGCTGTAACTACTGCATTGTTTGCCCAAATTACGCTTGTTAGTGATATTACCGCAAGAACTGCATATACAATAACTATTCCCTCTATTGCTCCATATGCTAATCCACCTAGTTTATCTACTTGCTTTATTACTGGAAGGTCTGTTAGTATTTTTGCGAATAAGCTTATTATTACTAAAATTACTCTTACTGCTAAAAATATTACAATGCCTGAGCCTATATTTACTATTGTGATTGTTGTTTGGTCTATTACATTGGCTTTTACTTCGTCTGTTGCATTTTCTATTTCTTTGTTTATGTTATCTATTATTGTTGATGGAACGTTTTCTTCTGTATTTTCTGTTTTATCTTCAACACCTAATGTTGCTTTTAATGTTGTTCTTATGTTATCGTCTATTACTGTATTCTCTATAACTGCATTTGCAACTGGTTTATATAAAACAAATGCAACAACTATTGCTATTATAAACGAAAGTAGTTTTATCAAACTTCCTGTTAGTCCTTTTTTATATCCTAAAAATATGAATAGTAAAACTATAGCTATTATTATGAAATCTACTATTATTCCCATACTTTTTTCCTCCTTTTATAACTTAATAAGTTCAATCTTATTTCTATAAATTATTCCTGCCACTTCATTTGAAATGACTATTTTTCTAACCTCTTGATTTGATGTGTATTTTTTTATTAGCCATCCATTTGTGTCAACAAAATGTATTTCAGAGCCTAGATTTAAGGCAATTTTGCTACCACAGCAATACATTTCTTTAATTACTCCTTCAAATTTATATTTGTTTTCATTTTGTGATGTAGAATTTATTATTTTTATTGCTGTGTTTGTTGTAAATAGACTAGCGTTTTCTTCCACATTTTTTACAATATTGTTATCTAGCTCAATGCTGTAATATGTTATTTTTTCTTGGTCTGTATTTATATCTGTAAGTTTTGTATCTACATTATCTTTTATAACATGAATCTCGTTATCATATTCACACACCAGCTTATTTTTATTTTGATATTTTATGTTTAATACTAGGCTATTTAATGGTGCATTATATGTGTACACTATTGCCTCTGTTGGGTTTTCTTTTGCTTTAGCAATTGATAATATTTTTATGTTAGATTGTATAAGTGTTCCACTCGTATTTACTTCTGCAATTCCAACATATTTGTTGTCTTCTGAAATACTTGCATCAACCGCAATAGTACTTGACATATAATATTTAAACATTTCATTCCCAGAATCATCTAGTAATAATACAACAGATTTGTAAGCTGTCCCCTTTAATATTATAGCGGAATAACCGCTAGAGTTTACACTTATTCGAGAAATATTGCCCTCTAAAGTTTTCTCCCATCTTATGTTGTTATCTTTTAATAGATATATCTTTGAAGAGTCTTGCTCTGCTATTATTAAATATTTTCCGTTACTAGTCGTAATTGGATTTGTAATTTGTATATTATTTTCTGCCTCAATTTTACCAGATGAGTTGTAGGTTGTTAATGTATTATCTTTTAAGATTGCAATGTATTTTGAATATGCAAATATGTTGCTATTATCATAGTTTTCTAGTGTTATGCTTTTTAAATTATCTTGTTCTATAGATTTATTTAAAATATTTGCGTCCATAAATGCCCTAAAATTTTCGTTTGCAGCATACACTAGATATATTACTATTATCAAACAAATAATTACTAGTAGAATTCCTACTCCTATTATTTTTTTCTTATTTATTGTTTTAACTTCATCTTGGTTAAAATATAACAAATTTATATCTTTTTTACTTTCTCCAGAATCTTTCGTTTTAGGTTTCATTCTTTGAATTCCTTCCTTCATTTTTCCTATATAATTTATATCAGTTTTTAGCATTTTTTGCAATACTATTGGCTTTTTTTAGTATTGTTATTATTTGAATTATTCCTATAACTCCAAACAATGGATACAGTATTTCTACTAATTTTCCAAAACCTATGTATGCTATTGGAATTTCTGCCAAACACATGGCAAAAGTTATTGTTTTGTATTTTCTTCTGTCTTTTATGTTTTCAACTACTCCATAACCTGATGAAATTGCAGATGTTAAAATTGCAGTTATTATCGCAATCGAATATACCATTTTTTCTACTGGATGGCACTCGTCTAATATTGTAAGTACTGGTATTTCTACCTTTGAAATATTTACGGCTGATAGAGTTAACATTTGATATATTGCTGTAATTAATACGAAAAATATTGCTGCCGACACCAATGTTATTATTTTATTTTCTCTTTTATTTTTTATATTTGTTGCAAGCAATACTATTATCGGGATTAGCGTTATACTGTTATAACTAGTATATAAAATGGCACTAAGTATTGATTTTCCAAGTTTTTGCGTATTAGTATTTAAATTATTTATTAAATTTATTATTGGATAATTTTTTATACTTATTGCTATAATTATTACAACCATTATTGGTACAACTATTAAATTTAATTTTATAATTCCATCCATATTTTTCATTAGCAAAAAATATGTAATAATTGCATTTATGCTTGCAGTGATAATTATTGGAATTTTAAACTCTTGTTTAAAAAATGTGCAAAACCCTGCACACATTATCCAAAATGAGACTAATAAAAATGCATTTATAACATTTTCTAATATTATTTTCACCTTACTACTATTACTTATTTTTTCTAAAAATTCATTGTTACTTTTTATTTGCAATTTTTTTGTTATTGCTATAGTGCTGTATATTATTACTCCTGTAAGTGTTGCCGAAACTATTGCTCCAATAATTCCAAATTTTCCATATTGTCCGAAAAAAATATATATTTCTTTACCTGACGCAAATCCAGCACCGATTATGGTACCTATTATAACAGAAACAGCTTTTACAATATTCATAAATTTAATCCTTTATTAATTATTCAAAGTAATATGAGATTTAAAGCAAGCCTAATTATTGAAAAATTTACATTATTCTATCCACAAGTTACACACATTACTTCTCTTTAAATTTATGAAAGGATTTTTGTTTTATTACTTGTCTAAAAAAATGACGGATAAGTTTTTACCTACCCGCCTAATATATTTTATTTTCTTCTTCTTATTTGCCATACAACAATTCCTAAAATGATTATTGCAACCGGAACTGCAATTATTATTGTTCTAATAATTTTATCTTGTTGTACTGTTGCTGTATATGTTGCAACTCCTGTATCTTTTCTAATTGTAATATTATCTTCTCTATCTGTTAAATAAGATACTGAATTTATTACTAAATCTCTATTGTTATAGAAGTTTATTGCAACTACTTGGCTACTGTTTCCAGAGCTACTATTTAATGTAACATACCAGTCACTTGCAAACATACTGTTTGCAACTAATATTAATTTTGATGTTTTTTCATCATTTATTTTCTTTGTAATAGCTGATGCAATTGGCTCTCCGCCACTCAATAATTTGTCATTTTGTGTTACTGATGATGATGTTATTGATGAATCTGTTCTTAAGAATGCTGTGCTAGATGCTGTTACTAAATTTTCTACTGTAACGCCTAGGTTTTCTAGCTCTTCACTATCTTTAAAGTTTATAATTCCACCACCTAGTATTGCAACTTTTCCGCTTGATGCAATGTCTTTTGTAATTTTAGATGAACTGTTTACATTTGGTAATACTAAGTTTGTGTAACCTACTATTTTACTTGTATTTTGCTCAAACATTGTACCATTAGAAATTGATGCACCATATACATCTAATATTGCTTGGAAATTTGTTAAATCTTTATTATCTTTATTTGGATCTTCCAAAATCATTAAGTTTCCACCCTTGTTAATGTATTCTAATATTAAGTCTTTTTCAAATTCTGTAAAATCTTCCTTTAAAGATGTAATTACTAAAACATTACAATCATCTGGTACTTTTGCATTTACTAATAAATCTAAGTCTTCAACATCATTTGCTTCATTTTTTAACAATTCTCTTGCTACTTGATAATAATTTGAATCTTGTGCATGTGTTGTAGAAAAATATATCTTTGGATTTGTTTCTAAGTTTACATCCAAAATTGCATTTGTCATTTTTTGCTCTGTTACATCATATTGTTGATATGTTGTATTATCATATGCATAAAAATCATTTGCTGAAACTATTTTGTCTCTGTTATTTGCTTCTACAATTACAACCGCACTTGTTATAGAAGTTCCTAAGCTATATTTTTCTTGTAAATCTGGTCTTTGTGAAGCATCTGTTAATTCCTCGTAAGTTATATTTGAATTTTTTTGGCAATATAATTTAGCATAGTTTATTGCTTCTGGGTAATTTGACATTTGATATAATGTAATTTTTGTTGGTGATTTTACACTGCTAATTTTATCAATTGATTCTTGTGATAAAGAAAACAATTTATTTCCTGTTAAATCTATATCTGCAATGTCTTGCTTTTCTACAATAATATTTATAGCAACAACTACAGCGATTATTATGATTATTAATAATAATGTAAGCGTTGTATTAGCTAGCCAACTTGCTTTTTTTCTTGGCTTTTTTTGTTTTGTATCTTTTATTTTTTCTTTCACAACAAATTCCTCCTTACTTTACTAATTTTCTTCTTTTGATAACAACCATTGTTAATGCAACAAACATGGCTGTTATCGAAATTAAACTTATTGTTTCTGTTATTGGGAACACTCCTGTTGCAAAAGGATAGAATTTTTCTATTAATGATATTGCTGTTAATTTAGTTGAAATACTTGGTGCAAGCCATGCAAGCACAAATATTGCTATTGTTGAAACAGCTGCTATTATTTGGTTTTCTGTCAAACTAGAAATAAACATTCCTAAGCTTATGTATGCCATTGATGTTATTAAAAATCCAAACATTGTAACAAGTACTGTTGGAATATCTGGTGTTTTAAAATAGCATATAATTCCAAAATAAATTAATGTAAATAATTCTGTAATTGCAATTACAACAAGAGCTGCTAAAAATTTACCAAGCACAATTGCTACTGCACTTCTTGGTGCTGTCATTAATATTTGCTCTGTTCCATTTTTTCTTTCCTCTGCGAAGGTCCTCATTGTAAGAAGTGGTATTAAGAATATTACAATATACATTACTGAATAGAAAAATACATATTGATATGTTACAGCACCTTGGCTTATTGTTGTTATGTAAAATATAAAACTGAATATCGCTAAAAATAGTCCTATAAACACATATCCAATTGGTGAATAGAAATAGCTTTTAAGCTCTTTTTTCATTACTGCCCACATTATTTTTCTCCTCCTTTTTTAGTTTCTTTTGTCTTTTCTTTTTTATTCTCTGCTTTTGGTTGTTTTTTTATTTTAGATTGCTCTTTTTCTTGTTTATTATCTACTTTTTCTGCTTTTGCTTTACTCTTTTCTTCTTTTTTTGCTTCTTTCTTAGCTTTTTTATTCTCTGCCTTTTCTTCTTTTTGAGCCTTTTTACTCTCTTCTTTTAGCTCTTTTTCAAGCTCTTTTGCTTTTTCGGCAGCTTCTGCTTCAGCCCTTCTTTTCTTTGTATTTTCATCTATTATTGTAATAAATGCATCTTCCAAAGATTTTTCAGCAGATTTTAATTCGAATATTGTTATATCCTTCTTTGGTAGAACATCAAACAATTTCTTGCGTAAATCAAACTCTGTGCTAGATTTAAGCATATATTGTTTTGTTCCATCATCATTATCTTTAACGCATTTACACTCTGTAATTTCTGGTATATCATTTTGCAGAGCCTTCATGTTATTTCTTTTATCTTCAACAGTAAGCATAATAACATTTTGTTTTTCTGTCTCTTTTTCAAGATTTGCTGGTGTATCAACTGCTACTATTTTTCCTTTATTAATTATAATTACTTTTTCGCAAATTTGACTTACCTCTGATAGAATATGTGAGCTTAATATTACAGTATGTTTCTTGCCTAATCTTTTTATTAATTGTCTTATTTCTGTAATTTGCTTTGGATCTAGTCCTACTGTTGGTTCATCTAAAATTACTATTTTAGGGTCTCCAACTAGTGCTCCCGCAAGACTTACTCTTTGTTTGTATCCTCTAGATAAATTCTTAATAAGTCTATTTGCTACATCCTCTATTCCTGTTTCTCTTAGAACATTTGTAACACGTTCCTTTTTTTCTTTGTGTGGAACTCTTTTTAATTCTGCCATATATGTAACAAATTCTCTTACAGTTAAATCTGTATACAATGGTACTCCCTCTGGCATATAACCAATTTGTTGTTTTGCTTTTATAGGTTGCTTAGATGCATCAAAACCATTTACAATAATAGTTCCATCTGTTGGCTCTATAAAACCAGTAATCATGTTCATAGTTGTACTTTTGCCAGCACCGTTAGGTCCTAGAAAACCAACTACTTCTCCATCGTTAACAGTAAAACTTATATTATCTACTGCAACAAAGTTTCCATACTTTTTTGTGACATTCTTAACTTCTATCACGTCGTTTTCCTCCAATCTATTATTTCCCTAAGTTTTTACCACTTTATATTATCACTAGAAATTTATTCATGCAACTATTTTTGTACAATTCACATAGAATTCACATTTTTCAGTTGCTTAGTTACAAGATAATTGTTTTTAAAAATGCTTGTAGGTTTGCTTTTATTAACAAATACAAGGTAAAAATTATTTTTAAAGTAACTCTATATTATCTGAATTGATAGATTTTAAAAGTATTGAAGATTTATTAAAACTAAAAACATTGTCTAGTAACGTTTTTTATTAAAAAATGACCATATGTATTGTATTTACATAAAAAATTTGATATTATATTGTATATTAAATTATTGATTGAAAAGTAATATTTTATAAATATACGTTTTATTTGAACGGGAAAGGATTGAAATTTATGAATAGTAAACAACGTGCATATTTAAGAGGCCTTGCAAACACTATGCCAGCAATTTTTCAGGTTGGCAAAAATGGAATTTCTGAAAATTTTATTAAACAAATAGATGATGCTTTAGAGGCTAGAGAATTAATAAAATTAAATGTCTTGGCAACTTCACCTGAAGATATTTCTGAAGTTGCAGAAGAAATTTCAAATTCAACAAACTCTGAATTAATACAAACAATGGGAAATAAAATTACACTATTTAGAGCAAGAAAGAAAAATTCAAAAATTAATTTACCTAAATAAAAGTTAAATTTATTATTTTTATAAAAAAAGTTATAAATAAAGAATTAATATATCATCTTTATTTATAACTTTTTTATTCATCAATTATTTTTTACTTAATATCTTTTATCATTATTGTATTTCCATATTCATCATTAACTCTTAATTTTGGAAATATTTTTTCCATTCTTTCATTTGTAAATACTGTATTTTGGAATATTTCTATGTTAGTATTGTTACTAATATAATTTTGACCAGCAAGTGTTTCTTTAGCTCTTGTTGCATATGTTCTTGCAGACCATATGGTAAACATAATTAATGTTGCTATTAACATTGTTAAAATTATGTCTACTATTGTGCTAACTTTTCCTTTCATTAAATTAATAATTTTATCTACGAAATCTTTTAAAACTTCTATTAATATTACAGTAATAATTCCCCATAATATAGCATATTCTAAGCATACTCTTCCATTTATATTAAATTTAGACCAAGTATAGTTCCATAATCTAGCTCCAACAATAGTCTCTAATATAAAACTTAAAGCATATTGTATAGCACTCATTAAAATGCATCCAATTATAAATAATTTTATTTTTTTACCTTTATATTGTTGCAAACATAGAATTGTAAGTATAGCTCCTATTCCATAAAATATGCAAAATGGACCTGTTGTAACTAAAAACGGTGTGTCTGTTGTTTTGGCTTTAATAAAATTAATAACACATTCAAGTATTAATCCTAAAATACTGAAAATTATTAAATACCATAAATATTTATGAAATTTTCTTTCCTTGAGTTGTTGCTCAATTTTTTCTACTTTAGGTTTTACATTTGCTTTCTTTTTTGATATTTCTTCTGCATTTTTTATTTTGGATTTAGTATTTATTTTTTTTGCTGAGTCTATTCTTACATCTTTTGCCTTTGTTTTTTTCGTTGAAACCTCTTCTTTCTGCATTTTCTTTTTCATTTTAAATTTCTTTTCCTCCTAGCAATTTGATTACTTACCTTTTAATTCTAAAATTATACTATAATATTTTACACTAATTATGATAAATTTTCCACATTTTTTTGTTACTTGATAATGTTTTTTATATAATATTGTGTAAAATAGCTTTCTATAGTATAATTTTTGCTATAGAAAAGGAGAAATTATAATGCTAAAAGATAAATATTATATGTCTACAGAAGAAAATGTTTTATATGCAAAAAGAAATATAGTAGATTCAATTTGGAAAAGTGCTAATCTAGAAGGCATTCTCGTCACATTTTCAGAAGCACAAGCAATATACGATGGTGCAAATGTTGGTCATTTAAGAATAGACGAAATTCAAGCAATAAATAACTTAAAGCATGCATGGCAATTTGTAATTTATAGCATAAATACTCCTATAGATTTGAAATTTATACAGAGTATACATGCATTTGTTGGTTCAAACATTGTAGAACAACCTGGAGAACTTAGAAAATACGATGTATCTATGGGTGGTACAAAATGGAAGCCAGAATTACCTACTGCTGAAAAGATGAACAGCCTGATAGAAGAATATCAAAGTTCCTTAAGCACAAATGCAACAGATACAATATTAACTTTTATGTGTAAACTAATGAAAATGCAGGCTTTCAATGATGGAAATAAAAGAACTTCTATGTTAGTGGCTAATCATGAGTTGATAAAAAATGGAAAAGGAATCCTTTCTATTGCTGATGAAGATAGAATTGAATTTGGCACAAGACTGATAAAATATTACGAAAATGAAGAAAGCATAGAAGAATTAAAACAATTTTTATATAAAAAATGTTTAGATGTGGTAAATTCAAATACTTAATTTACCCTATAAATAACATTTTTCTTTACAAACCCATAAAAAAATCATACATTTTTCAGATATTTTTAAAATTTGGTTGACAAATGGCATTTTTAGCATTATAATTGTTATTGCACTTGGGTCAATAGCTCAGTTGGATAGAGCATACGCCTTCTAAGCGTAGGGTCGGGGGTTCGAATCCCTCTTGTCCCACCAAAACTGGCAATATCTTTTAAAGATATTGCTTTTTTGTTTATATTTCATAATATTAAAGTTTATAATATATGGAGAAAAATAATGGAAAATAAGAAAAGTCTAAAAAATATATTAGAATGGATTAATTGTATAATAATTGCAATAATTTTAGCACTTTTATTTAGGTACTATATAGGTACACCAACCGTAGTAAAAAAATCATCAATGTATCCTACATTACAAGAGAATCAAAGGCTATTATTAAACAGATGGCTAAGAACAGCAAAGAAATTACCAAACAGAGGTGATATTATAACTTTTGAAAAGCCTAGTAAAATAAATTATACTGCTGATGAATTAGATAAGCTAAACCCAATAGCCAAATATGAATATGATTTCAAAAATCTAATAGAAAAGTTTTCATATTACGTTTTAGATATAAACAAAGAAAGTTATATAAAGAGAATAATTGCATTACCCGGCGAACATGTTGTGATTAAAGATGGTAAAGTATATATAAATAACGAAGAAATAAAGGAAAATTATTTGCAAGATGGTGTCCAAACAGAACTTAAGCACGAAATTGGATTTGACGATTTTATTGTTCCAGAAAACTGTATATTTGCTATGGGTGATAATAGAGCCGGAAGTATAGATTGCAGAGACTTTGGTTGCATACCGTTAGAAAAAATTGAAGGTACTGTATGGATACGAATATTTCCCTTCAACAAATTCGGAAAGATTTAAAGAAATAAGTACTAAAAAAAATTAGGATAGCTTAATATAAGTTATCTTAATTTTTTTTCGTTAGTAATTTTTCTCTATTTCATGATTATAAGCTATATTTAACTAATTCTATAATGCCCTATTATATAATCTTGCCCATACAGTTCTAAAACATCCTCCTCATAATTCACTTGTAATGGATTTGCATGATGTATTAAAAGTGGAATACCCTTTTTATTTCTTTTGTCTGATATTATTCCTATATGGTCTTTAAATACTATTATATCTCCACCTTGCCATTCCTTTATTTGTGATAAATCCGTTGTAAGTACAATATGATTATTTCTAAAATATATATCAAGATTTCTTACTCTTCTAAAGTCAATATTTTTATCAACAGTTTCAATGTTGTATTTTTCTCTGTTATTATGAATATCTTCGTTTACTAATTTCATTAAGTAATATCCTGCATCTTTTAGTCCAAATGCAACAACATCTGTACAAACGCCATACTCATCATTTGGATATCCTGTTTCATAATATTTACTTTTATATTTAGGATTTTTAGAAATATAATTTCTTACATTATTCAGTATATCTGTTTGATCATCTATTCCATCATCGTCTTTATCAATATTACTAACATAAGTTTCAATCTTAAAATCCGCATTAGTGTATTGTTTATGTAGAATGCTGTTATATAAATATAAAAGTAAAACAGTAATTGAAATTATAATAATACCTATTATTATAAATACTAACCTTTTCTTATTCATTATTTACTCCTATCACCTACTACTCAGCTTATAATTTCTCGCTAACTATTTAATTTCAAATTCAGTTGAATAAATATCAGTTTTTTTACCATTTTCAAAAAATACAGTCTTTATAACTCTATAAGTTCCTTTTTCTAATTCTCCATAAGTGTTTTCTAGATTCAATTTTTTTGTTGTTTGGCTATTTGCTTTGATTATATAAGCTATATCATTCCAAACTGTATTTGGTAAATAGTCTAAATATTCCCATTTTCCATTTATGTTTTTTTGAATTTTATACTCTTCTCCATATCCTATTTCATTGTCATTATTATTTATAATTATTATTGAAACACTGGTAGGTTTTATCGTAGTACTATCAACTTTCATTATAACATTTTCTGAATCACTATTATTTTCTTCATTCGTTGATAAATTCTCTTCAAATTTCTTTTCATAC
>ENA-OOZG01001405-OOZG01001405.1-human-gut-metagenome-genome-assembly--contig:-NODE-1405-length-17194-cov-4.514616_pt1 | contig 17194 bp, 10 predicted proteins | sample MGYA00241706_ERZ501384 | MGnify/ENA primary metagenome ERZ501384 (study PRJEB25962, sample SAMEA2042742) | human gut metagenome | biome: human gut; feature: human-associated habitat; material: faeces...
TCAGATGAATATGCTTGCGGTGATGGTGGTGCTGCTCAACGTGGCAGTGGCATTGGTGATTTACTACACTTGCGACGTGAAAATCGCGCAGATCGTGGGTATCCTTTCCGGTGCGGTGACCAACACTCCAGGTCTTGGTGCGGCGCAGCAGGCGCTCGGCACGCTCGACCCCGCAACGGCAGGCACGGCAGAAGACCTCTCGATGGGTTATGCCGCCGCTTATCCGCTGGGTGTTGTAGGCATCATCCTGTCAATGATTCTGCTGAAGGCGGTGTTCCGCGTGAAGATTGAGAAAGAGCAGAAAGAAATTGAGGACGAGAACGAAGACAGCACTTTGAAACCTTATGTCGTGACATTCCAGGTCGAGAACCATCGTATAGATGGAAAAACCATCGGTGAGCTGCACATGGTTATCGACCACGACTTCGTTGTGTCGCGAATGAAGGTGAAAGAAACTGGCGAAGTGATTATTCCTTCATCGAAAACAGTGGTGTCAAAGGGCGACCTTCTGCTCACTGTATGCTCAATACAAGACGAGTCGGCATTCCAGATGGTAATCGGTCCGGTAGTCGACATGGAATGGGAGGCAGAGTCGCAGAGCAATGTGGTTTCGCGACGCATACTCGTGACAAAAAGCCACTACAACGGACGCACGCTCGGCTCGCTCCGTCTGCACAACGGCTACAACCTCAACGCAACGCGCGTAAACCGTGCCGGTCTCGACCTCCTTGCCAATCCCAACTTGAAACTGCAGGTGGGCGACCGCATCACCGTGGTGGGCGACCCGAGCCACATCGAGCGTCTTGCCACACGACTTGGCAACTCGATGAAACGCCTGCACGAACCGAATATGGTGACAATGTTTATCGGCATATTCATCGGTATCATTGTCGGATCAATTCCTATCGCCATCCCGGGAATGTCGGCGGCGATGAAGCTCGGTCTTGCCGGAGGTCCGCTGGTGGTGGCTATCCTGTTGAGCCGTTTCGGATATAAATTCAAGCTCGTCACCTACACCTCGACAAGCGCGAGCCTCATGCTGCGCGAAGTGGGCATCTGCCTATTCCTTGCGTCAGTGGGATTGGGCGCAGGTGAGAAATTTGCCGAGACGGTGTTTAACGCTCAAGGCCTGATGTGGGTGTTCTGGGGATTCCTTATAACGGTGATTCCGCAGATTATTATGAGCTTCATTGCCCGCGCCAAGTTCAAGTTCAACTACCTGTCGATTCTTGGTATAATGTCGGGAAGCTATACCGATCCTCCTGCATTGGCATACTCCAACAAGGTGGCAAACAACGACGCGCCTGCCGTGGCATACTCTACGGTCTATCCGTTGTCGATGTTCATGCGTGTAATCACGGCGCAGCTTGTTGTGCTGATATTCGGCTAAAACATAATAATTTATATAGTGAAAGCGTGCCCTGGGCTGAGTCCTGGGGCACGCTTTCACGTTTCTCAAATACCTTTTTTGCGGAGGTCTATACGCGAATATTCTTTGACCACATCGTTGATTTTTCCATTGCCGTTGCATTCGGGGCAGGCGTCATGGTCGTATTTTATGGAGTGGAGAGCTTTTCGTATGAACGTTATTTCGTAGTCATGGTTGCGGATGCATGTCTCAAATCTGCTGCGCATCTCTGGCTTGACGTCCTCGATAACGAATGTGTCATTGCCTATTTTTATTTTGAATTGTCCGGGGAGCACGTTGTATGCGCCATGCATTCCTCCGGGATTGTAAGACATTGCTGTGGCGTCATATCGCCAGACGAGTCCAGTAGCCCCGCAGTGCTTGCACGGCTTGGAGCCGACTACGCGGGTGCGGGCTGCATATTTGAAGAATTCGGTCTCGCCGCAATGAGGGCATCGGTCGGCATTTACACTCATTTTTCCGCCGCATGTGGGGCAAATTACAAGATATCCCATAGTTAATCTCTGAATAGGTCCATAAGGGCGCTGGTTTCTTCCCAAACGCATTCGTCGGGGCAAAACGTGAGGCGGCCGATGGCTTGTTTTACAATCTGTGTGAGTTCGGCTTTCTGACCGGCTGTGAGCCCGTCGCTTTGATAGGCGGCGTAGCGTGCCACGTCTTCAACGATTTCGGCAGACTGTTGATAAGCCTTGTCGTTGAAAGCTTTTTCCGCTGTGAGGAGAAGACTTTTTGCGTCTTGGAAGCTGTTGATCATTCAATATCGTTTTTTGTAACTGTTGGTTGGCAACTCGCCGTGCTGGAATAATTCTCTTGTCTCTGCGTTGCGTAAGCTGACAGGAAAATTAAACTACAGGCATAACAAAGATGCGAATAAATCCTGAGAAAAACTTTCTTTTTGGAGAGAAAGTTTCAAATATGGGGCAATATGCGAAAAACGGCGGGCTGCGCCAATGACACAGCCCGCCGTGGATTATAGTCCTGTCAAAGAGTATTTATCTGACTATCGTTTTCACAGATTTGCCGTCTACAGTGACCACATACACACCAGCCGTGGCAGGGATGCTGACGCGGTTGGATTCGGCAACAGCGTTCAGCAACATGCGTCCGTCGGCTGAGGCAGCTGCCACTCGCTTGCCTTCGGCGCCAATCACGATTATCTCGCCTTTGGCTGTTGCCACACGTATGGCGTCTGCCGTCATTTCGCCCACGGCACTTTCATCGTACGTGATGCTTTCGCTCAAATCACTCTCCGTTTTGTCAAAGATGGCTCGTACGGTGTAGACTGTGCCGTTGACCACTTCCGGATCGGTGATTTCTGTCGATACGGTCTTGCCGAGCAACGCGCCGTTGCGATAAACCTCATATTCCTTCAGTTTCAGTTGCGGAACGGTGAGGTCGTTGAACGACAAGTCGTCGACAAACATTGCGAAACCGCTGTCGCTGACGCAGTTGACTGCGAAATAGCGCGCTCCTTGCGGCACTACATAACGGAATTCCGCCCATTCGCCCGACAATTCAAGATAGTCGGCTGCATGGATTTTAGTGAAGTTGGCAGGGTCGGTGTCGGTGGTTGAGTAAAGCACGCGCATGCGCTCAGGCTGCTGGTTCTCAAGTGTAAACGAGCGTGCGAAGAACGAGATTGTCTGCTCGTCGCCGTTCAGGCGCGGAGAAATCAGCCAGTCGTTGTTCACATATTTCACACCAGCCATAGCCATCAGCATTTTATTGCCGGAATGAGGTTTGCCCTCGTCCCAGATGTCGATGCCGAGAGTGTTGGCATTGCAGACTTGGAACGCCTTTGGCGACGAGGCATTGTCATATTCGCCAAGGTCCTTGTTGATATAGTATGTCACGTCGTGGTCGAGGTCGGCCATTGTCCAGTCGCCCACGTTGTCGATTGCCCAATCCTTGTAGCTTTCGATGTCGTCGGTCACCGAACCCTTTGTCCATGGCGACTGCCACGACAGGCGGAGTCCGTCGGCTGTCTTGGTGCAGTCAAGCGACTGTGGAACGGGGATTACCGGGTCGACAACTTTGGTTGTGATTGTCTTCGTGTTGTTGGCGGCATTCGCATCGCGACAACGGCTGTTACGGAGATAGAGCCTTTTGCTTGATGTGCAACAGGCATAGTCACCATAACCTGCGCATCGGCTTTCAGCTGCGCTATTGTAGTTTCTGCAAGTTGTGTCCCAGAGGCATCGTTGAGCACAACCTTGATGTCGGCAAGGTCGGTCAAGCCCGCATTTGTCACCTTCACGTCATATTCAGCAAGTTCACCGGATGCTATTTTTTTCGGTCCGGCGATATTGGTGAGTTCGGCATCAGTCTCAAACATATTGTCAACTGTGATGTTGTCGAGATGCACGTCCATTCCTCCTGCTGTAGTGCCTACAAAAGCTATGCGCACATATTTGCTGCTTTTGAACGCGCTGAGGTCAACTATGTGTCGACGCCAGCCGGTAGAGCCGTTGTCGCGCATCCATTTTGCTCCGTCAACGGCTTGCCATTCGCCTCCGTCGGCCATCACTTTTACCTCGATGCTTTCGGGCGTTGTCACATTGCTGTCGTGGCTGTGATACATCCAGAAACTAACAGCCGGGTGGGAGAGCGCGGCAATGCTGATTTTCGGAGAAGAGAACATCGTATGGATGCCGGGGTTCTCTCCGATGCTGTGGAATGTTGCCAGTCCCTTGTCGCCATTCTGGTCGGCGGTCGACGGGTTTGTTCCGCTGTCCTGAAGAGTCCAGCTCTGATGCACGTCGGCGTCCGATTCCGTAAGCCACGGGTAGTAAGCCATATCCGATCCGGCGAAACCTTCGGTGAGAGGCGCAGCATACGGATTGCCGAACACACAATAGGGTGTCACGGCATAATCGCCTTTCGCTTCGCCGCCAAATGCCGTGATGACGTAGTAGATAAGTTGCTGGCTTGTGCTTGCTGGCAATTCGGCATCGGTAAACGTTGTTGATGTGTAGCCTTCTGCCACAACCTGACCGTCGCTGCGAAGCACTCGGTAGGTGACCGTTGCCGGGTCGAACCATCCGCCGCGGGAGCCAACAGTAGGTGCTGTCCATGAAACCACTGCCTTGCCGTCGACGTCGTGGAGCGTCACGTTGCCTGCCGCTCCCGGCACATCGACTCCCACAAATGCCTCTGCCTTAGCCTCCGCACCTTCTCCGGCAGCGTTCGACGCCACCACTCTGTAGGTGTGGATGCCGCTTTCTGGCACGCCTTCGTCAAGCCACGACAGTGCTTCGCCTGGCTGAGCCTCGGCAAATGTGCGGACGAGCGTTCCGTCGCGATAAACGTTGATTTTAACCGCTGCGTCGAGAGCCGTGCCTTGTGCGTCGGCAGTGGGGGCGTTGAATGCCACGGTGGCTTTAAGCGCGCCGAGCGGGGCGGGGGCGACTGTCAGGTTGCCTACGGTTCCCGGGACATTGTTGCTTACCTCGGCCACACCCACGTTGTCTATGGTCAACGACCAGCCTTTTTTGCCGTCGCTGTAGCAGTAGAAGCCCAGGTAGTAATATCCGTCTTCCTCGACCGAGAATATCACGGACTGCTTCTCAAATTCTGTCTGTTGGAAATTTGGATAGTCCTTAATCGTCTTCATCGACGCAGGTTGTGGGCTGTTGCCGATTGCTGCTTTGAAATTTTCAACATATTTTTTATATGCCGACGACTTGGCATCGAACGTCAGCTTGTAGCTTACACCTTTTCTAAGGGCGATTTGCGGACTTATAGCCCAATCGTCGCCAGGAATATAGTCGTTGTTGTAATTGTAGAACAATGATTGTGATTTGTACTCCCATTTCGAACCGTCGTTGTTGTCGATTATTGTCCACACGTCGAAATCATCCTGTGTGTTGAATTCTTCGACAAAAGGCACGACGTAGCCGTCGCCGACTGCAATCTTGTTGGACGCTGCTGGAGTGCTGGCTCCCTTGCCTGTGTAGGCGGTCACCTCATAGTATGCCGACTTCATTGTGCCGGGCACATTGTTGTCGGTAAACTGAGTTTCTGCGCATGCTTCCGCCACCACGTTGGCACCGGGATAGCGCACAATCTTGTAGCGCAGTTCCGAGGCTTTGAACTTGCCTCCGTTCAATCCTGTTGTCGGAGCCGCCCATGTCAAATGCGGTTTGCCGTCTTCGTTCACGAGCACCACGTCGGTAGCCGCCGCCGGGATGTCTTCGCCAACCCAAGTTGTAGCCGATGCTTTGTTGCCCTGTGCGGTGGCGTTGGCAGAGATGATTTCGATGTTCTGTAATCCTTCGGCAAGCGTAAGCACCGGAGTCGTTGCGACAGAGCCTGGCTGGATGTTTTCTACCACTGCCGCCTGCGTGCCGTTGATGTTTACAATTGCCATTATAGGATCGGTCAGCGAAGCGCCGTTGACGGTTTTTGTCGGAGCGGTGAAACTGATTGTTGCTGTGTTGGCAAAATCGGCGGTGAAGTTCACGTTGATGTCCGTAACTGCGTCGGGCGCGGCATCGGGCACCTTGTCGGCCATGGCAAACAGTCCGGCTATGCCTTCGTTGTTGGGATAGTCCATCACCTTGGTGGCCTTGCCTGTAGCCGTGTCAATCTTGAACAAGCCGCCACGCATGTCTTTCGAATTTACGCCTTGATATGTAGCCGACCAATAGAGCGCGCCATCGTTGCCGAATGCAAGCGAGTTGACACCATAGTCGTCAACGCTTATAGGATGCAGCCCCGTCTTGCCCACTTGGACATAGGAGCCTGTTTTCTTGTCAATCTTCACGAGCCAGCCGGTGGCGCCCCAGATGCCGTAAAGCTCTCCTTCGGAGTTGAATGCCAACGCATGCACGTCGCGATCCATATTGGCTATGTCGGTAGCCTCGCCGAGCGATGTGCTGTAGGAGCAGAAACGGTCCCAGTATTCTGTTTCAGTATTGTAGAAAGAGCCGTAAATCTTGCCCGTGGTAGGATCGCAGGCAAGCGACGAGGCGAGGTTGACCATGTCGGTCTCCTCGTTGCGCGTGCATGTCCACGAAGTGGCTGAATATTCCTGCACGTAGATTTTGTATGTGCTCAAGTTCATCGCCGTGGCATAGACAATGTTGTTGACTTTCACAGCCGACTTGACATTGAGCATATCTTTGTTGGAATGCACCATAGAGATTGCTCCGCCTTCACGGGCTTGAATCGACACAACGCCGGGGGTTGACTCCGACGTCTGCCATTTGTCACTGTAGACCATCAGTCCGCCGAACATTGTGTTTGTTCCCGGCACAACCACCGACGTCACCGCCGACTTTTCCGGTTGCGTAACCGCGAAAGCCACCGTGGGGCGAAGACTTGCAAGGCGCGACGACGCCTGTCCGCGCGTCTCAATGCGCTGCCCTACCTTCTGTTTTGTTGTCGTAACTCGTTGCTGCTGAGCCAATGTCGTAGCGACACCGACAGCAAGAGCCGCTATTGCGAGACAAGAGGTAATAATCTTTTTCATTGCTTTTGGTTTATGTTACTGTATTGATTTTCTGCTTATTTCACAAAAATAATATAAAAATATCACATTTTATAGGAAAAAAGGGATAAATTCTTACAACACCTGTTTCTATAGGCAGATATCGCACGTTGTCATGCTTTTGAATGAAAACGACAAGCCGCTGTCAGCGATTTGCTGGCAGCGGCTTCCCGTTTGTTGTTATGTCTGTTACACCGACAAAGAGATGTGGTGCTCGTTGGCAATGCGGCGGAGGTTGAGGATTGCGTAGCGCATACGTCCGAGGGCGGTGTTGATGCTCACACCTGTCGCGTCGGCGATTTCCTTGAAGCTCATGTTGAGATAGTAGCGCATCTCAAGCACTTCGCGCTGCAGTTCCGGCAACGATTGCACAAGCACTTTCACGTCGGCGAGAATCTGATGGCGGACGATTGAGTCCTCAATTGTTTCTTCGCTTAGCTCCTTGCGGTTGAGGATGTCTATGTCCTCGTTGTCGCACGACACCTGCGCCATCTGTTTTTCCTGGCGGAAGAAGTCGATGGTGAGGTTGTGGGCAATGCGCATAATCCACGCCAAGAACTTGCCGTTCTCGGTGTAGCGGCCTTGCTTTATTGTGACAATAGCTTTGACAAACGTTTCTTGAAACAAGTCGTCTGCCAATTCTTTATCTTTGACAATATTCAGTATGTATGAAAAGATGCGGTTCTGATGACGTTGCAACAACTCATCGAACGCGGAGTTTTCTCCTTTTGCAAACAGAGAGACCAACGTCTCGTCCGAAAGCAGATTAAGATCTTCCATTAATCAGTATTTTGTTAATAACGAGTAATGTAGATTCGATAGGCAATTTCTTTTAATGGTTTGCAAATATTGTTTTTTTATCAGTTGTAGCGACAAAGGTAAACTCTTTTATGTGAAAAAAGAAATTTTTTTCATATTTTTTTATTTGGCAGCACAAGAAATTGCGTTTTTTCTCGTTGTGCGTTATTCTTGTTCCACAAGGAAACGCTCGGCGTCGAGGGCGGCTTTGCATCCCATTCCGGCAGATGTGATGGCCTGTCGGTAGCGGGGGTCGGCTACGTCGCCGGCGGCAAACACTCCCGGGATGTTTGTGGCGGTGGTCACTCCGTCGGTCTTGATGTAGCCTTGCTCGTCAAGGGTAATCTGGCTGGCGAAGATGTCGGTGTTCGGGCGGTGTCCGATGCCGAGGAAGAATCCGTCGATGGCAATGTCGAAGGTTTCTTCTCGGTCAGTGCCTTTAAAGCGCACAAGATGCGCGCCTTCCACTTTGGCGTCGCCGAAAAGTCCTACGGTGTTTGTGTTGAAAAAGATTTCGATTTTCTGATTTTCCATAACGCGCCGCTGCATCACTTTCGATGCCCGCAGGTGGTCCTTGCGCACGATCATATACACTTTGTCTGCAAGGTTGCTCAGATATGAGGCTTCCTCGCATGCCGTGTCACCTCCGCCCACTACGGCGACAGTCTTTTTGCGGTAGAAGAAACCGTCGCAGGTGGCGCATGCCGACACGCCGCGTCCGGCATAACGCTGCTCGTCGTCGATGCCGAGATATTTTGCCGACGCGCCAGTGGCAATGATTACGGTGTCGGCTTTTATCGCCGTGCCGTCGTCGGTTGTGGCTGTAAACGGGCGTTCTGAAAAGTCGACGGATGTGATTTCTCCGTCGCGCACGTCGGTGCCGAAGCGTTCGGCCTGTTGGCGCAGTTCGTCCATCATTTCAAAACCGCCGATTCCTTCCGGATAGCCCGGAAAATTCTCAATCTCGCTTGTCGTGGTCAGCTGTCCGCCAGGCTGCATGCCTTCGAAGAGGATAGGAGAGAGGTTTGCGCGCGAGGCGTAGATTGCTGCGGTGTATCCAGCGGGTCCTGAGCCTATTATCAGGCATTTTGTCGATATATTTTCCATTGTTATGATGCTTTAAGTTATCGGAGGTCGACCACTTGGGTGCCTGCCGGGACATATTTTTTGTTGTAGACGAAAGTGGACGCCGGGAAGTTGCCCCCTGTCCGGTAGCCGCTTAGGGTGATGGATATTTTCGATTTGTCGCGCATTGTGGCTACAATTTTCGATGGGAGATTGTTCTTTTTGGCTATGGTCACCACCACTTGTCTGAACTGCGATGTGCGTGCGTTCTTGGGTCTCAGTTGCACGATGTTGCTGCTGGCGTTGCCTTTCATCAGCGTTGCCGTGTAGGCAGTCTGGAAATTGCTGATCACGGAGAACGGATTCACCACCTGCAGCTCGCTTGCCGTGGGCTCCATTATGCTCACTTCGTTGCTCATGGTGGAGTAGCTCCATTGAGTCTTTCCGTTGTACCAGCAAATCATGTTTGAGGCCGTGATGCAGAATTTGTTGCCCTGCATTATTATTTCGCCCGACGAGTTGCCCACGGCTCCTGTCATCGAATATTTCACGGCGATGCCCTTGGCGGCTTTGTATGCCGCGATGGCTTTGTTGAAAACGGCGTCGCCCGTTCCCGCAGCGGCGGAGAGCGAGGCAATTGCCAATATCGCAAGTAAAATAAATTTTTTCATTGTCGTTTGTTTGTTAATTAATTGTCCAGCAGACTCTGCAGGTTTATTGGGTCCATCAGCACTTGGCGCGGCTTGCCTCCCTGGCTTGCGCTGACAATGCCGGCAGCCTCCAGTTGGTCCATAAGCCGTCCGGCGCGGTTGTAGCCGATGGAATACCGCCGCTGTATGCCTGATGTCGATGGGTTGAGCTCGCCGTTTACGAGTTGTTTTGCCACCTCCTCAAACAGTGAGTCGCGGTCGCTTATCGAGCCGAGTCCTCCGCCTTGACCGCCGGAATTGTTTCCGCCTTCCATATCGGGTGTGTACTCTGGCAGCATGTATGCGCTGTCAAAACCAACCTGCTCGTCAATATAGTTTGCTATCGCCTCGACTTCCGGAGTGTCGACAAATGCGCACTGCACACGTGTAATCTCGTTGTTGTAGCTGATGAGCATATCGCCACGGCCGATAAGCTGCTGTGCGCCTGAGCGGTCGAGGATTGTGCGCGAGTCAACCATCTGTGTCACGCGGAACGCGATTCGTCCTGGACAGTTGGCTTTGATTACGCCTGTGATGATGTCGGTCGACGGTCGCTGAGTGGCGAGAATCATGTGGATTCCCACGGCTCGCGCCTTTTGCGTGATGCGTGAGATTGGAATCTCAACTTCCTTGCGGCCGATGTTCATAATCAAATCGGCAAGCTCATCGATGATAACCACGATGTAGGGCATGTATTTGTGCCCTTTCTCCGGGTTGAGCCGGCGTTGGATGAATTTGGTGTTGTATTCCTTGATGTTGCGCACGTTGGCGTCGCGCAGCAGCAGCAGACGGTTTTCCATTTCTGCCACGAGCGACTTCAGTGTTGCCACTGCCTTGTTCATATCGGTCACGATGCATTCGTCCTCGCCCTCCATTTTTGCAATGTAGTGGTATTCAAGTTTTGAGTACATGCTGAATTCCACCATCTTCGGGTCTATCATCACGAATTTGAGTTCCGACGGGTGCTTTTTGTAGAGCAGCGAGGTCACGATTGCGTTCAATCCCACCGATTTACCCATACCCGTGGCGCCTGCCACGAGGATATGCGGCATTTTTGCCAGGTCGGCGATAAACACGTCGTTTGAGATTGTGCATCCCATGGCTATAGGCAGCTCGTATTTGCAGTCTTGAAACTTCTTTGACTCGATCACGTCGCGCATCGACACGGTGCGTTTGTCTTTGTTAGGCACCTCGATGCCGATTGTGCCTTTGCCTGGGATAGGGGCGATGATGCGTATGCCGAGGGCCGACAAGCTCAGTGCGATGTCGTCCTCGAGATTCTTGATTTTTGAGATGCGCACGCCCTCTGCCGGGATAATCTCATAGAGGGTTACGGTGGGACCTACACACACTTCGATGCTGCGTATCTCAATACCGTAATCGCTTAGTGTTTTTGTGATTGTGGCTTTGTTCTCTTCCTGCTCATCTACGTCGACACTTTTTCCGGTGTCGGGGATGTCGCGCAGCAATGATGTGGGAGGAAATTTGTATTTCGACAATTCTGCGGTAGGGTCAAAAGGCTTTTCTGCAATGTTGTCGGCTTTTTCTATCTCTTTCATCTCTACGGCCTCGGCAGGGGCTTCGGCTGGTCGGGGCTGGTCGGTGATTACGGGAGCGGCGGATGGTGTCTCTGGCTCGGCAACAGCCTCAAACACTTCGGCTTCTACAGGCTCGCTTTCAGCCACTTCTACGTCGTCGTGCTTGAATGCGATGCCGCGATGCTCTTTTTTGGGTGCCGCTTTTTCTTCCGGTTTCTTTTCGTTGTCCGACTCGTCGAACGTGTTGCGTCGTTCAATCTCCTGCTCGTGTTTCTTCTGCAGTTGCTTCAGCCGGTAGTTGGCGATTAATTCCTTGACGCATTGGTAGATGTGCATCAATGAATTGATGGTCAGCGCAATCAGAATGACCAACAGCAGGATGTTGAGCGCGATGCATCCGAACGGACCGGCTACGCTCTCGCAGAATTGGTTGAGATAGTGACCGTGTGCGCCTCCGACGGCAAAGAATGTGAGGCTCCCCATCTCTACGTCAAGAAAACCGAACAGACTGGAGACGGTGACCATAGCCACCATCGAGATCAGTATGGTCGACGATGCGCGGTATTTGTATTTTCCGAACACTTTCAACGACAGGGCGGCAAGCATGTATATCAGGAAGAACGTACCGATGCCGAAACCCTGGTTGAAGAAGAATTCCGACAGGAATGCGCCTAACGGACCACCATAGTTCTTGATGTTGTTGCTCTCGGCATTGGCAAGAATCGGATGAGCCGTCACGAGGCTTTGGTCTGCCGCGCCATATGCGAAATAAGAGATTCCGCTGATGAGCAGAAAGATGGCAGACAGCATGAGTATCGTTCCAAACACAATGCGGAAACGCTTGTCGGTGAAGAAGGCTACAATAGGATTCTCTCCGCTGCTTTTCTGCTTTTGTTTCCGGTTGCGTTTCTTTTCTTTGTCTTTGTTCCCCGGTATGTTTAAAGGCGTGCCTTCCACTTCAACCATCTCTTGCTCTTGATTGCCGTAGACAGGGCCTCTGTAATCTTCTGTATTTAAGCTCACTGTATGATTGTTTAATTGTTTGAAAAAGTATCTACAAAAATACTAAAAATGCTACTTACTCCAAAATGCTTTGGTCAATAAAATCATCACTGCGGAGAACTCCAGACGGCCTACGAGCATAAGGAATGAAAGCACCCACTTCCCGAATGGGTTGATGTCGGCGAAATTCTGTCCGGTGAATCCGTAGCCGAGTCCGTTGTTGCTCAGACACGACATGGATGTGAAGATGGCGTCAAACAGATTGATGTCCGACAGCGACAGCGCCAGGGAGCCGATAAACAGCGACAGCGCGAAGAGCAGCAGAAAGGCGCATACTTTGGCGGTCATGTCGTTTGACAGCACTTTGCCGTTGACGCGCACTGGATTGATTGCGTTGGGAAAAAGTATGCGGTACATCTCGTTCTTTAGATTCTTCACAATCAGCACCAGACGGTCGATTTTGATACCGCCGGTGGTCGATCCTGCGCAGGCTCCAATCATCATCAGGGCTATGGCAATCATTATCGAGCCGTGGTGCCACAGGTTTATGTCGGTGGCGTTGAAGCCTGTGGATGTGATGTCGGAGATGGTTTGAAACGGGATGTCGACGACAAGCTGGCTCAGAGGCTCGTCGCTTTGGACGTATTCAATGGCTGTAATCGCCGCTGCCGCGCCTATGGCAATGAAGAAATACCAGCGTGCCACGTCGTTTCTTATCAGGCTTTTGAAGTCGCCTTTCGAAACGCGGTAGATGAGGCTGAAGCTGATGCCGGCAATAAACATGAAAATCGTCATAACGATTTTTATGTAATTGGAGTTGAAGCCGGCGATGCTGCTGTCGCGGGTGGAGAATCCACCGGTGGCGATTGTCGACATTCCATGACATATTGCCTCAAACAGGTTCATCGGCCCTGCCCATAGCAGTATGATCAAGATGATGTTGAGCGCAGTGTAGATTGTCCACAGGGTTTTCGCGGTGTTGCTGATGCGTGGACGGATTTTCTCGTGTGTCAGACCGGTCACCTCGGCGTTGAAAAGCTGCAGTCCGCTCTGTTTGTTGAGCATAGGGATGACGGCAAGCGTGAACAGGATGATTCCCATACCGCCGATGAAATGGGTGACGGCACGCCATAGAAGAATGCCGTGCGACTGGTTTTCAACCGATTCCATTGTCGATGCTCCGGTGGTGGTGAGTCCCGACATTGTTTCGAAGAAGGCGTCTGGAACAGGCAGCCCGCACGGGCCGAAGATGAACGGCAGCATGCCGAAGAATGAAAACACCACCCATGTGAGGCTGGTGAGCAGAAAGCCTTCCCGTCTGCCCATGTCGTGGCTTCTTACGGGGAGCAGGAAGCCCAACGCTCCGGCTCCGACGGTGATGGCGATGGAGTAGATGAAACTCCACATTGCCGCGGTTTCGTGGTAGGCGAAACTGACGATGGCTGACGGAAGCATGAATGCGGCTTCTATGAGCAGCAGCATTCCGAGCAGTTTTACCACCACGGCAAAGTTTAGATTATTGTTTTTTGCGAATATCATCATCTGTTGTCAATGAAACATCTTTTCGATTTTGTGGATGGCGCCCGACAGGCAGAACACCAACACGTGGTCGCCAGGCTGAATCTGAGTCTGGCCGTTTACGAGCATTCCGCGTCCGTTGCGTGTCAGTCCGCCGATGGTCATGTCGTGCGACAGTTTCAGGTCCTTTACTGGCGCTTTGGTTATTTTCGACTTCTCGCTTGCTGTGATTTCAGCCACTTCGGCGTCGGCAAGTGCCAGGCATTTGGCGTTTGACGAGTCGAAATCGAGCAGAATTTGGAAAATTTTGCTCGAGGCAAGCAGTTTCTTGTTGATTACGGTGCCGATGTTCAAGTTCTCTGCTTCGGCGATAAACTGGATGTTTTCAACCTCGGCTATCGATTTCCAGACACCGAACTCTTTTGCCGTCAGGCAGGCAAGGATGTTTGTCTCCGAGCTGTCGGTGAGTGCGATGAAGGCATCGTAGTCAGCTATTCCTTCTTCGCGCAGCAGGTCGATGTCGCGCGCGTCGCCGTTTGCCACCGAGCAGTAGGCGGGAATCCGCTCAACGAGTTTGTAGCATTTCTCGCGGTCGTTTTCAATGAATTTTATCTTATAGGAGTCGTCGAGCATATTGGCAAGTTGCACACCAATGCGGCTTCCTCCCATGATTAGAATTTTCTTTATTGATTTCTCCCGCTTGCCGCATATCTGCATGATGTATTTCATGCTGTCGGGCTGATAGATGAAGTAGGCTATGTCGTTGAGTTCCAGATGGTCGTCGCCTCGCGGGATGATGGTCTCGTGTTGGCGTCTGATGGCGCAGATGTGAAACGGATGTCCCTCCATTGCCAGGTCTTTGAGCTTCATTCCTACGATTTGGCAGTTCTCGCGCAGTTTTATGCCGGTCAGTATCAGCTCGCCATTGTAAAGCTCAAACCAGTTGCGCGCCCAGGAGTGCTGCAGCGCGGTTCTGATTTCAAGGGAAGCGAAATTTTCCGGATAAATCAGGTCGTCAACGCCCATCTCGGCAAAATATTGCTGATACTCGGGTTTCAGAAACTCATAGTTGTCGATGCGTGCCACCGTTTTCCGTGCTCCGAGTTTCTTGGCAAACGAGCACGACACGATGTTGCGCGTCTCGAATGGCGTTACGGCGATAAACAGGTCGCATTTGTCTACTTTGGCATTTTTCAGCACTTTGAAAGCGGTAGGGCTTCCGGTCATTGTCATAAGATTGTAGTTGGCATCGATGGCGTGCAGTTTGTTCTCATCGTTGTCAATCAGAATTATGTCGAGGCCTTCTTTTGAAAGCAGTTTCGCCAGGTGTGTGCCAACTTCGCCTGCGCCTGCAATGACTATTTTCATTTTTTGCTGTCTCCTGCTAAGCTTATGATTAATTCTTTAATGCTCTCACTGTCCATTCCGCATTGTTTGTAGAGCTGCGCCACGGTGCCTTGCTTCACAAACCTGTCGGGGATGCCGACACGATGCACGATGGACTGCAGTCCGTTTTTGTTGACGCATTCCATCACTGCAGTGCCGAGACCTCCGGTGATGCAGCCGTCTTCAACTGTGATGATGTGCTTGAACTTCGTTGCCACATCCTTTACCAGCTCTTCGTCGAGAGGCTTCAGAAACACCATGTCGTAGTGGGCTGCGCTTATGCCGTCTTTCTCGGCGGCGTCGATGGCTCTTGCCGCATCGTTGCCGATGGGGCCGAGCGACAGCACGGCGATGTCGTTGCCGTTTTTAAGCATTCTTCCCTTGCCGATGCTGATTTCCTGCATCTCGCTTTGCCAGTCGGTATGCTCGCATTTGCCGCGTGGATAGCGGATGGCAAATGGGCCGTGGTCGCCGTTTTGGGCGGTGAACATCAGGTTGCGCAACGCATGCTCGTCGAGAGGCGAGGCGATTGTCATATTGGGAATCTCGCGCAGGTATGCGAGGTCGAATTGTCCGTGATGGGTCACGCCGTCCTCGCCGACGATGCCGGCGCGGTCGATGCAGAAAGTGACAGGGAGGTTTTGGATTGCCACGTCGTGGATAATCTCGTCAAAGCCCCGCTGCAGGAAGGTTGAGTAGATGCAGCAGAACGGGCGGGCGCCGTCTTTGGCCAGTCCGCCGGAGAATGTAACGGCATGCCCCTCGGAGATGCCCACGTCGAACGTGCGTTTGGGGAACCGTTCTTGCATGAACGTCATCGAGCAGCCGGTCGGCATGGCGGCTGTTATGCCCACAATGGCTTGGTTTTTCTCAGCCAGTTCCACCAGCGTCTTTCCAAACACGTCCTGGTATTTCAGACGTCCGTCGTCGGCCGACTTTATCAAGTCGCCGGTCTCTTTGTTGAATTTGCCGGGAGCATGCCATAAGCATGGATTCTCTTCGGCGGGGGCGTAGCCTTTGCCCTTCACCGTGCGCAGATGGAGCAGTATCGGGCCGTCCATCGCCTTGAGGTCGGAAAACACACGCACCAGGCGGACGACGTCGTGTCCGTCGTATGGCCCGAAATAGCGTATGTTCAACCCCTCGAATATGTTTTGTTGTCGTGAAATCAGTGATTTCAGACTGTTGTTGAACCTAAGTATTATTCCGCGGTGACTCTCAGTTATAAGGTGGAACTTGCGAAAGAATCGATACACCTTGTAGCGCAGCGTGTTGTAGCTTTTCGATGTGGTGATGTTCACCAGGTATTTGTTGAGCGACCCGACGTTGTTGGCGATTGCCATATCGTTGTCGTTCAGCACGATGAGCAGGTTGCTCTTGGATGCGGCTGCGTTGTTGAGTCCCTCAAACGCCAAGCCTCCGGCTATTGAGGCGTCGCCAATCACGGCAATTACATTGCGGCGAGGCTCGCCCTTGATGCGCGACGCTATCGCCATGCCGAGAGCCGCGGATATTGAATTGGAGGCGTGGCCGGCAATGAAGCTGTCGTATTCACTCTCTTCCGGATTCGGAAATCCGCTCAGGCCTCCCATTTTGCGGTTTGTGGCAAACGCATCGCGGCGGCCGGTAAGAATCTTATGGCTGTAGGCTTGGTGTCCAACGTCCCACACGACGCGGTCGTAAGGGGTGTCGAACACGTAGTGGAGTGCAACGGTGATTTCCACAGCGCCCATGCTCGATGCAAAGTGTCCTGGGTTGTCCGACAGCGAGTCGATTAGAAACGACCGCAACTCCCGGCATACGGCTGGCAACTCTGTCACCGGCAGTCTGCGCAGGTCTGCAGGCGAATTTATTTTCGACAGCAGCGGATATGTATCAGTTTTCTTTTCCACGTTTGTATTTCTTATAAATAGGAACGAATATAACTATGCCGGAGGCAATGATGGCGAAGACAACACGGAAGTCGACAACCTGACTCCTGGTGATTAATATGTAGCACAGTGCAAGCCACAGCAGCACTACGCATGCAAATCTGAAAATGTTATATTTGCTCATTGTTTCTTTTCCTTTTATTGTATGTATGCAAAGATAGTGCAAGTCGAGAGCGGAAAGACAAACGCTGTTTGATCTTTAGGCCGAGACGCCGCCTATCTTATGCAAAGATAGTGCAAGCGGTGCGAAAAGAAAAGAAAATCATTTGGAAAATCGACGGTGGAGGGGGCATGTAGAGTCCAACAGCAAGTGCAAAATTAGTAAAAGTGTTTAAAGAATCTATCTT
>ENA-OOZG01001410-OOZG01001410.1-human-gut-metagenome-genome-assembly--contig:-NODE-1410-length-17182-cov-1.940328_pt1 | contig 17182 bp, 9 predicted proteins | sample MGYA00241706_ERZ501384 | MGnify/ENA primary metagenome ERZ501384 (study PRJEB25962, sample SAMEA2042742) | human gut metagenome | biome: human gut; feature: human-associated habitat; material: faeces...
CCAGACTACCATCTCTGAGCACAGATATCTCATCACATATATTGAATATCTCATCCATCTTATGTGATATATAAATCAGCGAAATTCCCTGTGCTTTCAACTGACGCATCATCTTGAAAAGTTTCTCAACTTCCGGTGCTGTCAGGGATGAGGTTGGTTCATCCAGTACAATTACTTTGGAATGATAGGAAATAGCTTTTGCAATCTCACACATCTGCCGCTGGGACACAGACATTTTTTTCATTGGCTGTGTCAGATTTGCTGTGATTCCAAGCTGTCTGAAGAGATTTGCAGTTTCCTTTTTCATTCTTCCTTCATCGACAATTCCAAAAGAATTCTTTGGATATCGTCCAAGAAACATATTATCTACAACGCTTCTTTCAAGACATTGGTTCAATTCCTGGTGTACCATCGCTACTCCGTTTTCCAGTGCATCTTTTGGTCCCGAGAAATTTACTTCTCTGCCGTCTAATATAATTGTCCCCTCATCTTTCTGATAAGTACCAAAGAGACATTTCATCATTGTCGATTTTCCGGCACCGTTTTCACCCATAAGTCCCATAATGGTCCCAGGTTTGACATTCAGGTTTATATGTTTCAGAACTTTGTTTCTACCGAACGACTTACTCATGCCATTGATCGATAAGATGTATTTATTCTTATCTACTGTCATAACTCTGCTTCCTTTTCTTGATGAAAGAAGGGTATCATCTCTGACACCCCTCTGCGTTTCATTCATTTACCTTTTAACCAGTCTCTTATTTTGAGAGAAGTGATGTGTATGCTGATGCATTGTCTGTCTTAACCATATTAATTGCAAATGCATCATATTCGTTTGGATTTCCGAGACGGTTTGTGATGTTCGACTCTGTCTGTCCATCTCCACCGATGTAATCAACCTTCAGGTTAAGGAGATCATCATAGTTCTCAAGAAGTGGCTGGTATGTTGAGCTCAGGAAGTTGTCTGATGCATTGTAAATATCAAGCCATACTTTCTTAGATGGACTCTTGCTTGAATCAAGCTGTTTTGACACTTTGTCATAAATCTTTGTTGAATCTGTAAAGTCTTTGTAATTATCAGCTGTTACTGCAACATTTAATGCGTAGTAAGATCTTTCTTCTTCGCTGTATCTGTAATCTTCACCTTCTTTCAGGCAGTTACCGGCATCATCTGCTGTACCAATACCTGTATCCACGTCTGCTCCGTCAAGTGCGTTACGGAGTACTCTTAATGTCAGATAAGCCTGAACATCTGCATGCTGAGAGATTGTTCCGCCGTATCCTTCAGCGATTGCTGCAACAGCGTCACTGTTTGCATCATATCCGAATGTAGGAACTTTGTTATCTTTTGCCCATGCATTAAACATTGACATTCCCATACCATCATTGTTAGAAACAACAATATCGATCTGATCTCCGAAAGAAGCTTCCCATGTTCCGATTGCGTTACCTGCTGTAGCCGCATCCCATGTTGCCCCTGCTGAGTTCTTCATTTCCTGAGAAGCAAGCTCACGGACTGTAAATTCTTTTCCGTCTACATCAATCTTAGCATCCTGGACAACTTTTGCTTTTCCGTCTACGTTTGTTCCTGCCGGCTTGGAAGCAACTTCGTCACCATCTTTAACTCCTGTTCCAAGTGCCGCACGAACACCACGTGTACGTGCGATAGAATCATTATGTCCGATGTCACCGATTGCAAGTACGTATCCGATAACTCCATCACCATTTCTGTCAATCTTATCAGCATTTGCTTTGATATAATCAACAACCATCTCTCCCTGAAGTTCTGCTCCCTGATTAGCATCAAATCCTACATAATAAGTGTCTTTGTTGAAATTCAACGCTTCTTTGTCCAATTCCCCTGTTGAACTATTAGAAGGCTGACGGTTAAACCAGCAAAGCGGTTTGTCCTTATTGGCTACAGAACTGCTGTCTGAAGATCCTGATGATTTTGAATCACCTGACGAAGATCCTCCGCAGCCTGCCAGTGATAATGCAAGTGTTGCTGCCATCATGAGTGCAAATACTTTTTTCTTTTTCATTTTCTTTCCTCCTGTTTTGTGCGTTTTGTTTTTAATCGCGTCTAACTCATTGACTAATCTCATTATAATAACAACACTATTTTTTTGACATAGAATATTTTTGGATTAATTATCAATATTTTTATATTGACCTATGTTTTTTTATACATTTTATCCAATTGCGCAGAATCTGTCTCTACTATATATAATATAAAACCAAAAAACTGCGATAATAACCTTCACGCTATTACCACAGTTTCTCTTATATGTTCTTATTACGAATAAAATAATGATTAAGCTGTTGCTTTCTTATCATCTGTTTTTTCAAGAAGTTTCTTTACACCCTGGATTGCAACCAACACACCAAGGATCAGAAGCAATACGGCAAAAATCAGCTGTAATGTATTTCCAAGATCCAGCCCTGTTGTCAGGAATGCTTTTGTCAGTTTCACGATCGTCATACCAAGTGCTGTAAATGTAACTGCCATCATGAATACCATTGGAATCCAGAGCATACATCCCTGACGTTTTGTCTTCTTAAGGAATACTGCGCAGGCTACCAGTGCCAGTACAGATAACAGCTGGTTTGCTGAACCAAACAACGGCCAGATTTCTGCATATCCTACTTTTGTCAGAAGGTAGGCAAGTACCAGTGTAATGATAGTTGCAAAATATTTGTTTGTCACAAATTTTAAGAATGGGCTCATATTCTCTTCATCTACATCGGCATCAAGGAAGAATTCCTGGAAGGACAGACGACCAACTCTGGCTACAGAGTCCAGTGAAGTTAATGCAAATGCAGATACTGCCAGATTAATCAAAGTAAATACCAAGGAGTGTGGCAGACCGATTACGGAAAGGAAGTTTGCGATTGCACCTGCGAAAATCTGAGGCTGAGTTGTCAGTCCCTGTGCTGCTGCTTCTCCTTTTGCAAAAGAGGCAACTGCGATTAAGGCGATAACTGCAAGCATACTTTCCATTAACATTGCTCCGAAGGATACCGGAAGCATATTTTTTTCATTTTTAATCTGTTTGGAAGCAGTACCGGAAGAGACCAGTGAATGGAAACCGGAAACCGCACCACAGGCAATTGTTACAAATAAGATTGGGAACATGTACTGTCCGTCTACGTTAAAGCTTGTAAATGCTGCAAGGTTACAGGATGGATTTGCTACGAACACACCAACAACCGCACCGACAATCATGAAGATTAACAGGTAGCTGTTTAAGTAATCTCGTGGCTGAAGCAGTGCCCATACCGGAGCAACACTGGCAATCATGATATATACAAAGATGATGATGTGCCATGTTCCAAGGCTTAAGTACATCGGGAAGTTTAATCCCAGTGCAATTGCTACTACTAATAATAAGACAGCCACCGCTGTATTCACCCATTTGTTAAATCTTGTATATTTTAAGAACATTCCCAGTCCGACCGCTTCTAAGATAAATAACATAGAAGTGGTTGCAACTGCACCGTTAGCTACTACTTTTGTTACTTCTCCGGCTTCGTTTGCTGCAAATCCGTTAAATGTTCCGGCTACAACATCGGCAAATGCCGCAACAACCAGAATACAGAATAACCAGCAGAATAACAGGAATAACTTTTTACCTAATTTTCCAATATATTCTTCGATGATATAACCAATTGTACGACCTTTATTTTTTACAGATGCGTACATGGATGCGAAATCCTGAACAGCACCAAAGAATACGCCACCAATTAAAATCCAAAGCAATACCGGAAGCCATCCAAAGATTGCTGCCTGAATCGGTCCATTGATTGGACCTGCACCTGCGATAGATGCGAACTGATGTCCAAATACTACGTTTGTGTCTGCCGGCACATAGTCAACTCCATCTTCCATTTCGTAAGCAGGAGTTTTTGCGTTTGGGTCGATGCCCCATTTGTTTTGAAGATAACGACCATACAGGAGATATGCGCCTCCGAGTACTACAATGGCGATTACCATCATTAAGATTCCACTCATAACTCTTTCTCTTAAATTTATTTATAAAAAAGCGCCCTTGCTATCCTCTCGGATAACAAAGGCGGAATTTTCTTTCCGTGGTACCACTTTGTATTATTGTACCTATCGCTAACTACAATCTCTTACCACTGTCTTTTTTAACAGTCTCTTCTGTAACGTGAAGCCCACGTCCCTGCCTACTTTCAAAGTTTTCAAAGCTTTTCAATACGTTTAATCTCTCAAAGCTTTCATTTCAGCGGGATGCTCTAGGGTGATGTCACAAAACACTTTCTACCGTTTCACACCTGCCAACGGCTCTCTGGATTCCAGTTCTCTTTTGTGATGTATCCCTTTCACTGCATTTCCTTTTCTTAATTTATGTTATGTTTTACTCTTTTTTTATTTAAAATACAAGAGTATTTTTGAACATATTTTATAGTTTCGTCGATTTATTTTTGTGCAGTTTTCAGATAATACCTTTTATTTTCTCCAATTTGTCAATTTCATAGCTGTTTTTGAATTTAATTCCAGTCATCTTGTTCTTCTGCTTCCTGCACTTTTTTTAATTTTACTTCTTTTTGTTTTTTATTATTATGACTGTTTCGGATTACAAGCACAACAACCACAATCAGGATAAGCACAGCCAGCGCAATCAGGATTCCCGCCATCTGTCCCAGCTTAGAAGTCTCCTGCTGTGGTGCACTGTTATCTACACTCTGCGCATCCGTTAAATCAAACAGGGTATTTTCTCCCTGCTGATATCTTTTATAACTTTCAAGCGCATAAAGCGTCTGATATCCTGCCATCGCATCTGGTGCATTTTCATTTTCTGCCAGAGAATGAGCCATTCCTCCATTCTCTGTCCGAAACTGTAAGATTCCGTCTAACAGACTGTTTTCCTCTTTTAAGAAACGGGCATCTTCTAATGGATTGATGTCATTACTGCATACTGCAATCAGCGTCCAGTCTGTACTTTCTACACTTTCTACACCCATAGATGGCATTGCTCCATCTGCCTGCTGCTGACTGGAAAGCCAGGAAAATCCATTTTCAATTGCCGTACTTACTTTTTCCTCATCTTTATACGGAGCCAGTGCTGTGAGTGCCATTGCTGTGATATCCACATCGGAATCTCCATCTGTGGAAAGTGAAAATCCTCCATCTTCCTGCTCTTTTTCCAGAATCGCATCCACTAATTTTTCACGATTCCAGACAGCATCTTCCGGTTCTTCATAATCTTTACTGTCTAATGCAAGCAGTGCCCAGATATAACCATTTGCGCCCTGTACTCCAGGATCTTGATTTTCAAACACACAGTCAAAAATCCCATCTTCTACCAGATTGATTTCTTTTTTATCTTTATCTGTGCCAAAAGCAAGGGCATCTCCCCCACAGGCATTTATTGTCAAAATTTCCCGGTAAAAATCTGTCGGATTCATGTGCTGTTCTTCCACTGTTTTTGTAATATCATCTTCATACAGTGTTTCTATCTGTTCCTGCAGTGCACTAAGATAACCATTTTGATTATCCGGCTGTTCCATTCTGCTGACTGTAAATGCAAGCCAGTCTCCTGCTGAAGTTCCCGCACTCTCCAGTACTACGCCATCCAGAAGATTTTTCCCATCAATTCCCATCTGGTCTTTTTCCCAGGAAACAATTCCATCCTGAATGGACTTAATTTCATCCACCTGATACTTCTCGCTGTCTGCCTGTACCGGTACTGCCCCTCCTACAAACAGCACTCCTGTCATAAGCAGAGTAAACATTGATTTTTTCATAAATAAGTTCCTCTTTTTATTTTACACATACTATTTATCAATACTTCAATAAAATTTTCTTTCGTTTCTTTGAGCCAATTACCATAAATCCAATACCTGCAAGCACCAGAATCACAAGTACACCAAGCACCGCACATAAAACCTTTACTACCCTGTAATTTTGTGCTGTCGGTACACTGCTTTTTGCCGTGTTTTCTTCTCCATTCTGCATGCTTACACCGGCATCTCCTTCTTCTCCTGACAAAAGTGCAGTTTCATTTTCTGCCGAAGACTCTTCTCCATCCGCATTTCCCGTTTGTTCTGTCTTCGCTTCTTGATTCTCTTTTGCGGTCTCCTCGGTTTTCTTTTCCTGTGCCTGTTCTCCGTTCTTAGCATTACCTGATTTTTCTGCTGCATTTCCTAATCCAGTTGCATTAGAGCTTCCATTTTGTTTCGCATATCCACTCTCATGCGCACCTGCATGGGAATTAGCTGTTTCTCCTGCTGCCGCAGTATTTTTTATCTGGCTGGTTTCATCACTCTTGTTTAAGCCCTGATAAGCGGATTCTGCCTTTTCCAAATCGCTATAATTTTCCACCAGTGATTTTTGTCTGTCACTTAAACTATTGTAAGCATTTCGAATTTGCCCAAGCAGAGAACCACTCTCTTTTGTCACCACTCCGATTTGAGAAATCTTTGTGCTGACCTGATGAGCAGCCAGCAAATCAGAATAGTTCTGATAAGCCTCTTCCAACACTGAATAATTGCTGACCAATTCCTGCTGTTCTGCGGTGAGTGCATTATACGCTTCGATTGCACGGGTAATCGCGCCGCCTTTTTCAAGCGTCACTTCTCCGATATTTTTAATTAATTCGATGACCGGACTTACCAAAATCAGGTTCTGATACGTCGCTTTTGCATTTTGAAGCTGCTTATAATTTGTCACTAATTTCTTTTGATTGTCCGTTAAGGCATCGTATAACTGCTGTGCCTTATAGATGGCATCTTTACTGTTTAAGGTAATTGTTCCGGTCAAAATCGCAGAGATTTCAGCGGAAACTTCCTGTGCCTTTAACTTATCATAAGTCTGTTCCGCACGATTCAGATATTCAGGATGTGCCACAAGGCTCTGCTGTTTTTTTGTGAGCGTATCATAAGCTTTTCTTGCCTGTAAAATCGCATCTTTTTTGTCTATTGTCACAGGTTCAAGTTTATTTATCAACTCATCCACTGCTGATGCTGCCTTTTTATCAGCTTCATCCGCTTCACTTTCTTCTAACAGACGGGCGTATTCTTTTTCTGCTGATTCTAACACATCATAATTACTGACCTTTGCTTTTAACTCTTCTGATAATTCATCATAAGCACTTCTTGCAACATTAATGTAAGTCTTGCTCTCTAAATTGACCGTTGATTAATATAAGCTTCTACCGCAGAAATTTTCTCCTGATTTTCTTTCTGGGTTTTCTGCTCATCTGTCTCAAGACGGTCAATTCTGGATTTCACATCGGCAAGTATCTGATTGACTTTTTCAACACTGTCTGCCTGATGCAGATATTTCACTCCATCGGAAACATAAGTTTCAAGCTGGATTTTTTCCGCTTCACGATATGCAGTTTCATCCGCATAATTCTGCAATTCTTCAATCGCCGATGCAATGGCTGATTCTAACTGTTTTTGTTCGGCTTCTTTTAAAGTTTCGATTTCATAAATCTTCTGCTTACTGTCTGTCAGAATTTCATTCATTTCATCCATATTCTTTGCAGACTGTAATTTTTCGACACCTTCTGCTATCAGAGCCGATACCTGTACCCAGTTTTCTTCTGTATATTCCTCTGCTTTTACAAAAGTCTGTAAATCTTTGACTGCCCCTGCACGGAACTCTTCGAGATTTAATTCCCATTTTAAAATCGGAAATCCATCCTGTGTGTTCATATAATCTTTGATAAAATGATTTCCCGATGCAAGCAGTGCATTTAAGAAACTCTCTGTTTTCATCTGATCGGCTTCCAGATATTCCCCGGTACTTGCACTTCCGTTTAATAAACCAACTAACGGAAGGGAGGCATTTGCCGGATTTTTGAGTGCCGTCAGATTCGTATAGGTTCCATCTAACATTGCTCCAAAGAGTGCCCCGATACATTTTCCACTGATATTCAGGTTCACATCTCCAATGTTATAGCAACAGGAAATCTGTGAACCGCCTGAGGCACCGGTCATAACACCAATCAGACCGCCGGCATAAGAATTTGCCAGTACATCTCCGGTATTATAGTTGGATGTCACTGCGCCATTACTTCCACTCATACGTCCAACCAGTCCGCCTGCACAAAACTCTGCTTCAACACTGCCACGGTTGACACTCTGGCGAACACTTACAGAATTTGCCATATCTCCAATAATTCCTCCGGCATAGAACTGGATTCCTCCGGCACTTTCCAGACTGACATTTCCTTTATTTGAGCACTGGTTCACCCACATCTTATCTGCATAACCGACAATTCCTCCGACTGCTGAACGGTGACGTTTTGCATTTTTCACCTGAATCTGCATTTCACTGTGACAGTTTCGGATATAATTTCGCTGACTTTCATTTTTTCCGTGCATGTATGCCACAATTCCACCGGCATAAGCAATTTTTTCGCTGCATTCAATGCTTCCCTTTACGGTAAGATTTTCAATGCTTTGCTTTTCGTCGCCATATACGATACCAAACAGACCAGCGTATGTGTCGCCGCTTTCGATTCTAAGCCCACGCACAACATGATCCTGTCCATCAAAACTTCCGGTGTATGGAATCTTAGAACTGCTTCCGATTGGTGTCCAGTTGTGATTTCCGAGATTGATATCATCGCACAGTTTTGCATTTGCTTTCGCCCCTGTTATGCCGGAATTTACCAGTTGTGCAAACCAGGCAAGCTCCGCACCGTTTGAAATCTGATAGTATCCTTCTGCAAATTTCGGTTCTTTTGTGCTCTTTCCGTCCCATGCACCTTCCTGCGGAATATTATTTAAAATCTCATCGATTTGTTTCTTTGCCTCAGCAAGGGCAGAAGCGACTTCTTTGCTGGTTTTCGCCGACTGAATCTGTTTTTCTCTGTCTGCTTTTACTGTTTCGATTTTATTTTTCCAGGTTTCATCAACCGTAACATCCGAAGCATAATTTTTCAGTTCTTCGATTGCAGACGCTTTGATTTCTCCTAACTTTGCACTTTCGGTATACTCGATGGACAATTCATTCAAACGATCTTTCGCAGTTTTTAATAACGCTTCGACATCGGCAATGGTCAGGGCATTTTCGATTTCATCTTCAAATTGTTCTTCTGTCTGTTTTAGCTCGGCAATCTGTTCCTCACTCCATTTTTCACTGCCCTGTAAGAGTTCTTCCTGATACTGTGCAAGCTCTAAAATTGCATTATTTCTTGCCTCTAACAATTTGGAATCGACTTCCGAACCAGGTTTGATTTTTTGAAGTGCTTCTCTTGCCTCTTTCATGACGCTGTCCAAATCATCCTGAGTCACAACCGAATCAATTTTCTCTAAATAATTTTCCACTGTCTGTTCGATTAAAATATAAGTTGTTCCATATTTCTTCTTATTTTCCTCGTTTTGCCAGCCCTGTAATTCTTCAATTGCAGAATCAATTTTGCTCTTTAAATCCGTCGTCTGTTCCTCAAAAGCCAGTTTAGGATATCCGCCTCCCGCATCAAAAATACTTGCTTTGATAAAAGCAGAACCAAGTTTCGTTATCATTTTCTGGCTTTTCATTGTTTTTTCGATATAAAGACCCGTCTCGTCAATAATTTCTGTCGTTTTATCTTCTTTAAAAGAGTATAAATCCAGATTGTAGGAAGAATCAGCTCGAAGTGCATACACGCGTCCGATTTTTCCACTTTTAAAAATACCGATAATTGCGCCTCTGTATTCAAAGGTTTTATTCGTATAGATTGCAATGTTATAGGCATTTTTAATGACTGGCTGTGCCGGATTCTCTTCTTCTTTGGTATCGGCATAACCCAGTTTACCGACGATTCCTCCGACAATTGTTCCCGTATAGGAAACCAATCCTCCAAGTTCTCCCTGATTGTAAACATTTTGAATCAGACATTCTTTTACCGTTCCATCTGCATAGACACTGCTTTCATTGACACCACCGGCAATTCCTCCAATCGTATCCACTCCGCTGATTTTTGCTTTATTGTAACAATTCTGCACCGCCGCGCCCTGATAGACTCCTCCGGCAATTCCTCCAACCGAATAATACCCCTGCACTGCTTCTTTATTTTCGCAGTAACGAATGACTGCATTTGGTCCGACTTCCATTCCGGCAATTCCACCGATGTTATGCTGTGCAAATCTTACCTTGGTAGAAAGCGTTCCATTATTGACACAACGTCTGACTGTTCCAGAACAGATTCCGACAATTCCACCTGCATTACGACGAAGGGCTTCTCCTGCCATCGTGGTTTCCGTATAGTTGGTACAGCCGGATATGGTTCCGCTTTTTAAATAACCGGCAATTCCTCCGCTTCCGATATAGAGTTTTTCATACTTTCCCTCGGTCTTATAAGCCGCATAATTATTATGAACTTCTCCGGATACTTTTACATTGGAAATGGTTCCGCCATCAACAACACCAAATAATCCGGCATAACGCACGTCTGGATTTTCTTCTGAAATCTCGGCATCTAAAAAGTATACCGTATATCCATTTCCGTTAAATGTTCCTTTATAGGCATGTTCGGCAGTATCGCCAATCATCAGCCATTTATTTTGAGACGTTCCATCACCCAGATAAATTTTATCCGTCAGTTCTCCGTTTATCGAACTTGCGCCGTCATTTACTTTCTTTGCAAACCACGCAAGCTCTGCTCCGTTTGAAATCTGATACGTTCCATTTTCATCGGTTTTTGGAACTTCGGTTGTCTCTCCATCCCAGGCATTCATAATTTTTGCCGCCTGTACTTCTCTTTGTCCCATGACAGGAACCAGAGTCATACTAACTGCCAGGGCAAGTACCCATGCCAGCAGTTTCTTTCCATAACTTTTCTTTTTCATTTTGATTCCACCTTACAGGAAATAAATAAATTTCAACTGGAATCGTTCCAGCCATCCTGCTTCTTTGTAAACTTTTTCCCAGACCTTATTCTTAAATTCCATAACAAAATCTCTCTGTTCTTTTGCTATGCTGTGGCTGCTGTAAACGGCTTCCTGTCTGATATCTACCACCTTGGTATATTCTGTTTTCATTTCTTCATCAAACAAGCTTTCTATCTGACTTCCATAACGATACAAAGAAGCATTTCGCACTTTCAAACCAAAGACTGCTAAAATATTCATGGTATATTCAAACAATGCATTGACTGCCTGATTATAATCTTCACTATCAAATAATTGTTTTATCTTCTGACAGCGAATCCGCTCACGGATGATTTTTACAATAATTAAAATCAAAAACAAGGTAATCAGTACAATCAAGATACCAAGAAGCATTTCCAGTATCAAAATCCAGTCAATCTCATCTTCCTCTTCCTCCGGTTGTTCTTCGTCTTCAAGATTATCCTGTTCATCCTGCTGTTCCTGCTCGTCATCTGCTCCGATACCCGAAGTAATTCCCGAGATATCCTGATAATCTTCTGCGGTCTCCATAATTCCAAGATAGGAAGGAGTCGATTCAAATGGAAGCCAGCCAACTCCATCCTGATAATATTCCACCCATGCATGTGCATGCGTTCCATCTACGGTATAAGACTCTCCGGCTTTCATACTTTTGACATCGTCCGGTGTAATCACATACCCCTCGACATATCTTGCCGGAATTTTATAATACCGAAACATCAATGCTGCCGCTGTCGCATAATGCACAGAATAACCTTTTTTGGTATTTTCAAGAAAATTCGTTAAAAAATCCAAATCTCCGGTTTCTTTTTTGATTTCTTCACTGTAAGTACAGCGGGAACTCAACACATATAAAATATTCTGTTTCGCCTTTGTATAATCAAAATGAGTACTGCCATTTGCAAGGGTATACTCTCCAAGTATCTCTTTTAATTCTGTCTCAACAGACTCTGGAAGTTCCAAATCGGTCTCATAGACATATTGATTATAAAATGCTTCTTTTTCACTGTACGCTTTTCCCTCTTCATCCAGATTTTCTGTATCTGCAAGTTTTGCGGTAAGAGACGGATATTTTTTAATCTGATTTTCCAGTGCCGTATAAGTATATTCTCGCTGTCCCTTTAAGCCTTTCGCAACAACACCTTCATCTCCGATTCGATTTTTATCAGGCGTTGTTCCGGTAAGTTCATAAGGTGTGTACAGATAACGGCTGTCCTCTTTTAAGTTTTTTATGGTGACAGTATTTTCCGGTTCTTCTTTTGTCGTCTCATCTAAGGCTAAAGATGCAAGCGGTAAGGTTTCCTGTCCGAAAAACCCATCCTGATGCAGCCAATAAAATAAATCCGAAGCATGATAAAGCACTTTTTTATCGGTTGTTTCCCAGCCATGTTTATTGTAAACACTGCCGGTGTATCCTCTTAAATAATAAGACTGTGGGTCGCTCATTGTCACTTCAAGCACCGCATCATCTTTTAATTTCAAAGAAGAAAGTCCTTCAAAATCTCCTTTTGGCATCGCATCATAACTTCCACCATACCGCCAGTCTTCTATTTTTTCTTTTATCGAAGCTTCTAACTTGCTGACTGTTTCATTTTTGGAGTATTCTTTTTCGGGCACAAGCAGCATGAAAATAAGTGTTGCAAACAAAATCATACCTGCTGTAAAACAGGCACTTTCTATTTTTAAGGCACTTTCTTTGCTTCCGGTTTCCTCTTTTCGATGCATCCGAAACCATATCAATAACAATGCACCTGAAAATACAACATTGAAAACAAACGATGGACCAAATCCGAGCACAATCTGTAAAGTTATCCACATAAGTCCAATCAGACCGGTTATCCACCGGTTTTCCATCTTGATAAATACGGTACTTATCTTTTCGATAACCACAACCAATACCGCCATCGTAACCGAAAGTTTCCACTTGTCTGACAGATCTCCATCTGATACCAGATACTGCGGATAAATATAAGGAAGGTGCTGTTTGATTTCATCTAAAATCTGGTTTAAAAACAGATTCCATCCATCCAGTATCGTTTTATGAAAGAGGAGAAGCACCAGTATCAGCACCAAACCTTCTGCAAGCAGTGCATATTTTTTCAGTTTTCCTTTCCACTCAGCTTCAAAAGAAAGATACACCGCAAACACAATTCCTGCAATGGCAGGCAGTGCATTTACCTTTATTCCAAACATGTTGCAGACGGCGATGCCTGTCAGCATTGCAAATATCCACACCAGCAGTCCGTCTATGAAATTTTCTATTCTTTTTTGTTTTTGATTTTTTTCTGTCTGTACAGCAACAAGCATAATTCCTGTACTGTTTTTTTGATTTTTTTTCATGAATCGAACCACCTATAATTTTTTCTCTTGCTTGCGGAATTTTTCACCTATATTTCAAGATATGAGAGTTCCGCTTCGGCATTTTCTGTCGATACGGAAATCACATGCGCACCTTCATCTATAAATTCACCTCTCGGCTCTTTCTCACAAATCACTTCCGTCACCAGACACCGTTCTGCCAAAGCCGAGGCATCTGCCGTCAGATATGGAGTGAATAGCACCAGATGTGCAAACTCACACTGTTCTCTCTGTTCCATGTAATGACCGAGAACCGAAGTTCCATCTTCTCCCGGAACCGCTGAAAGAAGTTCCGGAAGTATCATTGTAAATTCTTCCAGACTGTCAATTTCCGCACTGCTGTAAGTCTGCTCTTTATGGTTATACCAGCCAATACTATGTACAATCTGCTGTTCGCACATTTCCTGTGAAACCGATACCAGACATTCTACCAGCTTTTCCATCTGCGATGGAAATTCTTCGCTTTTTTCCGGATATCCGGTCTCTAGTAAAAGTAAAATGGTATTCTGCACCGGGAGTCCATAATCTCTTACGATTAATCCATCTAATTTTTCTGAAAGTTTCCAATGTATCTGATGAATGTGGTCACCTGCACGATATTCTCTGACTGCAAATGTTTCACTTGGGTCAAATCCGGCTTTGCTCATGGAATATTCTTCGGCATCCAGCACTGCATTTTCCCCATAAACCACTTCCACCTGAAGTCCAAAAGTATTCGGAGTAATCAATGTCATTTTTTCAGAATCTGCTGGAATTTTTGTTTTTCTAAGTCCAAAATAATCCATTACCAAAAATCCTTCTAAGCTCAGACAAAGTTTTCCGCAGTGCCTGCTTTTTAATTGTAACTGCTGAAGTGTTTCTGTTTTTGCGGGAGCAGAAGCTAAAATCTCATACTCTTCTACCTCTCCTGTCAGCAGGTTTTCACATTTTATCTTTGCAATTATTCTGTCAAAGGGAAACAAACCTGTATTCTTAATCTTTAACATGGCTGTCATGTTTTTTTGTTTTTCACCCAAATTGTCTATGCCTAAGGTTCCGAAAAGTTTTTTTGCACAAAGCTCTGCCCCTATCATCTCAACAATCGGAAGCACCAGTGAAACTGCCAACAGCCACAGCCCTGCATAACTATCTGTAAATACATAAAACAACACGCATAAAATCAGTTCAAATCCCCATAGAATCCTTGATTTTGCCATAGTCTCTCCTATCGACCGTTATCCGGTGATTTTGTCTGTTTTAAAACTTCTATTAAAACATCCGAAGCCGAAAGTGCTGCAATTTTTGCCTTTGGATTTAAAATGATACGATGCGCACAGACGTCCAAAAAGACTTTCTGCACATCTTCCGGGGTAACATAATCTCTTCCCTGTACATAAGCTCTTGCCTTGGCAAGTCTGGTCACCGCAAGTGCACCTCGAGGACTGACTCCTAAGCGAATCATCTCCTGTTCTCTGGTATTCATTGCCAGAGAGGTAACATATTCTAAAATTTTATCTTCAATGTAAATCTGTGTGACTTCATCCTGCATTTCTAAAATTTCATCGGTTGATGTCACCTGCTCTGCCTTATCGAGTGGATTCTCTGTCTGACGGTCACGCAGGATATTGACCTGACTTTGAAAATCCGGATATCCCATTTCCATACGAATCATAAAACGGTCTAACTGTGCCTGTGGCAGCAGCTGAGTTCCTGCAGAACCAACCGGATTCTGGGTTGCAAGTACCACAAACGGTTTTGGCAATTCATGTGTCTCTCCATCTACTGTCACCTGTCCCTCCTCCATAACTTCCAGAAGCGCAGACTGCGTCTTACTGGAAGTACGGTTAATTTCATCCGCAAGCAAAAGATTTGTCATAACCACACCTGGCTTATATTCAAATGTTCCACTTTCTTTATTATACATTGAAAATCCAATGATGTCGGACGGCACATCCGGTCACATCGGAAGGGACAACATCCGGTGTAAACTGGATTCGATGATAATCCAGACCCAATACTTTAGAGCATGCAAGTGCCAGCGTGGTCTTTCCCACCCCAGGTACGTCATCCAACAAAATATGACCCCTTGATAAAATTGCCATCAATGTCTTTTCCAGCACCGCTTCTTTTCCCACGATAATTTTATTTAATTCTTTCAGAATTTCTTCTGTTTTTGTATTCATCTATTCCTGCCTCTCTTTTCCCGATTCTTTATTTTTCTGTTTCTTTTACCATTCTTTGCCATAATTACCCTGAACATTTCCGTATACACCTTCATTTCCATACTGACCGATATCCTTTCCGCCTGCCAGGGTGTAACGGACACGGATTTCGTCTCCATCAGAAAGATTTCTGCTTGCCATTCCTGTTCCGACGTAATAATTATTGACGCAGACCATCCAGCCTGACCACTGTGCAAAATCTTTTTCCCATAAGGCATCGGTCTGATAGCTTCCGGTCCAGCCCATTCCGTCCTCAATAATCATCTGTTTCAACTCATCCGGTACATGAAGACCATTTGTCATTCCCGGCTTTTTGATTCCGGCAAGATAATAACTGTTGTCCACACTGCCTGTAATCATAGAAGTGAAATTATATTCAGCAAGCTGTTGTTCGACTAGCTGTGCCAGCGTGGTGTTTCCATCTATTGTTACTTCATGACGTGGAATCAACATTCCAAGACCGACCGTTCCGGCTTCTAACTGGAAGGTAACGGTAATCTGAGACGGATTATAAAGTACCGTATAGGTCTTCGTCGTCTCATACTGCTGATTATCTTTTACAGAAATGACAACTTCATTTTCGCCCTGCTGTAGATGCAGGAGATATTCATAAGCAGTTCCGGAACGGCCACGATATTCTACTTCTTCTCCATTGACGTAAATGTGCATGTTGTCTGCACTTAATGTACCACCGCCACCACTGACTTCTTTTGCTGAAACATTCAAATCCACATATTCGGTATTATATTCCGATTTTAAATTATGTTCCACAACCGGCGCCATATTGGATGGTGTCTCACCGGTTCGGTTAAATTCGATATTCCAGGTATAACTGCCCGAATTTCCATTGGAATCAATAAATCCAACTGCAATTGGCATCTCCCTGTCTGCATACAGAGAAATTGTATACCAGCCATTTGAATTGGCAGACGGCGAGTATGTTCCACCTCTGCTGTCCCCGCAAACCACACTTGTAATTTCTTCTTTTCCGGTAATCTGACTGTGATTGAAACGGAAACGAAAACTATTTGTATTATTTTCATATCGAAACGTCTGAGAACCTCCGCTCATCTGTGGGGTAATCGTACTCGAATTTTTTTCACCCTCAAGCGTCAAAGTAAAATCGTCCGCCTGTTTTTGAGAATCATAGTAAATTGTATAATTCTCTGATACCGTTGCTGTTCCGGTTCCCGCAATTAATGTAAATACATTCTTTCCTTCACTTAAAGTTTCTGTATAAGCGGTATCTCCATCGGTCGATTTTAGGGCTTTTTCACTATTTCTTCGGATGACTAATTTTACCCGCTCTGTTCCTTTTAAGGCATAAGCAGTAAAATCAAGCTGTTGTTCCTGCACCGTCTGTCCATCTAATGCTTTTAACTCATCGGCAATAATCAAAATCTGATTGGATGGATTGTAATAAATCGTATAGGTTGGAGAAGAGACTCGGATATTGCTCCATTTATCACGAAATGTCACATAAACTGTAACTTTATTTTCACCTTCGGAAAGAGTAATGCTTCCGTTATAATTCTGCTGATTCCCATTTATGTCAACTACCGTACTAATCACAGAAAGTTTGGAATGATACGTAATCGAAAATGGATATTCTGCTTCCGTTACAACTTCATTTTTCAAACTTGTTGTAAAATACGCTTCGGAATTTTCCGGTGCTACCACAATCTGTTTTCCATCTTTCTGGCTGTCCCCATCGCCGTCTCCTTTTCCGTTGCCATTGCCACCCGTTCCCTGGCCGC
>ENA-OOZG01001434-OOZG01001434.1-human-gut-metagenome-genome-assembly--contig:-NODE-1434-length-16973-cov-1.962821_pt1 | contig 16973 bp, 20 predicted proteins | sample MGYA00241706_ERZ501384 | MGnify/ENA primary metagenome ERZ501384 (study PRJEB25962, sample SAMEA2042742) | human gut metagenome | biome: human gut; feature: human-associated habitat; material: faeces...
CCTCCAATTCTGAAATCATATCAGCCAAATATGTATCTGAACTTAGCCCTAATTCTACAGCAAAAATTTTATCATATTTTGGCATTTTCTTGACATCGGCCACACTAAACACATCACATAAACTAATATCTATATGTGAATTTAAAAGTTCTGCCCTAATCATTGCAGCTGTCTTGTTTACAACATTAAGCTCATACCCCTGATATATAGCCTCTGGTTCTTCCATAGCAGCAGATACAATATAACTTCCACTTCCACAACACACATCAGCTACATTTTCCCCTGCTTTTACATCCAATAGTTTATTAGACAATTTTATAATAGAACTTGGCGTGCTTACTTCAAGTTTAGGTTCAAGATCGGGTAAAGGTTTCAAGACAGCTAGTGCAAATTCTTCTGTAGAATATTTTTTTAACATCTGAAGCAGACATTCCCATAATTTATTATTTAAAACTTCTCGCACTAAAAGCATAATTTCCTCATTTGTTTCAATTACTCCGCTCATAATTGTCTGAATAGAAACATTGGACGGATCTGCTTGCGAACTCGCTTTATAAAGTAAATACGGAACTAATGGAAAAATTTCATGTGTAGGTATTCCGATTCTACGACAAGTATTAGCTATTTCCCAATTAATCTCTTCAGCTTTTTTCTGATTTTCTAATTTTTCATATACTTCTTTTGTTACAAAAGGCATTCCGCATCCTCCTTTTGGTTTTTAATAACCATCATTAATTCTTAATTTCATTATACCACCTACTTTAACTTTGTCAACGGTTTTTAATAACCATTTTATTTTTTAATAAAAATGACACCCGAAAACTGTCAGGTGCCATAATATAATCATTTCCTCTATAAATTTTTAATATCAAAAATCAATGCATCTATAGGTACATGCATCAATCGACTCAACGCATACAGATTATCTACCGTCGGTATACTGATTCCGGCTGTCCACCGATAAACTGTCTGTACACAGGCTAACCCCAGATATTCCTGTACATCTCTGGCAGTCAATCCTTGCTCCTGCATATAATTTTTCAAGGTGTCACCCATTTTCTTTTTATCAATAACCGGATAATCAAAATCCAAAAACTTTCCTCCTAAGCTCTTTGTTCGCAATTAACGAAAGATATCTCTTTATCGTCATTCTTGCTCTGTTTCCTTTCAAGTCCGGATATGTCATTGTCCATCCGTATCTAAGTTTCTTCTTCCCATTTGCTAACGACTCTTTATCGAAAATAACACTGCCTTCCTCTAGCATATTCGGATCATGGATCATGTCATGAAAAATGCGCCACAGGATATGATACCTGACGTCTGATATATTATCCATCGTTTCCTCTAAAAACCCTGAGAATGCCCGGATATTAACATAATTACGGTCCGCAAATAAAAGATCATCTACAATGTATCGCATCAGCTTCGGTATCTGCTGCCACTCTGCCACATATTCATCAAACTGTTTTCTAAGTTCCGAAAACCACTTTTCAACATCATCAGAAACTTCTATATCACCATCCGGTGTCCAATAATAGAGCATATCATCCGGACTCTCATTAACAAATTCGGCAGTTGAAATACCGCTGATCAGCAAACTCTGTTTTTCACTCCAAAGATGTTCTGAAAATATCCGACTCTTGTCCATGCCGGCAACCGGTGCATAAAGTTCCCAAAAATCCTTACCATACATCTCACTGATCTTTTTAATCGCAAACGCATAGCTGCCGCTTAATCTCACCCAGAACAATATCTCCATAATGCCTTGATCTTCCTGGTCTCCTACCGTCCCGGTTTCAACCATGGTTCTCATCTTTTTCATGAGATAATCGACCTGTCCATCATCATCCAGACTGCTATTTCCCTTAAATTTTTCCAGACTCCTTACGGTATTTTTAATGCATTCCGGATAGTTTACACCCGCTTTCTTACTGTTCTCTTTATCTAAAGCATTTTTCAGCAGTTCCAAAGCCCTGGCTGTTCCATGCACAACCGCAATAGCATCGATAACACTTTCCAGATAATATCCGCTGCATATCAATTCATTATAACTGTAATAAATTTCCGGATAAGACCTTTCCTCCTCATGCAGCATCTCAATCAGCTTCATCAAATCCTTTTCCGGCAACTGATAGGTTGTTCCAAATAGATTCTTGAACCATTGCAGATATTGCCATGGCGGTACCAGTTCGTTATTATAAACAACAAACGATGGTTCCTGCATATACAACATCTGCAGCATATATGCCGCCTCTATAGCACGCGCAAAGTTCTGCCAGCCAACCTTTTCTGAGTAAACGCCACCATTTTTGTTGTAATATCCTGCGTTTTCCCATACATCATCTTCAAAATAATTATAGAAGAATGTTGTATAACCGTTCTCGATCCGAACAGGCCTCAATGCACGAATTCCTTTGCCAAATAAAGTCAGATGTTCCTGTTCCATCATACCTGCTGCATTAAACACCTTCTCCAGCCTTTCTTCAAATTCCGGTCGTTTTTCTTCAATAATGTCCGCATCATCTGTTGCAATCATATAAACAAACGATCCCATTCTCATTCCTCCTTCTCTAACTCAACATTTTTTCTCGTTCACCTGCTCCATACAGGAACATTAATACATGTGCCTCATAATCATCATTCCAGATTGCGTTAACCATTGCCTCAAAATCTGCTTCCATAGCCTCGCCATGAACGTATTTTTCTCTGAAAGAATCAACTGCCTGCGCGCGATCTTTTTCAAGTGTCCACTTAGATTCATCTTTCCTGAACCGCATATAGAATACCTCCTGGTTTCGTTCAAAGTACTCACGCATATAAGATTCGTCCATAAAGCATCCCCCTTTCTCGTATATATTCCACACGATTATTATAGTTTCTTTGTATCATAAAAGGGTTGCACGCCGTGCAACCCTGCTTAAATATTTTTCTAGTTAGCCCCTTTATTTCCCAGTATCTGATACTCTTCCTCATACAGACGGATATTCAATTCCACAACACTATATTTTCCCTTAGCTATGCAGTCTTTAATAATACCTTCTCTTTCTTTTTCCATGTCAGTCAAATGGTACTGAGACGCCATGCACAATCCACATGAAGAAAATAATTCATCTGCCTCATCCAGTGTCAGTTCCAGAGACATAGCTAATGACCATAGATAATTTCGTTTCGGAGGAATAAGTTCATTTTTTATTCGTGAAAACGTTGATTTATGAAGATTTGCCTTTTTCGCAACCGCTGCATCTGACCGGTTCCCCCGATACTTTTCATATACTTCTTTGAAACTCTGCATCCTACCACTCCTTCCTGCCTTTACATTAGCAAAAAGTGCAGACGGCCAATTTTTACAGAAATTGAAAAGGTTGCACCATATGCAACCACAACAATCCATATTAAAGATACAATAGAATATATACTGTTTCACCGACTACGAAAGGAGTTTCTATGATTCAATTATCTGATTATTTAACAACACAAGAGCCTCATGTTAACGAACTGGTTTCAAAATTCATTTCAAAAAGATTATATGATATCATCGAGCCAATGACTGATTATGACATTGAAGGCTTGAAACACTTTTTTCCTGCAAGGTACAGACACAAGAAGATGCTGCCTGTTATTAATGATTTTTGTTCTCTGCTCAAGAGTGAAAATTTCTACCCTCTGCCGTTGATCATGAAATATGTTCTTTTTAAAGCATTACTGGAAGAAATCAGTTACTGCGAGGAATTCGATATACCAACCATTTCAACTATTCCGCAGCATGATGAAATCAAAGAAATTTTACAAAAAGATAGTCATGAACTTGAGCTCGAATCGCTTGACGAATTTTTTGTATTTGTAGAGGATTTAGAGATGTACCCTGAAAGTCTTTACGATGACTGGGATTTTGAATTTTTAGACGATATGACAGAGCTGCAGCTTTACAAATCTGCCACCAACAGTTATCTTGGAATCGGAACTAAAGAATCTATCTTTTATGCGCCCGGAACTACGGCTTACTGATTCCAAAAATATATAGAAAGGCAATTAATATGGGATTAATTCATACTGATGCAACGACATTAACAAAAGTTCAAGGAAGTGCTGTCGGCATTCAGCCAAAATGTTATGATAATGGATATTTGTACAAAAAGAATGTTTATGGATGCGAGGACCAATCTGAACATCTTGCTTCCCTGGTTCTCATGCACTCGAATATCACCAATTACGTCTTTTATACAACTTGCACAATTGATGACGTTCCGGGATGTGTGTCAAGAAATTTTCTTCTTGACAACGAATCGTTTTTGAGCTTCCATAGACTACATGAGCTAGTCCGCGGTGGAGTCTCACTGGACAATATCATACGCACCTATGATACCTGTGCTGAACGGATAAATTACATAAAAGAATTCCTATATGATACGCTCGAATACGATTGTTCAGAATATCTCTCACAGGTTCTATCTCTGGATGCTCTATTATTGAATCCTGATCGACATTTTAACAACCTTGGAGTTATTATCAATAATCAAACCGGATGTTGCCGCACAGCCCCTATATTTGACAATGGAGCGGCTTTGCTAAGCAGCTATAGGGATTATCCTTCAGACATTCCGTTTGAAGAGCACATTCAACATGTACTTGCCCAGCCTTTTAGCGGGAATTTCATTGAGCAGGCAGAAGAAGCGGGTATTGGGTTGCAATTAGATTATAATGGCTTGTACACCAAATTGTTATTTGAACCGCATTCCAGATCGTTGGATGTATTATATTATCAACTGGAACACATGCGAGATATTATACCCTATCTTGAATCACCACAAATCCCGTTTATAGACTATGACAGCTCGATACATGACATATAATCATATATTCGATTAAGATTACCTTTAAAATGAATCACTGCTTATAGACCAAAAGACGGCTATCACAGTTTTATCTGCAATAGTCGTCTTTTTATCTCTGTTTTCAATTTTTCCTCTACCAATACATTTTTAAAGAAAAACCGTTTTTCCTATATTATTCTGTACCCATTCAAGATACTCTCTTTTCGGTATACGATAAGTGTTCCCTATCTTAATTTTAGGAAAAGAGTCAATTTTTATAAGCTGATATACCCTGTTTCTCCCGAGCTACAAATGTTCTTGAACATCTTTAATTGTCAGTAACTTTTCCATATCATCCATATTTGTGCCTTTCTGCATTATATGCTGACTAACAATACCCTTCATATTTATTTTAGCATATATTACGGCTTGAACTTATCGTTCATTTGATTTAATACTATTATTATAGCACAAAAGTCATCGAGACTCTATTCATTTCGATGACTTTTGATACTTTTTAGTTTGTGGTTAAATTTGATACTAATCTGTAGCACTATAATGCTTTGTATCCGGATCATTTTCTAGTTCCATAAACAACTGATGTATAATCCTTTTACGTTCTGCTGTACGATCAATCGAATCTCTCTTGCTGTTTGCACAGTAGATAAAATTCATAAATCAATCGTCCAACAACCTCATCATCTGAATTATTTACCATATAGACGTATACCTCCAATTTATAAAACCGTTTTTGGAAGCATTTTGTGATATAAAGCATTAAATTTTTACCAAACTTTTACTGATCATGGCACAAATCAAATAACATTGTTAAATTATGTATCTATTCGTCATCCGAAATAACCTCTTGTTTCTCCGAAAGAGCATCATACACTTTCAGCTGCTCTGGTAACCGAATGTAATAATAACTGTATCTGTTTATATTTTCAGGTTCCTTCCCAGGTTCCGGAATCACTTCAAATCTTTCCTTTACAACATTCGATTTCTCATTTTTTTCACGATCAATAATATAATGATCTGTAAAACCACAATTCTTCAATATATCTTTCATCGGTTTGTTTTTATCATAAGTTCCAGTGAAAATCGGAGCAAAAAAATTATTCAATATATGATAATAGATAATACTGGTTACCAGTCCACCACCTCTATATTTGTCATTACTCAATGCCACTCCCAATTCAATGTTTCCATCTATTCGTTGTTTGTAATCCACATATGAAATCAATCTTTCCTTCCCACCATATTTTTTAAAATATGCCAGCGCTCTCCATTTTCTTCCGGATTTTAATCCTTTTTCACTCATCTTGTAAATACTATAATCATTATTTCTCCATGTAATTTTAGGCAAAAACTCATCCTTATACTTAAACATAAGTTGAAGACATTTATCAATATCTTCTTCACTATCACAAAATCTCATTGTAAATTCACTGGATTGTTGAAATTGGTTAACATATATATCCAATGATTTCTCAATAACATTTGGTTGTAATTTACGAATGATACATGCGTTTTTTTGAATGAAACCTAAAACATACGGTAAAGAAAAACAATCCTGCGTATTTGGGTCGTCCGCATCTTCTTCTGAAATCAGTCGAAATTTCAAAGCTGTTGAACACGTTAATTTAGAAAAATACTCCTGATAACTCATATCAACTGTATACGGATCAAATTTTGTATTCGGTTTACTCTCTAAATAATCTACTGTTTTTATAATCGGCACTCTTCCATGTCCTGTATTGCTGTATTCAATGGATAATTGAAGACATGCACTAAATATTTCTGAAATCCACCTTATTTTTTCATCATTTAACTGATTAAATTCGTTACTTCCATATTTCAATTGAAATTCAGAAAATTTTCTTCCATACGTCATATCGTTCAAACCCATATCAGAAATAATTTTGCACCAGTCTATTAAGCATCCAGCTCTATTTTCATATTTTATTTTGTCAGTAACATGAAGATATTGTTGTATTACATCGAAAATATTGTCTGTTAAATTAGATGTATATTTTGACAAAACATCAACCAATGCTGTCGGAAGATCTTTTGCATAATTCTTTATATCACTTATATTAGCTCCCCTACTGACAAATGCACATACCGCATACTTATCTCCACTCTCAACACACTTTTTTGAATTTTTTGGATTATACACAAAAATTCCAAGTAAAAGTGATGCTATTGATGTATAATTAATCTTTGAAAATCCAACTACTTCTTTATATTTAAAATAATCATACTTTCCTTCATTCTCTGTTGTGTACTTGAGTGTAAAAAACTCTGTTATGCTCTGCTTTTTCAATGAATTCAATACAGCACTTATTAAACTTCCAATTCTAAAATCTTCCATCTTCTCACTCCATTCAACAAGTTTCACTTAATAATAGTTTGCTGTAACATATTCTTCCTGTACTTAGTTTACAAAAAGCATTACAGATAAACATTTTCTGATTTTAATTTCAATGATTCTGTCTGAAAATATATCCATATTTTACAGAAACATCAGATATGTCCTGCGGAAATTAAATTTTCCAATTTTGATTTATCATATAATCAAGAAATCAATCAGAAAGTACATAGAATAAATACATTAATAATATTTTTATTATAGTACATTTTCACTGCACTTAGTTTACAAAAAGCATTACAGATAAACATTTTCTGATTTTAATTTCAATAATTCTGTCTGAAAAAAAAGCCCTATTTTACAATTACTTTCTTAGAAAATCTTATTTCAAACAGAAGTATCGGTTATATCCTGTGGAAATTAAATTTTTCAATTTCAATTTATCATATAATCAAGAAATCAATCAGAAAATAAACCTTTCCGTTCTGATAAATGATTTCAATCGAATATTTTCGAAATATTCAATTGAATATATACACACTATTACATACTTTTGGAGGTGTCTTATATGAAAAACACAGTGCTGCTATACCAAACAACTATAGAGTACTCCCAGTTCCACGTTGATGAAATGGACTGGGGAAGAATAATATTACTTTACAAAAGGGAACAGTACATCCAGGTAATGCTGTCCTTGATAAGAGAGGTTAAATTTAATCCCTAGAAATACAAGTATATCTACATAAGAAAGGCGATGATTTATTTGAAAACTTTTCCAAAGGGCTTGAATCTTCATACCCCACCACTATTCATCTACTTCATGGGGTTTATGGATGGGCGGACAAAAGCAGCAGCCATTGACAATAATACACTCCATTCGGCATTCGTCGATTCGAGACTGAATTTGTTTCAGGCCTATTGCGAGGACCGAATTAAACGGCTTGAAAAAGACCTTAGCTCTGTTTACACTGAGGCTTCTCTACTGTTGATGGAATTCAATACTCTTTCCCAGAAAGAAACTGTATTGACATCAACCGACATCAATACAATTGATGCGATCTCGCTTCCATCAACGTTCGAAGAAGCTCAGCGCATTCGATCTGCAGCAAAAAGAGCTCAGGCTGAAAAAAATGCAACTGAATATGCTGCATCCAGAAAAGAGAAAAGAACATCTCGAAAAGTAGAAATTCTGAACAGACTTGTGGAAATTAGTGGCCTGATTTCGACAGAAGAAAGAGCCTGCTATTCAGACCTGTACTTGACATCTTTTAAACTTCGAGCAGTCTTCAATACATACTCCAAAGCAGTTGTTTTGAAACCAATTTCTGATGAATGTATCCCTATCATCGATATTGAACATTCATTTGACAGATATAATACATTTCACGAATCATTAAAAATGCGATTGATTGAAGTGACTGATTTATTCAGAAAGGAGAACAGCGATGTTTAATAAAAAAACAGAAAGCTATGAATCTCAGAATAAAGAAGTCTACACTCCGAGACCCTTGCCAAAGTTTGCCGAGAAGGGGCATACTGACTTGTCCTCCTTCATCACTCAGGAATACAGTTTGTTGGACCCAACATACCTTCGACAAAAATTCGAAGACTGTAAAGCTTCCTTAAACTCATTGATTCGTACGAGCGATCGTTTCACTCTCGGTTCCACTTTAGATGGATTGGTGGATTCTCAGATTAATTTTGAAAGGAACTTATTCCATAAAGAATGCGTGTATCACGAAATCTCTGCCGCTAATATTAATAAAGCTCGTACTGTCAGAAGGACAGAACTTAATGATCGTGTCAGCACATTAAGTGAAGAGATCTCACAGATCAAAGAAGAATTAAACAGTTTAGGTCACCCTAAGGGAAAACATGTTCTTCGTATTGGACGCTTCATGCTGCAGCTCGGCCTTCCCGTAACAATTATTGCTCTTATTGCAGACTTCTATGTAAATACCTACTTCGTCAAGAGTATGTTATTTTCAAAACCCGACCTTTTAAACATTTTAGTCATCTGTCTATGTATGTTGTCTGACATCTCATTATATGTGGTATCAACAACGCTTTCCAAACATTTTGATAATCCGGAAGAAAAACGAGTTCAGAAAATTCTTCTATGTATTTTCATTAGTTTTTTCATTCTGAGTATTCTTGGTGCCATTGGAATCCGGATTGGAACGATGAACTTGACCTATGGCAGCTATGATGCTGACGGCAATTGGATTGGAAAGACAGCATTCAATATTTCTGAATGGTCCTTAACAATTTTGTCAAGCTTCTGCACGGGTCTCACTGGAGCTGTTTCCTTTTGGGTAGGCTTTGATCCGGGGTATTGGAAAGAGAAAATGGTAAATGAGCTGACGGAAAAATTAAAAGCAAAAGAAACGGTTTATCTTGAATTAAGAAGCGAGCTGTTAGCTCTCACCGAGGCCACAGATCCACTGGAAACAGACTTAGAGCGTCGGAAAGCCGCTGAAGAGAACCTTAAAGCACTCTCAATCGGTTTGAAAGCACACCTTCGGAAATTGATGGCTATCCAACAAGAGGATGCTTCATTCACTGCCGCAATGGGCCAGTCCACTAACGAACTGATTGAAAAAAGTAGGGTTAATAATTCACCCTCAAATTTAATTTCGTTTAGTAGTGCCAAGAAAAAGGGCATTTAATCTACACATAAGAAAAAAGAGAGGTAGTTATTATGAAGAAAACAATTTTATTGTTACTTTCAATTTTGGTTTTATCAACTTTATTATTCACAGGTTGTTCCGAAAATGATTCAGAGCCACTACTGGACCAGCCTTACAACGTTGCCTTTGTTCTCGCCAAAGCTAATAACCAGCCTATTCTCGAGGTCAGTCAGGTTAAAGAATTTTCAAATCTATCTGAAGTAGCCGGGACAACCTACAGTCTGGTGGAAGCAGACGGAACCCCGTCAGTGTGTATGTCCGGAGTAATCCCCGACTTCACAGAACAGCAATATTCAGCGGAAATGATCTCACGCGCCAATCAGCAAGTGTATAACAGTATCTTAGCAAAACTTTCTGGAATTGCACCAGACAGTAATCAGGTTGATCTGGCTGCGGCAATTTCCACAGGCGTCAGAAGTCTCCGTTCAACTGAAGAAGACGGCAGAGAAAACATCTTAGTTATGTATACATCCGGTATTTCCACATCAGGTATCATTAATATGTTAGACGTGCCAGCCTCTGACCTCGATGTAGATAGATCCGCTGATGAAATCAGTCAGACACTCGGCTTAGACATGACCAATATTCGTGTCATCTTTTATGCATTGGGTAATGTCAGTGGAGATCAGCCTGCTTTATCAGAAAACGAGAGGCGTATCTTGAAAGACTTTTATACTAAGCTTTTCGAAAACATGGGCGCCAACGATGTTAACTTTATTGACTGTGCAACTGCAGAAGGCAGCTATAACTATCCAGAAACTGTATCCGTCATGACAACCGAAGATGTAAATTCCGGATTAAAACCAACCACGGTTGGCTTTGAAAAAGATGCCAACGGCACATCGAATATCGATCAAGTATTCGATACCGGAGATGTTCTGTCCTTAGAAATTTTTTTTGAAGGCGACTCGACGGAGTTTATCGATATCAGTGCAGCATCTGAAACACTCTCTTATGTGGCTGATTATATGCAGATGAACCCTTCCTTTAAGCTTTCAATCCTAGGCACGACAGCTGCTGCAGGCAATCCAGATCAATGCAAAGCATTTTCAAAGAGGAGAGCTTCCAAGGTAAAAGAACTGTTATGCAATGATTTCGACATTTCCGAAGACCGCATCCAGGTCTTTGGCTGCGGATACTCGTCCTCCTTATATATCCCGGATACGAATGCAAACGGTTCGCTGATTCAAGAATCCGCAGCACTAAATCGTACAGTAAAGATGGCAGATAGTAATAGCATTACAACACAGAACATTATCAATAGCATTAAAGGCTAAAAGGAAAATGTATGGAACAACTTCAAGAACATCTTTTGTTAATCGTCTCATTCCTTCTATACATCCTGCCAACAATCATTGCCATCATTCTTATGCTTAAGGCAGAGGAGCGGAACTGGTTACGACGTATCATCATCGTTGTATCTGTCATGATAATTTATTTAAATAGGCATCTATCCATGATTACATTTTATATCTTTGGAAGTATCATCGAAAGCATTGTTACTATTGCTGGCGCTGTACTATTCGTCGTATTGTGTATTGTATTAGCTATTTTACCAATAATTATTATCATCCACTGGCTAATCCATTAAATAAGGAGGATTTACATGTACAACATAGAATATACATTAAGCATTATGCCCCATATTTGTATCACATGCCTCTTGACTGTCATTGTTATTTTAGAAGTTAGAGAAGGCTTGACAAGACATCCAACAAAATCAACACCTGCGATTGGAGGGTTCATCCCCCCTCCAGGTGATGGATACGAATATTTTGTTTCTCAAAATGAGATTCTATATATTCAAAAAAGAACTCACACGCTCTACCGGGTATATCTTGTCCACGGAGACATTGAAAATATGAAGCTTCGGTCAGATAAATATGGTAATTATATTTCCATTCATGGACAAAATACTGCAGCTGTAGAACAGACACTTGACAATCTCTTTCAAACAAATGGTCAATAGGTGATACAATGAGTAACTATTTCGATAATCAGACGAGCTGGGAATGGCATGTTTCTGATAATAACACTGAGGTTTTCACAGATCACGGGAACCACACACACACTTTAAATCTTTCTGGTATTTCCATCTCCCAACTGGCAAGTGATACAGGACGCATCATGGGAAATGCCCACAGAGCTTCAACGCATGATTTTAAAACAAACAATAATAAGGAGAAAACAGACATGGCAAATCGAAGCGAATTTTTAAAGCAGCTTAAAGTAGACAACCATACCCTGGATAAGCTGAATGATGTCATCAGAAATCATAACAGCAATGCCGTTCAGGCATCAAAGGTAAAAGAAGCATCATCCGGTCGAGAACGTGCAGATGATGGCCCGTATAAACAAGGCAGAGAAGCTGATTTAAAGGCTTCTTCTAGTCCAAGTAAAGTGGTTTCAATGAAAGCTGATATGGCCGCGCATGCGGCAACTCACAGCACCAGTGCCCATAATGGACATGCTTCTGCACACACTGTTTCTGCCCCATCAACTGGTGCTCATAACGGAACTACTGCTGGCATTTCTGTCAACAGCGCACCATCACCAACGTCCGGAGGACAAGCAGCTGGTCACACAGGAGGCCACAGTAGCAGCGCAGGGCATTAACCCCCTTCAAGAAAGGAGATTTTATGAGAAATTACCATCCTTACCATAGAGATCATACGGTATCTAAGCTGATTGTACTGCTCCTTTTAATTATCATCATTATGGCTGCTCTTAAAGGAACAGACACAATCATTGCGACAATCAGAGCACTTTTAGATGCTTGCATGCCAGCCATTATTACAATTGTTGGTCTTTGTATTTTAGTCAAAACATTATTTCGAAAATAATCATTTTTAGGAGGAATCTATCTATATGAAACAATTAATTGAAGGCAACTCCATTTTAAAGGTCATTCCTTCAGACTGTCATGCAACAGGTCGTCCACCTGTCGTACATCTACGAAATAACCTGACCCTAGACGATGGGAATTTTTATCAGTATCCAACGCTGATCCTTGGTAGTGCAGGATCAGGAAAGTCCACATTAATGAGGCAACTTGCAAAACCTATCTTTGAACATGCCAAAAGAAACAATGATAACGTGATTGTCTTCTGTGCAAAATCAGATATGTTGGAATTTGCCTATCCAAACGATATCATCATCAACATCAGCAACACGAAAAATACAAACGCATGCTGGAATATCTTTGAAGAAATGAAAGCCTCCTCTGATCCGGAGCTTACTTTAAGAGAAATCTCAACTGCCCTTTTTGAAGATGCAGAAGAAAAAAGTTCTCAGCCATTCTTTCCACAAGCCGCACGCGAAATTTTTTTCAAAACAGCACTTTACATGCACAAATACGCAATTTCAAAAAAGATCTCCTTGTCCAATGGTGACCTGATTGAATTTCTGGAAACAACTCCTATTCACGGATCTGACAGTGATCCGGGATGGGTTGAACTTGCATCACTCTATCCTGATAGTTTCGGCATGCTGAGGGACTATCTTGGAGATGGATCTGATCAGGGGTTAGGCTGTCTTTCAGAGATCCGTACCATGCTAAGCAAAACCTTTTTCAGAAGCTTCAAATCCTATGGAGGGACATTTTCAGCTATCCGTTCTTCGCAGTCAGGCGGAAAAAGGATCTTTCTCGATTATGATTATTCAAGTGGAGGGCATGCTACTCTTCCGGTTTATAAAATTCTGATGGATTTACTTTTAAGAGAGGCCATGAGAACCGATGCCAAACACAAAACATGGTTTCTTCTTGACGAAGGAGCTCTTCTGCCAAAGAGCAACGTTCTCACAGATGCCCTATCTTTTGGAAGAGACCCATCGGGCAACAAAAATGCCGGTACCAGGATCATCATGGCTTTGCAAAGCGCACGTCAGATGACTAATCACTACACACAATCTGATGCCGAATGTCTTTTAGCGCTTTTCCCAAATATCATTACAATGAGAATAGCGGATTCTTTCAGTCGAAAAATCGTATCAGACCGTTATGGCAAGGCACATTATCTGTATACATATTCTGGCGTGGGCGGTAAAGAACACATTAACGAAGCAACGGAGGCGGTTGTTTCGGACTATCATTTTTCTTATATCACAAAAGAAGGTCAGGCCATTATGAGCCTCCCCGCATTCAGCAGCCATCCATTCATCTATGATGGATACAGAAAAGAGTGATTCCATGAAAAGACTTTACAGCAAACCAGAACTGCCATTACTTCGCTTTCCATCCGGAAAACAGAATAAGTTTAATGATAAGCAAAGGAACATTCAGAATTTTGGAACAATCACTTCCGCTCAGATCATTGCTATGACCGGCATCACTCCTGAAGGACCTATGATCTTTTGTGGGAAATATCAGAAATCCATTCCTGTCATCATGCAGCTACTGAAAATGACCGATCGTCCATTTCTTTTGATTGGAAACAGACGGGATATCCATGAGAATTCTGTATTTAGCTTATTAGAATCTAAAGCAGATCATGTATCCCTTGACCAGACGCTTCCCGAAACAAATTCTGTACTAATTTTGAATAGCGACGGGGATAGCTACCTGCTATTAAAAGACTATCTGACAAGGGTAACATTACATATCCCTATTGTATGTGTAGGAAACGGCCTGGCTCTCGATTATGATATCTTGCATCTCCTAAATAGTATTGGCCAGTATATTCTTCTGTCAGAATCTTTATATAGAAGCATTAAACATACCGACACCTGCAGTATGGCCGTTACCGAACTGCTTTCCTGCATGGATTATATTATTATTTCTTCCATTGGTCCCGCCGGTAAGGAACTGTTAAAGGTACTCCCAGACTATGATATTGAAAAAACTACCAATACAGTAGACCTGTCTTTACAGAAAGACTCACCAGACACTTTCCTTTTTAAAAGACATCACAAAGGGCATGCACTGCGTTTCAGCCAGTCAAGAGCCATGCAATTAAAACCGATTCTGACACAAAAGGATCTGCTCGACTTACAGGCCACCAATACCATGCTTATTTACAATACCAAGACTAACCATATAGCTATTGCAAAAATTTCAAAATAAAACTATACAATCTATTTTCAATGGAGGTATCATCTATGAAACATACAAAAAAAGAAAATTCACCAGAAAAACAATTAAAGCTGCTGTTTAAAAATTACAGGCATATGACGCCAAAACTCCAAAAGGCCCTTACGAATCTCGGTTTTTCTGTAGAAAAGAAAAAGCACATTATCATTTCCAAAGATAATGTTCGTTTTATCTGCTCCTCGACTCCATCAGACAACCGTTCAGGGAAAAATTTTGTAACCAGACTAAAAAAGGCATTATAAACTTTTATACATGTCGCCACATTTCAACTATCCACACAATGCATCATTGTCATTCACATTTATTTTAAAAGGAGATTTTATACTATGACAGAAAAAAATTTCGAAGCAATCGCTCACGACTTCTACTGCACCAATAAAAAACTGCCAACAACATACGATCTGGTTGATCTTACAGGTGAAGATCTTAATACTATTAAAAAAGAATGTCAGTTCGTTCCAACCGCAATTTCAGATATTCAGACAGCACTCGTTAAATTTTTAGGCAGTAAATATAAAGCATTTTTTAATATTGTACCTGCCGACTTACCAGACACCTATCCAATGTATAAAGCCATTTAACTTCACCTTATCGGCTTAGATGACGGTGACATTATGAATGTGACGATTTCTCCTCGTCCTTACAACTTGAACATTGAAATGGAAGCAACGAACCTTCCAAAACTCAGCAAACTTTTAAAAAAAGTTTATAAGCAGTATGCAAAGCACAATTGTTCCGCAAAAGAAAATTCAACTGCCGAAGTACAGACAGGCTTTTATACAACTGTAGAATCAAAAGAAGCAGAAGAAATCTGCCCTTATCATAAAATGAAGCTCTATTTTAAAGAATTTACAGGAAACGAAGTCATGGAAGAGGTTGTCGACTTTGTCCTCAAAAATAGAATGCTCTTTTCCTATATCCAGTTGTTAAATGGAGACACTATTTCTAATGCTGCAACTATTAAAACAGTGCTGGATGAGGTAGGCATTGATATTCTTCAGGAAGATACTCGGATTGTAGCCATTGCACAGGCTATTTTAGAAGTATCCGGAAAAGAAAAATGCGTCTCACTTTCAGAGATCCAATCCATATCGAGTTAATTGACTCATCATTAGAAATCTTTATCGATAAGAAGTGCTGCCATATCTCATCAGACCTTCAATTTTGAATGCACAGTTCATAGTAAAAATAAAAGGCATCCTCTATAAACAGCTCTATATCTGCTTATAAAGAATGCCTTTTCAAGGTAACATTATATATTCAAGCTATAATTTAACTTTTCAAAATATACTTTGAAAATATATTCAAACTATAATTTAAACTTTTTAAATGTAATCTCAGAATATATTCAAAATAAGATTTAAGTTGCTCTCATTCTGCTAAGAATATATTCAAGATATCATTTATATATTCAAAGTATAATTTAAGATTTACAGTTATACCTTGGACACCCCCACATACTGTGCCATCTTTACTTGACACAGTAAACATCATTCTGTTTCAGAAGAAGATATCTTTGCTGTGCCAGCTTTACCTGACACAGTCCTTATCTGCTCCCTAAAGTAAATTTTCGCTTGTTTCGTTTTATAATTCATTTTCATTGATCACTAAATTATACCTTGTTTCGTTTTATAATTCATTTTCACTGATCACTAAATTATGCTTTGTTTCGTTTTATAATTCATTGTTTCGTTTTATAATTCACATTTACATCCACCAAATACTGATAAATATCCCGCTTCGTCACACCTCTGTCCGCTGCCACGCGCTTCATCGCTTCTTTCTTCTGAAGGCCTTGGCTCATATACAGCGCCATATGATCTTCAATGGACATACTCTCCCATGACTGCTGCTGTTCCTCATCCAGCTTCTTCTGAGAAACTCCCTCCAGCACAAGCACGATCTCCCCCTTCGGCTCATTGGCCTGATAATAGGCATACGCTTCACCAAGAGTAGCTCTGAACACCGTTTCGTGGCGTTTTGTAATCTCTCGGCATACAGAAACCTTCCTG
>ENA-OOZG01001454-OOZG01001454.1-human-gut-metagenome-genome-assembly--contig:-NODE-1454-length-16802-cov-10.080373_pt1 | contig 16802 bp, 7 predicted proteins | sample MGYA00241706_ERZ501384 | MGnify/ENA primary metagenome ERZ501384 (study PRJEB25962, sample SAMEA2042742) | human gut metagenome | biome: human gut; feature: human-associated habitat; material: faeces...
AAGCATCTCTGCTTTTTTTATATTCAGTTGTAACACATGTATTGTAATCCTACAGATGCTATCTTAATAAATATAACATGGGCTTGCCTGAACTTATGTTATGTTCTATAATAAACCTAATTATGTTTATTAATACAAGAGGAGTCAGGATCAATGCATTTAGGTGTATTAAAAAAGTTTTTAAATAAAAAAATAGATGGAAAAGAAATCAATACAGAGGCTGCAGGGAAAGCTGATATTACAGAGAAAGTAATACTGGAAGATCAGGAGATAGATATTGAACAGAAAAAAGAACTGATCGAACAGGCAAAGCAGGAAAAACTGGATCAGATCCGGGCAATGGAAGATGAGATAAATGCAGAGGAAACCGCTCATGTTCATGAGATCTGTGCAGGAAAAGAAAAGGACAAGGTATGGGCGTTCTGTGCCGGGCAGTACAGTAATGATTTTCGGGGGAATCCAAAATATCTGTTTTTGTATATCAATAATTATAGAAAAGATATTGTTCCATACTGGCTGTGTGATGATGTAGAACTGATCGAGATGATCCGTGGTATGGGCTTTCATGCATATCGCATGGGAACACCTCAGGCAGAAACGATCATCAGCTATACCGGCGTACTGGTTTCTGAGCAGGTAAAGGCATTTATTCCGGATGGACTGGAACAAGCAAAGTATCTGAATCTCTGGCACGGTGTTGGCGGTGTAAAGGTTGTAGAGCGTAAGATCAAAGAAGGACGTTTACTGCCGGAGCTTGCAAAGAAATATATTGCAAGAAATGAATATTATCGTACCTATGAATTATATCTGGCACCATCTGCATTTATTGAGAATATAGCAAAGGCGGAGCTTGGATTAACGGAGAAGCAGATTGTAAGAGCCGGATATCCAAGATGCTTGTATCAAGCGAATTATAAGAAGATTGAAACATATGATCATGATCTGATCGGACAGAAGGGGCTTCCGGAGGATACCAAGATTGTTGCATATACACCAACGTATCGGAATAATCCGGATGGTGAGCTGTTCTCCAAGGCAATTCCGGATATTGACCGTATCATAGAGGTATGTGAGAAAGAGCATCTGTTGATGATATTTAAGATGCATCCGCTGCTTGAAAAGGAACAGGGATTCCTCTGGGCAAAGCAGAGATATGCAGATTGTAAATGGCTTTTGTTCTGGGATAACACCAATGATTTCTATGAGATCTTAGATAAGATCGATCTGTGTATCATGGATTATTCCTCTATATTTACAGATTTTATTGCGGCAGGCTGCAAGCATTTCCTGCGGTATGCGTTTGACTTTGACAATGACGATCTGGATTTCCCGATGGATTATGATGAGGTTACACCGGGCCGAAAATGTAAGAATTTTGATGAATTGGTTCAGGCACTTTCGGAATATGAGAAAGACGATATCAGCGATAGTCTGGATCGGATCAGTAAGCTGTACTGGGAGTATTCTACTTCAGACAGTATGGATAAGATCATTGACAGCACGATCGCATTTGTACCGGAGAAGGTAGAGCTTCCAACTCTGTATAGCTTTGATATCTTTGATACGCTGTTTTCCAGAAAGGTACTCGATCCGGTTGGCATCTTCTACTATGTACAGGAAAAAATGCAGGAGGATGGAGGGTTCCCAAGAGCGCTTGTTCTGAATTATCCATCGATCCGTAAAACATCAGAAGCCAATGTAAGAGAATATTATAATAAATCAATTGCACTTCGTGAATCAGAAAAGGTTGAGATTCAGTTTGATGAGATCTTTGCCCGTATGGCATCCGTATATAATCTGACAGATGAGCAGGTACAGAAGCTAAAGGCTTGGGAGCTGGAATGTGAATATGACAATGTAGTCCCGTTGCCGGAGCAGATCGATATGATTAAGAAATATCTGGCACAGAAAGATACGGTTATTCTGGTCAGTGATATGTATCTGCCGAAGAATGTGATCCTTGAGATGCTCCGCAGAGCGGAGCCGATGTTAACAGAACTGCCACTGTATCTGTCCTGTGAATATGGAGTTCAGAAGGTATCACAGCAGTTATTCTTTGAAGTATTTGCAAGTTTTGAACCATATTATGATTTTAAGAAGTGGGTTCATTATGGTGATAATCCGATTGCCGATCACAATCCGCCAAGAAAGATTGGAATCGAAGTAAGACAGGTTGCAAAACCGGAATTTTCCGATATTCAGACACAGTTGGTAGAACAGCTTGGAACGTATGATTCCTATCTGGTGGCTGCACTTCAGACCAGAATGGCTGCAAAGGCAGTATATACAAGAGATGAATTTGTATCCACATTTGTGACGATCTGCATGGTTCCATATGTAGACTGGGCGCTTCGGGATGCGATCAGAAGAGGATATCAGACGTTATATTTCATTTCCCGTGACGGACATCCATTAAAACGGATCGCAGATGCGATCATTGAGGCGCGGGGACTTAACGTAAAGACAAAATACATCTATGCATCCAGAAGAACATGGAGAATCCCTTCTTTTATCCATGAGGTTGACCGTGAATTCTGGGAGCCATATGGCAGTTTTGGAAATATCACTTCTAAGGACAAGCTGTTAAAAGCAATGGATCTGACAGACCGTCAGTTCCGTAAGTTTTTCCCGGCGGTTGTTTTGGATGGAGTTAATTTTACAGATAAGAAAGTATTAAATGGTCTGATCGACATATTTAAAAAGTCCGAAAGCTATAATCAGTATCTGATGAAAAAGGGAGCAGAAGAACGTGTACTTGTCAGCAGATATCTGGAGCAGGAGATTGACCGGACAGAGAAATTTGCCTTTGTGGAATACTGGGGCAGAGGTTATACACAGGACTGCTTTGTCAGACTGTGGCATGATATTGTAGGGGAAGAAGTGGATGTGCCTTATTATTACAGCAGAACGGTACTTCCGATGATTGGTCATTCCGTACGGTATAATTTTACAACCAATAATACAGCACAGTTCTTTATGGAAGGTATCTTTGCAAATATGCCATATAAGAGTATTGAGAAATATCAGGTAGTAGATGGCAGGGTAGAGCCGATCATTGTTCCGGTTCCACACGATACGAGCCTGTTTGACTCCATGCAGAGACTTCTTCCGGAATTTGCATATCAGTATGCGAAGCTTCCACTTCATACACCGGAAGATACAGACCGGATGCTGTATGAATTTGCATTGAATTATTATAGAAATAATCTGGAAAATGAGGAATTTGCTGAGCAGATCGGTGGACTGGTAGATTCGATTTCCCTCTATGGTAAGAAGCGTGAATTTGCACCGCCATTTACCATGAAGATGTTAGACAGCTTTGCGTCGAAGGAGAAAACCCGTGGAATGGGAAGTGTTACGACGAGTATCACGATGTCTGTAACCCGTGCTTCGGAAGAAGTAAAAAGACGGTATTTTGAGATGTACCAGATCATGCCGGGTGATGGATATGCTTCCGGCAGACTGTTATCAGAAGGAGAACTGGAAGAGAACAGAAAATACAAAGAGAAATACGAAGAGATCAAGGAGCGTGCAGAGCGATTTGCCGAATTATATGACGAGGCATCGGATGTATACGGTATTGAGAACAAGATCGTATTTGTAACAAATGCGAAGAATTTTACATCCGGATATCTTGGCAAGATGGCAGAAATGATGAAAGCACATAAGGAATTTTCGGTTGTTTTGCTTCGTATGGGTAACACCAAAAAGACGGATGAAGAGATTGCAGCGATTGTTGCATCTGCAAGATACATTATTGTTCCGGCAGCGATCCACCTGTTCTGTCGGACATCCTTCAGAATGGGAACAGATATGATCATGCTTCGTGATAATGCATTTAACCTTTATAATCAGGGGTATGAGGTTCGCTATTTCCTCAAATGGAAGCAGAAATATTTTGATTATGTCCTGAATAATGATACGGATATCCTTCAGGTTCCATCGGAACATCAGAGAGCGGAATTTGATAAGCAGTTCTCGCCAAAAGAGAAGGATCGTGAAGTCCTGTATGGAAACTGCAGTACGGATATGTATTTTGATAAGGACTTCATCAGTGAGTCAAAACAGAAGCTGCAGGACCTTTTCCCGGAGGCAGCAGGCAGAAAGGTTATCCTGTATATGCCAACACTTCGCAGAGTGAATTCCAGCAGCATATGGGCAAGAATCTTCAATATGCAGGCATTAAGCAAACGGATCGGTGATAAGTACTGTGTGGTTGTCAGTCTGAATGCGATCCAGAGCAAGAATGGATTTAAGAATGAACTGGAAGTAGAAGGCTTCAGTAAATGTATTAACAAGAATAATGGAATGACGATTCGTGCTTTAATGGTAGCGAGTGATGTAATCGTAGGAGATTACAGGGATTCGTTCTTTGAGACAACAATTCTAAGAAAACCTGCATATTCAACGGCATATGATTATGAGAAGATCATTAAGGCGCTTAATATGTCCCTGCATGCAAATGCATTTGATCAGAACCTGTTCTGCCCGATCGTCAGAACCGAACAGGAGCTTGCGGATCAGTTGAAGCAGATCGATCACTATGATTATCAGAAGATGGATCAGTTCCGAGAGAAGATGTTTGCAAACTGCGACGGACATTCCATGGAGCGTGTGCGTGATTATCTGCTTGCACATTACAAGGATTACGATAATCTGGTTACAAAGGATGAGCAGAAAAAGAATAAAGAATTTTATGAGAAATATCAGGAGCTGAAGAAGGTTGCGGATGAATTTGCAGAGGCATATGAGCTGGTCGTTCCGGAAACGGATATTGTAGATCAGATCGTTCTGTTATCAGAAAAAACGATAACCAGAAATGATCCATTATATCAGCTGAAGGAATATCTGAATGTACAGAAGCAGACATACAGGCTGTTGATCCTGGAACAGGAAAAACCAGATACGTTACAGCTTGCGAAGATACTTGCAGGAGCACGGGCAGTTATAGCTTCAAAGCCTGTTTCGATCCTTTGCAGATGTGAATTTAGAAAAGAGACAGAGCTGATCATGCTTCCTGAACTTGCATTTTCCTTATATAAGAAGGGACTGCAGACCGATGATGCGATCAGATGGAAGAGAAAGAGTGCGCATCTTGCTGCACAGAATCCGGTTTCGGTGCTTCAGATTCCGTCTGAAGGACAGGAAGATCTGTTCCGTAAGACCTATTCCGGAAATGGAAATGTTTATTGTGGACTGAAGGGAAGTTGCAATACGGATCAGTATTTTGACCAGAAGCTGATAGAGGAATCCAGAAATGCACTTATGAAGCTGATACCGGAGCTGAATGGACGTAAGATCATTTTGTATATGCCAAGCTGGAGAAAAGATAAAGAAACCAGAAAGACGGCGATGCTTTCTCTGAGCAAAATGCAGACAGCGCTTCAGGATAAGTACATGGTTGTGCTTCATTTTGATCAGGCAGGTCAGAAGGAAAAGAACCTGGAACAGTACGAGATCCCTGGTTTCTGCAAGGTGCTTGAAAAAGAGATTCCGGCACGAAGACTGCTGATGGCAGCCGATGTGATCGTGGGAGATTACAGTGCTTTATTCTTTGAGAGTGTGCTGCTTGGAAAACCGATGTATTCATCTGCATATGATTATGAGACATTCATAGAAAAAGACAGCATTCAGATAACAGCAGAAGAATTTGCAAATGAAATGTTCTGTCCGATCGTGAAGTCTGCAGAAGATCTGGTGAATGAGATCCGACAGATTGAATCATATGATTATCAGAAGCTGGAAGTATTTAGAAAAGATGTATTTGCTGACTGCGATGGTAATTCAGTCAGACGAGTTGCAGAATATCTGCAGCAACAGAGATAGAAAATGTGACAACAATACAGGAGCCGTTCCCGATTATGGGGAGCGGCTCTTTTTACTTTATAGGAAAGTTTGTCTTATAAAGTAAAAAACTCCAGAAATTTGTTATGCGAAGAGAGCGTTTCTTTACGGAATAAACGAAATATGGGATTCCTGGTTATATTTATAAAGAATTAGGTGAAAATATATTGAAATGAAGACCCGGTTGTGTATAATATTAAATATCTATATTCAGGTATAGCAGTTTCTTGCGCTCAAAATTAAAGAGATGCGTATAATAATATATCTGAAGGAAGCAACAAAAGAGCAAAGAACAACAAAGAATAAAGAGAACAAGAACAACAAATGGAGGTAAAGAGAATGGGAAGGAAAAGCAAAAAAGTAGTTGCGCTTTTACTGGCATTGCTCATGGTCTTCTCAGTTTGTTCACCAGTCAGCGGTGGAACAGGTCTTGGAAGTACCAGTGCAAAAGCTGGAAACAGTGCACAGCCGGCGACAGCGTCAGATGCAGAGGAGAGCGAAAAGGGAATTACTCCTTTGGCAAATACGGATGGACTGACTCTCAGTGACTTTGAAATTACTGTGAATGGAACGGTAGTCAAAGATGATTCAAACGTGAAAAATGGAGACAGCGTTGGAATATCATTTAAATGGGCAATCGCTAACAATTCCGGTGTAAAGAATTTTGAAGTCGACCTGAAATCACAGGGAATTGAAATTAACGATTATGCAGAAACTGTTCTATATGATGAAAGTGGTAAAGATGTTGGTACCTGGTATATACAAGAGGGCAAATATTATATCACTTTAAGAGATGAGTTTCTGGAAGAAAGTGAGATCAATGGATGGGCGAACATCGATGGAACGGTTGATTTTTCATCGTCTGATCTGAATACAGAAGACAAAGGAAAGATTAAGATCGGAGATGCAAGCTTTACTGTTAATGTTGATCTGAATGAGGCCGAAAGCTATGCAGGCTCCAACAAGAGCAAGGGTGCTGTAACATGGAATCCGGATGGCTCTATCACACAGTCCTATGAAGTAACGGTCACGGCATATAATGGCAAGGTTACACTCGGGGATGCAACAGAGACGATGGGTTCTGCGCTTACGAATATATCAAATATACAGGTAAACGGAACCGGTTACACAAGCTGGTCAGATGCACAGGCAGCAATGTCAGGCATGGTTCTTGATTCGAAGGATGAATCAGCAAAAACAGCGAAGATCACCTATGATGTAACAGTCAGTGCAGCAGATGTAAAGCAGGCATTTGCGGAAGGTGATGTGAATATCTTCGACAATAAGTTCTCAGTAAAATATAAGACGAATAAGGACAATGACAAGGATACAGGCAGTGTTACAACAGGGCTTAATATCAGAAAACCATCGTTGTCCAAGAACGGAACCTGGAATACGGATGCATCCGGCAAGAAGACATCAATCACATGGACAGTTGAGCTTCAGTTGGGAGATCTGACAAAGGATCCAACCTTTGATATTAATAATGTAGCGATCAAGGATACATTAGGACAGTATCTTACAGCTTCCGGTCTTCCGGCAGGGGTAAGCCTTGCTGATCTGAAGCTTAGTGACTTTACAAAGAATGGTGATACATACAAATTCACATATACAACGGATGTAGCAGATACTGCCTTGGATTCTGCACTTCCGACAGTGCTTACAAATGATGTAGATGTAGATTTTGATGGAACGAAATATAAAAAGACCGGTACCATGCAGACAGATGGCAAGGGTATTCTGGATAAGGAATTTGTAAAAGCAAATGCAGATGGTACATTAACATGGAAGATATCGATCAATATACCTGCATCAGATACGATCACAGAAGTGTCATTAAATGAATCCGATAAATCAAATGGAAGCTGGCAGTCATTTGTGTCTAATGTGGATATTGAGGGAACAAATGTCATCAACAATGGTTCTCTGGTAGCCGGAAATGGAATTGTAGCTTCTGTCACGAAAGCAGATCAGTGGGGTATCCAGTTCCGATTTGATGATGCGTATATCGCATCAAAGAAGGGACAGGTTATAGAGGTTACAATTATTACCAAGCCGGAAAATCTTACAGATGGGGCAAATTTTATTAACCATGCAAATCTGACTTATAAGGATAAGAATGATACAAAGTTCTCTGCGGATGCAGAAGCAAATTATAAATATACAAATAGTCTGGATAAGACAGGAACGGTCAGCACAACAAAACTGAATACGATCGATTATTCGTTATCTATTAATTTATCTGAGATTTCCGATGATCTGAAGGTTGGCGATGTGATCACAGTTACTGATACGCTGCCTGATACGCTGCAGTTTAATGATGATGCTGAGCTGCAGCTGAAAAAATGGGCAAACCAGTGGTATTCACAGGCAGATGGCAGTGCAGCAGCCATCACGGGAAGCATCAGCGGACATACGATCACATACTCGATCCCTGTTACACAGCAGATATTGGATGGTATAGCAGATGTAGCATCGAATACTTCATTTACCAAGTATGTGGCAGAGATTACATATTCTGCTTCTGTGGCAGATGATGCATTAACAGATTATGTTAAGAATGGTACTGCGATCAGTGTAACAAACAATGCAGAGGTTTCTTATAATGGAGAGGCCAAAGGTAATGGTTCAACAACGAATACATTGACACCTGGAGATACAGTTAAGAAGTCAGGTGTATATATTCTGGATCAGAAGAAGAACAATGGTGAATCTACAACAGTCAAAGATCAGGTTGTGGAATATACCGTATATGTCAATACAAATGCTGCAAAACTTGCAAATGGAAAGACAATCTATGCCGAAGATAAAATGGGCAGCGCATTGATCTTCCAGGTTGATTCTCTTCACATTTATGAATATACCGGTGAAGGAGATCCGGAAAAAGACAGTTCAAACTGGACGGATGTTACTTCCGGATGTGCTTATTCATATGACAGCAACAGCAGAACTGTAAAAATGGCTTTGCCGGATGGCAAAGCACTGAAGCTTGTATACAGAGCAGAAGTTAATCAGGTATTTGGTGGTTCGCTGAATGCTTCCAATGCTTCGAACAGTTTCAGCCTTACAGGTTATACAGGATCAAACGGATCAACAAATACAAGTATTTCAACAATTGTCCAGAAACCGAACGTATGGGCAGAATCTGTAACAGGTACGATCACATTGTATAAGTACTGGACAGATAGCAATAAGCAGATGCAGATGTTGAATGGCTCGACATTTGCCCTGTATGAATGTAAGAAAAATGCTGCAGGTGAGTGGACAAAGGATATTGGTCCTACACCTGTTATGACGAATATATCTTTAGGTGCTGATGGTACCAAGGAGATTAGCGGTCTTGCATATGATAAGGTATTTGCACTGTATGAAACAACTGCAGATGATAATTTTGAAGTAAATAAAGATCCATATTACTTTATGGTAAGTAAGAGTAACAGTGATGTGGTTGCTCCAAGCTGGGTAGATCAGCGATTTAACAGCGGTTATCTGTATTATGAGAATAAACCGGGCAGCTTTACAGTTAAGAAAACGGTTGATGGAGATACAGACTCACTGCAGGGTTATGAAGAATTTACATTTGACCTGACAGAAATAAACAAACCAAGTTTTGCCGCCGGAAAAGTAACGTATTCTACAAAATCAGGCGGAGTTGGAAAAACTGTAACTTCCAGTACAGTTACCGGTGTAGGAAGTTTTGGAGAGATTCAGTATGACACAGCTGATATCGGAAAAACTTTTTATTATGTAGTGTCTGAGCAGGAAGGTACTGTCCCTGGAATGACATATGACGCTTCCTTCTATATTATATCGTTGGAAGTAGATGCAAATGCAGCATCAGGTATCTATACCAAGAATGTGTCCGTTCAGAAATATGAATCGGATGGAACACCGGTTGCAGGTTCCTATTCAGCAGATGCGTTGGGATTTGATAATTCTACAGCACCAAAGAAGGGTGATCTGAAGCTTGAAAAGGTAGTGAGTGGTGCGTATACACCGGATGCAGGAACAACATATAAGATTTCTGTAAAGAATAAGACAACAAATAAATACTATGACAAAGACGGAAAAGAAAGTGCTACTCAGGTATATATTGAAGTACCGGCCGATGGAAGCGTAACGATCAAGGATCTTCCGGTTGGAGATTATACAGTAGCCGAGAATGAAACGGATGCAGCAAAAGCTGGTTATGCATTAACAGTAACCGGAACGGGGGATGTTAAGGTAACTAAGGATACAACCACGACCGCAACCGTAACGAACATTTATACCCAGGATAAGGGAAGCTTAACCGTAGCCAAGGCAGTTGTAGGATATGACTTTGGAGCAGCAGGCAAGAACTTTACAATTTATGTAACAGATGCAAATGGAAAGTATGTCAAAGAGGATGGAAGCATAACAGCAACCAAGACAGGAATCAGCGTACCGGCAAACGGAAGCGTAACGATCAATGACATTCCGGTAGGAACTTATACAGTAAGTGAGGAAGCAAATGGAACCGCGGTTAAGGATTATGGCTTAACAGTAAGTGGTGAAGGTAATGTCATCGTCACTAAGGATGCGACAGCGACCGCAACTGTAACGAACACTTATACTCAGGATAAGGGAAGCTTAACGGTAGCCAAGGCAGTTGCAGGATATACCTTTGATGCAAGCAAGACATTCATGATCTACGTAACAAACGCAAGTGGTGAATATGTTCTTGCAGATGGAAGCATAAGCGCAACCAAGACAGGAATCAGCGTACCGGCAAACGGAAACGTAACGATCAATGACATCCCGGTAGGCACATATAACGTAAGCGAAGAGCAAACCGGAACAGCAGTTGCAAACTATGGCTTAGCAGTCAGTGGTGAAGGTAATGTCACCGTCACCAAGGATGCGACAGCAACCGCAACTGTAACGAACACTTATACCCAGGATAAGGGAAGCTTAACTGTAGCAAAAGCAGTTGCGGGATATGACTTTGGAGCAGCAGGTAAGAACTTTACAATTTATGTAACAAACGCAAGTGGTGAATATGTTCTTGCAGATGGAAGCATAAGCGCAACCAAGACAGGAATCAGCGTACCGGCAAACGGAAACGTAACGATCAATGACATCCCGGTAGGCACATACAACGTAAGCGAAGCTCCAACCGGAACAGCAATTACGAATTATGATCTGACAGTCAGTGGCGAAGGTGATGTAAATGTAACAAAGGATACAGTTGTCAATGCAACCGTAACAAATACATATACATATCTGACTACATCCGTAACTGTTAAGAAAGCATGGAACGATAATAACAACAAGGCCAATAAGAGACCTGGATTTGTAACGGTACAGCTTTATGCCGGAACAACTATATCAGGAATTCCGGTACAGCTTGATGAAAGCAATGGTTGGACAAAGACTTGGGATAATCTTCCGAAATATGATGCAAACGGATTAATCCAGTATACGGTCAAGGAAGTAAATGTACCTAAGGAATATACCGACAGCATAACAACAGATCCTGCAACAGGTGAGATTACAATTACAAATACAAGAACCAGCACAAAGGGTAAACTTGTATTAACAAAGACCGTTGTTGGTGATGTCGATAAGGCAGAAGCTGAAAATGTGATCAAGTTCAAGATTACAGACGAAGCAGGTAATTCCGAGACATATGCACTGACTGATTTCCAGTATGATGTATCGACAAAGAAATATACATTAGAACTGGATAAGCCGGCTGGAACTTATACCATTGAAGAAATACAGTATGATATTGATGGATATGAAACAAGCAGCATCAAATACGTAGTAGGAACAGGCCTTCAGAAGGATGGTAAGTCAGCAGAAGCAACAGTAGTTGTAGATGAAACAGTAAATGTTGCATTTGTCGATACATATGATAAGACAACTACAACAGAGAATACGACAGAAGTTACAACTACAACGGAAGATACAACAGAGATTACAACCACGACGGAAGATACAACAGAGATTACAACCACGACGGAAGATACAACAGAGGTCACAACTGAAACAGAAGATACAACTGAGACAGAAGACACTACGGAGATCACGACAACGGAAGACAAACCTTCCACTCCACCGGATACACCAAAAACCGGCGATGATGCTCCACTTATGCCACTTGTAATCCTGTTTATGCTCAGTGCAGCAGGAGTTGTAACAGTGATTGTTGTAAAAAAGAAAAATGATCGTGCAGATCGTAAATAAAACGAATCTATAAAAACAACAAGTAAAGGTCAGGCACTCTGGTATGCAGAAATGCATATCAGGGTGCTTTTTCCTGTTATTTATGTCGAAATATAGCGAATGAATTCTAACTGAAAAAAGAAATAGTTGCACAATGTCGAAATATCGGTTATAGTAATTGCAATGCTAGAGAGATCTTGATGGAAGAAAATCAGATAAGGTCTTTCGAAAAACGGAAAAAAGAAAAAGGGGGGACGGTCTCGAAGGTGAGACTATAAACGTATGAGTAAGATAACATATGTCAGAACGCAACGGGATAAAAAAGTTGCATTTCTATTATTTCTATTTAGTGCTATTCTGATAGCGCTTATTATCTGGGGTGGGAATGTATTTTCCAAATTTGAACAATATGTTGATATATCCAGTAAGAATACGATCGCAGCAATGATGGAACAGGTAGAACATTCCTATCAAATGCAGATTAATTCAATGTATGAAGAAACAGAACGTCTTGAGAACTATCTGTTTGATGGCAAAACGAGGTCTGTTGTACTGGCAGATTATGAAGATTATTTTATAGCTATGGAGAATGATTCTGTACGGGATATCGTATTCGTTGATCATACCGGAAAATATATCTGTGATGATGGCAAAACAGGAACATTGGATTTGGGTGATACAAAGGGCACTCTGTTTGATGTTGGCGGTCAGTCTGTCCAATATTGTACCTGGAGAAACGGAGAAGAAATATTTGTTGTAGCAAAAAAATATGAAGCGTTCTATGTAAATGAAAATGAATATGAAGTCATAGCGTTTATTTATAATACAAATAGGGTAAATGATCTGTTTATTGATTCCGCATACGGGGGACAGGCAAAACTCTATGTGACAAATGCAGACAGCATGGTAACATATGCGGATCTGGATAATAACGAGGGTATTGTGCGCAATTATAATATCCTTGATCACTATCTGGATGAGTCGGTGATCGGAGAGGAACAATATGCACAGATCACAGAGGATTTCAGCGAAGGCAGACAGAATTGTGTTACCCTATATAAAGGAAAAAATGCAGAATATTTCTATTACCAGCCATTAGAAGGAACGGAGTTCTTTCTCGTATTTCAGGCGCCGTGTGCAGTGGTACAGAGTGTATTGACGGATTATCAGAAGAAGGTGTCACGTTCATGGATGGTTACGGTTGTGATCATTGCATGTATCATGTTAGTGCTGGCAGTAGGTACGGTCGGAGCGATCCATATGAGGACCTGGTATGAATATGAGCGACAGACGGCTGATATGCACCGGGAAAATAATGTACAGTTGCGGCGTATGAATGCAGTGATGGAGGAAACCGTCCGGGAGTACCGGTTAGCACAGGAAGGGGCTTTGGAAGAAGAAACCGAAGAGGAAGCGGCTGAAAGAGCGGCGGAGGAAGAACGGGAAAAAGAAAGACAGATCCGTGAAGCACTTCCAAGGGTCGCATTCGTAGGCGAACGTTTTCTGCTGGTCGATGATAATGATATGGAAGGACTGCTTTTGCAGGAGGCATTGACCAAAAGAGGAGCGGAATGTACCATAGCAAAGAGCGGAGAGCAGGCATTGAAGATGTTTAAACGTTCAAAGCATGAAAAGTTCCAGTATATATTGATGGACGCTGATATGCCGGATATGGATGGCTATCAGGCAGCCAGAAGAATCCGGCTGATGGATCATCCGCAGGCAAAAACGATACCGATTCTGGCAATGACTTATCACGCAACACCAGAGGCTATGCGGATGGCAGCTATAACAGGTATGTCCGGTCAGGTTGAGAAGCCGGTTAAAATGCAGACGCTTGCTCTGATCATAACTAAACTGAAGAGTAAGAACAGGGTTCATCCAGGATATGATTATGACAGAAAATAGCAAGAAACCGAAAAAACAGTATTTGTATTTTCTGTTGAAGTGTAATGAAAAAACTATTATTTACATTTTCTATTGAGATGTTATACTAATGCTATATGCAGTTAGAGATGGATGATGTTTTATAGGACATATGATATTACGCTGCATATATTGATATTAGGAAACGAAATGGAGTAAGACTGGAATGGAATTTGAAAATGATGTAAAAGCAGTCGTTGCAGAAATGGCTGAGGCATTAAATAAGAATTATTCGGATCAGAAATTATTTGATCTGTCACTCGGAGAGCGACTTCCGCAAAAGGATGAGATCATTGATTTTGTGGATGAATTGCGGAAAGTAACATTTCCGGGTTTCTTCGGGAGAGAGAATATGGCATATGCTAATAAGGAGTATTTTGCAGGGCATAAGCTGTCATTGATATATGATAAATTATTCCGTCAGATCAAGGTGGCATTGAGCTATAAAAATGATGCTAAGAGCTATCAGGAGATTACAGAGGAAGCACAGGAGAAAGCTCTGGGCTTTATCCGTTGTATACCGGAGGTTCAGGCACTTCTTTGCAAAGACGTAGAAGCAGAATATAACGGAGATCCGGCCGCAAACAGCCGTGAAGAGATCATCTTCTCCTATCCGGGGTTATTTGCGATATTTGTATACCGATATGCACATGTGCTCTATCAGATGAAGGTGCCGTTTATTCCAAGGATCATGACAGAATATGCACATGGTGAGACAGGAATTGATATCAATCCGGGTGCCAATATTGGTGAATATTTCTTTATTGACCATGGAACCGGAATCGTTATCGGTGAAACAACCGATATTGGAAATAATGTAAAAATCTATCAGGGGGTTACCCTTGGTGCGCTGTCGACCAGAAAGGGCCAGCAGTTGTCCGGTGTCAAACGTCATCCAACCATAGAGGACAATGTAGTTATCTATGCGAACACAACCATTCTTGGTGGCGAGACCATTATTGGTGCAAATTCCGTAGTAGCGGGAAATACTTTCGTGACGAAGTCCATCCCTGCCAATACCAAGGTTGCCTCCACTATGCCGGAACTCGAAATCAAGACCTCGAACTAAACAGTTATAACAGACAAAACAGGTGGACGCTCTCTAACAGCCTGACTATAATTGACTCGCACAATTTCTATTCGCTGCACATGCCTGATTCGTAAATACTCCTGTGCCAACTCGTCTTTCGGACTCAAACAGGCACCCGTATTTACTGGCAATGTGCATCTAATTACGAAATTTTCGCTAATGTCAATATATAGTCAGGCTGTTAGAGAGCGTCCACCTATTTTTGTCTTTCATATAGATATAAAGTCTGCATAGCGGCCAGGTAGGCAGACTTTATGTCGTCATGAAAGGCTTACAAATAGCGGAACATTTCTTTGGCATCCTCTTTTTTAGTGGAGTCGGCAATCATCGTTACCTCGACTTTGACGGTTTTGTTGCCGAAGCTAATCTCGATAACGTCGCCGACCTTCACATCAGTGGATGCCTTGGCAATCTTGTCGTTTATCATAACACGTCCGGCGTCGCAGGCTTCATTTGCGATGGTTCTTCTTTTGATCAGTCGTGAAACCTTTAAATATTTGTCTAATCTCATTTGTATATCTCCTTTTGTATTTTAAATGATAGTGTTCCATATAGTCGTAAGAGTATTTTGTTGGAAGGCTTATGCCATTCCATTTACTGTTTTGTATTTGAAGAGCATTTCGGCGTGATTCTGCTCTTCGACCTGGATGTCAGCTAGAAGCTTACGGATCGCACTGTCACCAAATATGAATACATCACTGTTATATTCAGAGGATGCGAGCTTTTCGCTGGTGATACAGTCTGTTGCAAGAAAGGCATCATCCTTCTTATCCTGAGACTGTCCGAGCTGACTGTAGGTAGCTTTTGGGTCGTAGTCTCTGCCATCACTGTCATTGCAGTTGCAGCTTGGTACGGTTCCAGTCAGAACCTGCTCCAGACTGTCATAGTGCTTCTGTTCATTTCCCTTCAGCGTGGTAAATAATTCCTGTAACACAGGATCCTTTGCCTGGGCTGCATATTTGTCGTATTTGTCAATGCAGGCCTGTTCCAGTGTCTGAAGATCCTTGATCGCCTGTTTTTCCTTTTCTTTTAAGACCATAGTTATTGCCTCCTGCTTATTTAATGAATTGATACATATAACAGGTATGCAGGGACAACCGGCAGTACGCTGTTTTTTGCATCTATCAGAAGTATTGCCAGAAGACAGTCGGGTTATTCCGGCAAATAATCATATCATACAAGACTGCAGTCCGATTATTCTGGAAAACAGAAAAGCAAAAGGGATGCTGATTTATACGATGCAGCATCCCTTAAGTACTTGATTCGTTCTATAAAAACTAGTTAAGTGAATCCTTTAAAGCCTTACCAGCTTTGAATTTTGGAGACTTAGAAGCAGCGATTGTCATTGTTTCGCCTGTTCTTGGGTTTCTACCTTCTCTTGCTTCTCTTTCAGCAACTTCGAATGTACCGAAACCAACTAACTGAACCTTCTCACCCTTCTTTAATTCTTCAGCTACAACGTCTGTAAAAGCCTTTAAAGCCTTCTCAGCATCTTTCTTTGATAATTCTGTCTTTTCTGCCATAGCAGCAACTAATTCAGTCTTGTTCATCGAAAAAATCCTCCTAAAATACTCATAATATATTATCCTGGTGAGCTAAACCGGATAACTCCTGGCGTAGATCACGCCCCAACATGTATATTTATACCTAAAATGCCAGTATTTGTCAAGGTTAGAACGCCATTTTGCCTTGAAAAACCTGTAGGATTACAATACATGTGTTACAACTGAATATAAAAAAAGCAGAGATGCTT
>ENA-OOZG01001460-OOZG01001460.1-human-gut-metagenome-genome-assembly--contig:-NODE-1460-length-16759-cov-3.928939_pt1 | contig 16759 bp, 9 predicted proteins | sample MGYA00241706_ERZ501384 | MGnify/ENA primary metagenome ERZ501384 (study PRJEB25962, sample SAMEA2042742) | human gut metagenome | biome: human gut; feature: human-associated habitat; material: faeces...
CATAATCGCATCTTCCTTCTCCGGTGTACACTGTGGCTGTCTCGCATTCTCTGATTTAGCCGGATTGAAGTTCTCACCGACATCTAATCCACACTTCTTCTTAATCTGTGCGATATACAGTGATGAAACCTTCAGTCCTGTCTTTTCAAGTACATATGCCTTTATCTGCTCATAAGTTGCTTTTCCCTTAAATTCAGATAAATCCATATCCTCCAGAGAGAAGTCCACCTTCACTTTTCTGCTGTCGACCATTCCCTTGGAAAGTAAGACAACCGTCTCAACGTGCACAGTCATGCCGAACTGGTCCACACCGCGGACTTTACGAATCTCATATCCGCCATCGCAGAGGATCTTCAGGTCTCTGCCAAGGGTGGCGGAGTCACAGCTGACATATACGATGCGTTCGGGCTGCATGCGGAGCATGGTGTTTAAGCAGGCATCGTCACAGCCTTTTCGGGGTGGATCCACGACAATGACATCCGGATGGAGCATTTCATCGGAAGATGCTTCTGTGGATGCCTTTTTGTAGAATTCCGGCAGGACTTCCTCTGCTTTGCCCACGAAAAACTCAGCATTTTCAATATGGTTTCTCTTTGCATTCTCTCTGGCATCATCGATAGCCTGGGGGATGATCTCCACGCCGCACACCTTTTTGGCTTTACCCGCCAGGAAGAGAGAGATGGTTCCGATACCACAGTAGAGATCCCAAACGGTCTCTTTTCCGGTCAGTCCCGCATATTCCAGTGCCAGGCTATAGAGTTTTTCAGTCTGAACAGGGTTTACCTGATAGAAGGAGAGGGGAGAGATCTTGAAGGTTAATGCATCCCCGGTATAAGGGTAATTTTCTTTTTGCATGTCTCTTACGTGGATCGTATCCTCAATGGTGCTCTCACCCCAGAGATTATGGATCTCGGTACCCATGATCACATTGGTTTTCTCGGTATTGATACTGACTGACACACTTGTCATACCTTGGATTTCTGCCAGTGCAGCCAATAATGCTCCCTGATTTGGTAAAAACTCATTCGTATTCTTCTGTACTCCGGCAGTAGGGTATGACATTTTTGTCATTTTCTTATTAATGACCAGACATACCATCAACTGTCCACTGGTGAAGCCTTTCCGGATCAATACATGACGTACCAAGCCTTTTCCTGTGACTTCGTCATAGGCGGTCACTTTGTTTTTCCGCATATAGGAGAGTATGGTTTCGAGGATCTGCCGATTCTCGGAAGCACCGAGGGCGCAGTCTGTATTGGCAATGATGGTATGGGTGCGTCCGGCATAGAAACCGGTGATGACATTACCGTCTCTATCAGTTCCTATGGGGTACTGCGCTTTATTACGATAGTGGAAGGGTTCCTCCATGCCTACAATGGGCTGCATGCGTTCATCAATGTATTCCGCATCGAACCCACCGATCCGGATCAGATTATTGCGGATCTTCTGTTCCTTGAAATGCAGCTGCTCGGAGTAGGAGAGTGCCTGCAGCTGACAGCCGCCGCACTGTCTGTGGTATGCACATTTCGGTTCCACACGAAAAGGAGAAGGCTGTAACACCTTCTCTAATCTGGCATAAGCATAGTGCTTTTTACTTTTTATGATCTTTGCTTCCACCTGATCACCGATAACGGCATCTTTGATAAAGAGGGTAAAACCGTCTACTTTACCGATTCCTTCTCCGTCACTTCCCATATCCTCTATGGTCACCGTTACACAATCGTTCTTTTTAAATTCCATAAATATCCTTATGCCTTTCCGTAACCTGCAAACTTTTTTGTACTTTAGTGCCATATTCTAAAATAGCTTACGCAGGCTCTTGTTTGCGTGTGAAAAATTTTCTCAGCAAAGTTCCTCAGCGAGCTTTCCGATCTCGCCCTTGTTCTGCTCATTCATGGCAGACTTGATGCTAACTGTAGTCTCCGTAAATGTCAGATTCTTGCTTTTTTCAAACATTCCAAGGATCAGTTTGCCTGCCATGGGTGCCCAGGTGCCGTTCTCAATGATTGCCACCTTACGATTCTGGTAATTACGCTCGGTCAGACCTTCGATAAAACTGCGCATGCAGGGGAAAAGGTCTCCATTATAAGTAATACCCGCCAGCACCAGTCTGTCATAACGGAAAGCATCGGCAACAGCTTTTGCCTTATCGCATCTTGCCAGATCATACAGTACTGTTTTCTGTCCTTTTTCCTGCAAAACATCCGCGAGGTATTCTGCAGCATTTCTGGTATTGCCGTAGACGGAAGCATAGGCAATCACCACTCCGGATTCTTCCGGCTGATAAGAAGACCACTTATCATATTTTTCCAGATAGAATCCCAGATTCTCCTTAAGTACCGGACCGTGAAGAGAGCAGATGGTCTGAATGTCCAGTCCTGCCGCTTTTTTCAGAACAGCCTGTACCTGGGGACCATATTTTCCGACAATACCGATATAGTAGCGGCGGGCTTCGTCCGCCCATTCTTCCTCTGCATCCAGCGCACCGAATTTGCCAAAGCCATCTGCGGCAAACAGTATTTTCTCTGTTGCCTCATAAGTCATCATAACCTCCGGCCAATGCACCATGGGTGCATAGACAAAATGCAGGCTGTGCTGTCCAAGCTCCAGGACGCCATCATTCGCCGCAACAATGCGTTGTTCCGCGGGTAGTCCCTGTTCGGCGAAAAACTCCGGGAAAAACTGTTCCATGAACTGAAATCCCTTAGCTGTGGATACTACTGTGACTTTGGGATATTTTTTCAGAAAAGCCGGAATACTGGCGGAATGATCCGGTTCCATATGCTGTATAACAAGATAATCGGGCATTTTCCCATCAAGAACCTGTTCCACATTGTTCAGCCATTCTTCGGTGAAAAATCCATCCACTGTGTCCATAACGGCGATTTTATCATCCAGGATCACATAGGAATTGTAAGACATTCCGTTCGGAACCTTATACTGTCCCTCAAACAGATCTACCTGATTATCGTTTACACCCACATATTTTACACATGCACTGATTTCCATATGTTTCCTCTCTTTCCTGTCTGTTCATAGAATTTGTAGTATTTATTCTGTTATTTATTCCATTTTGGTAGCGCGCAGATTGGATTCAAACAATCTGTTGTAACCCAGCCAGCCACTGTTTTCACTGTTATTTTCCAGAATTTCCTTAAAGGTCTCCATTTTGGCATCCGTATCATCCGCATAATTCAGAGCCACTGCCTCGATCAGCGCCGGCACCTTTGGGGAGCCGTATTCCAGCTTGCCGTGATGCGCCAGAATACAATGCTGTAATTCTGCCAGCAGATTGTGAGGGAATCCGTCGATCTTAGCGGCACGTTTCCCAACCATCTGTGCGCCCATCACGATATGCCCCAATAACTGACCGTCATCGGTATAATCATTCACCGGAAATGCAGAAATCTCTTTTACTTTTCCGATATCATGACACATAGCCGCTGTCAGAAGCAGATCTCTCTGTAAAATGGGATAAGCAGAACAGTAGTAGTCACATAATTTGGTAACACTCAGAGTATGCTCCAGAAGCCCGCCTACGAAACCGTGATGTACTGTCTTGGCTGCAGAAGAGTTGCAGAATTTCTTTGCGAAATCTGCATCATCAATAAACAGATCCTGCAACAGCTGGTGCAAATAGGTGTTCTTAATGCTTCCGATCAGAGTCTTTAATTCATTGTACATAGTGTCGATGCCTTTGGAGCTCACCGGCAGATAATCGGATGGATTATATTCTCCTTCATGGCAGACACGGATACGCTTCACGCTGATCTGAAGCTGCCCCTGGAAATTTGTCACATCACCGTATACCTCTATGTAATCCAGATCATCATAATCACCGATACCCGGATTGTTCGGCTCCCATACCTTGGCGTCGATAGTTCCGGTCTTATCCTGTAAAATCACGCTTTCATAGGGTTTACCGTTCTTGGTAACAGCCTCCTGTTTATGTTTGCACAGATAAATATCAAATACTCTGTCGCCTTCTTTTAACTCTTTAATAAATTTCATATTGTTGTCCAAACCTTTCTGTCAATCTATTTCAACACCGTTAATGTGATGTCGAATTTCATCTCTTTATATTCCTGCTGTGACTGCCGCATAATCGTCAGTTCTACACTATCTCCCGGTTTCATACTGAGCAGAGAGTTCGTATACTCGTCAAAGCTGATGATCACGCGTTCACCGAATCCTGTGATGACATCTCCCTGCTGGATTCCCGCCAGCATTGCAGGAGAGTCCATTTCTACCTCTTTAATATAAGCTCCATAAGGAACCCCAAGTTCGCTGTTGGCTTCCTCCGTAACATCCACGCCCTTAAGACCCAGATAGGCGAATTTTTCTCCATTGGACATTTTCTCGATATGACGCTTCAATTCCGTAATACCGTAAGCACAAACCATATTTTTCATATCTGTGGCAGATTTGCCATTGGTAATGATACCAATGACCTGTCCCTGAAGATTGAATAATACACCGCCTGCATTCTGACTGCCTACAATATTCGTCTGCAGAATCCGATAAGTGGTATCCGATGCCGCCGACTCACTGGCAGAAGAAGTAATGATGCCATATCCCAGTGAGCCGTTAGTACCCATGGGACGCCCCAAAGCCACCACCGGAAGTCCGGCAATATCTTTGATATTAGAAGATCCCAAAGTAGCGATCGTAATATCATTCTTCAGAAAATCTTCATTCAGAGTATCCAGTTCTACGGCGATCACCGCCAGACCTGTAGTCTCATCTTTTTCCTTCAAAGATGCATCTGCCTGAGTGCCATTATTAAATGTGACAATAATGTCATCTGCTTGTTTTACCGGAGAATAATCGGTTAAAATCAGTAATTGCTTGCCATTTTGCGCTATGATCACACCGGATGACTGGTTCTTGCTCTCATTTACATTGTTGAACCAGTCCACACCGGATGACACTCCTGTCACAGTAACCATGGAACGGTTCATCTCTGCTACATACTGGGTAAGAGCACTGTAAATCTGTTTGTAATTATCCAGATCCAATATGATTCCGGATAACAGTTCCCGGATCTGCTCCTGTTCCATAACCTCACCGGGAACAGAAGAAGACTGACTGTTCTGATTCTCCTGCTGCATATTCTCTGCCAACATCTGCTCCGGAGACATCTCATCCTGATCTTCGGGGAATACCACCACCTGTGGTTCCTCTTCCGGGTACAACCAATTACTGATCACCGGTTCCAAAACCAAGAAAGTGAAACAGGCCACCAGACCGAAGATCACCGCCATGGAAACCGTGATCAAAGTCCGGCGCAACAGCTTTTTCTTATTTACCGGACGTTCCTTGATTTTTTCTATCATAAAATTTTTCTCAGAAACGTCATTTTGTTCCTTCTGCTTATTTTCTTGCGAATCCGCCATAAATATGCCTCCTCTGCTGCCTACAGATACACCGGCTTTTTCTTAGGACTCTAATATCTCAATTATACAAAACTGTACCAAAAAAGGCAATAAATATGGTATAATAAGCTCACCCATAAAATCCTGCGTGACTACTTGCAGGCAAAGCAGGATTTCTATGAGGGGAGCAAACAGACATGAGCAAGAAGGACGATAGTCCGGATTGCGAATTTCAATATTAAGGAGCCCCACATGAACACAAAAGTACTCACCACTTTAGAATATACGAAGATCATCGATCTCCTCACGGAAAAGGCCGACTCTGAGCCCGGTAAAAAGCTTTGCCGCGATCTGGTGCCTTCCACTGATCTTTCCACTATCAGAACCGCACAGCGGGAGACAAAAGACGCTTTAGCCCGTCTCTTCCGTATCGGCAGCACCTCATTTGGAAGTAACAGAGACTTAGGTTTTTCCATCCGTTCTCTGGAAATCGGTAGTTCTTTGTCCATGTCCGAATTGTTGAAGCTGGCATCCTTTTTGGATAATGTCAGCCGGATCAAAACCTATGGAAAAAAAGAACGGGAAGACCTCCCAAATGACAGCCTGGATGCCTACTTTGAGGGACTTACCCCTATGACACAGCTTGCAAATGAGATCAACCGCTGCATTCTGTCGGAAGAGGAAATGGCAGATGATGCCAGCCCCCGTTTAAAAAGTATCCGCCGCTCCAAGCTGTCCACCAATGAAAAAATCCATAGCCAGCTGACTTCCATGGTAAACGGCGCTTACCGTACCTTTTTGCAGGATGCAGTCATTACCATGCGTGATAACCGCTACTGTATCCCCGTAAAAGCCGAATATAAGAGCCAGGTGAGCGGTATGGTGCATGACCAGTCCTCCACCGGTTCCACCTTTTTCATCGAACCGGCTGCTGTCGTGAACCTGAACAACCAGTTAAAAGAACTGGATCTGCAGGAGCAGGAGGAGATTGAAGTTATTCTGGGTGATCTGAGCAGCCAGGCTGCTGTTCATACCTCAGAACTTGCCGCGGATCAGAAGATCATGACTACGCTGGACTTTATCTTTGCCAAGGCAAAACTTGCCATGGAACAGAATGCCACAGAGCCTATTTTCAACACTGAGCATTACATCCAGATCCGTAAGGGCCGTCATCCACTGTTAGATAAGAAAAAGGCGGTTCCCATTGATGTCCGTCTTGGTAAAGATTTTGACCTGTTGGTGATCACCGGTCCCAATACCGGTGGTAAGACCGTGTCTCTGAAGACGGTGGGACTGTTTACCCTGATGGGGCAGGCGGGACTGCATATTCCGGCACTGGATCGTTCCGAACTGTCTATTTTCTCGGAAGTTTATGCAGATATCGGGGATGAGCAGAGTATTGAACAGAGTCTGTCCACATTCTCTTCTCATATGACCAGAGTTGTCCACATTTTACAGCACGCAGATACGGATTCCCTGTGTTTATTTGATGAACTCGGTGCCGGAACAGATCCTACGGAGGGTGCCGCTCTGGCAATTGCTATCTTAAATTATCTGCATGACCGCGGCATCCGCACCATGGCTACCACGCATTATAGTGAGCTGAAAATCTACGCACTTTCCACGAATTTTGTAGAAAATGCCTGCTGTGAATTTGATGTGGAGACCCTTCGCCCCACCTACCGTCTGCTCATCGGTATTCCCGGTAAAAGTAATGCTTTCGCCATTTCTTCCAAACTCGGACTGTCCGACGAGATCATCCATGCTGCAAAAGAGCAGATCAGCAAAGAGGACGAAAGCTTTGAAGATGTCATCGCCGATCTGGAACAGAGCCGTGTGACCATTGAAAAAGAACAGCAGGAGATTGCGGAGTACAAAGAACGGATCCGTACCTTACAGGAACAGTTACAGAAGAAAAACGAAAAAATCGACCAGGCTAAAGACAAAATTCTCCGCGATGCTAATGAGAAGGCAAGAGCCATTCTCCAGGAAGCAAAGGATGTAGCCGACGAAACCATCCGTGATTTCAATAAAGCAGGCGCTTCCGCCGACATCAAGGAACTGGAGAAAAAGAGACAGAAGGTCCGTGACAAGATCAATGAGAAGAACGGAAAGCTGGCTCTTGGTAATACACAAAAGAAACCTGCTGATCAGAAGACCGTGGATCCGAAGAAACTGAAAAAAGGAGATTCCGTGAAGATCATTTCCATGAATCTCAAGGGAATCGTAAACACTCTGCCGGATGCCAGGGGCAACCTCTTCGTACAATGCGGAATTATGAGAATGCAGACGAATGTTAATGATCTCGTACCGGTAAAAGAAGAGACTATTACAGCACCTGCCCTCCAGCGTACCAATACCGGCAAGTTGAAAATGTCCAAGTCCTTCTCCGTGTCCTCCGAGATCAACCTTCTGGGATGTACGGTAGATGAAGCCATTGCAAAACTGGATAAATACCTGGATGACGCTTATCTGGCTCATCTCCCCAGTGTGAGAGTCGTGCACGGAAAAGGCACCGGTGCTCTGCGCAATGCCGTACAGTCTCACTTAAAACGTCTGAAATACGTCAAAGAATACCGGTTGGGTGAATACGGTGAAGGTGATGCCGGCGTAACCATTGTTACTTTTAAATAATAACTGACAGGAGGCCTATACTACATGGTAAGTAAACAGAAAATTCTCATTGTAGATGATGATAATAATATTGCGGAACTGATCTCCCTATATCTGACGAAGGAATGTTTTGATACCATGATCGTCAATGACGGAGAATCCGTGATGCCGGCTATGGAGACCTTTGCTCCGAATCTGATTCTGTTGGATCTGATGCTTCCCGGCATTGATGGTTATCAGGTGTGCAGAGAAGTCCGGGCACAATACTCCGTTCCCATCATCATGCTTTCCGCAAAAGGTGAAGTCTTCGACAAGGTATTGGGACTGGAGCTGGGTGCGGATGATTATATGGAAAAACCTTTTGACTCCAAGGAACTGGTAGCCCGCGCCAAAGCAGTCCTCAGACGTTACAAGCCCTCCAATGCCCCCACAGAAAATCCCAACGACAAGTGTGTGGAATATACGGATCTGACCATTAATCTGACCAATTATTCCGTCATCTATATGGGACACACTGTGGAAATGCCGCCGAAAGAACTGGAGCTTCTCTACTTTTTAGCATCCTCACCGAATCATGTATTCACCAGAGAACAGCTTCTGGATCAGATCTGGGGCTATGAATATATCGGTGATACCCGTACCGTGGATGTGCATATCAAGCGACTCCGCGAGAAGATCAAGGATCATGCCAACTGGAAGATCAGCACCATCTGGGGCATCGGCTATAAATTCGAAGTACGTAATTAAGTCATACCAAAAGCAGGATTTGTTATGAAAAAAACACTTTATCTAAAATTTATACTCGCATATTTTATTTTTGGTGTATTTGGTTTCATCATTGTTACAACTTTTGTTCCCAATATGACCAAAGAACATCTGATCCGGGAAAAGGCAGAAAGTCTCTATTCCGAAGCAACCCTGATCGCCGGAACCTATGCCGGCGGATTGTACACCAGTGAAACAACTTTGGAAACCGTTAAAATGCAGCTGGACTCCCTGGCGGTCTACCTGAATTCCGAGATCCGCATCATCAATCCCTCCGGACGACTGGTACTGGATACCAATAGTCCCTTAGATGTGGAGAATGTGGTAGTCATCGAGAATTTTGATTCGACCGTAACCAGCGGCTCTTACTACATTGTTGGTGATTTCTTCGGTAATTTTGATTCAGATGTACTTACTGTATTTGCTCCCATTACCTCCAACTACAAGGTAAAAGGCTATGTAGTCATTCATACCGATATGAATGATATTCAGAAATCCTGTAACAGCCTGCTGAATATTTCCTATATCACCCTGGCAATCCTGTTCCTGTTATCCCTGATCATTCTGATCTTTTTCACTGAGATCGTATATATTCCTCTGCGGAAGATCACTCATGCCACAGAGCAGTATGCTGCCGGTAATATGCATTATGAATTTCAGGTCGATAGTGAGGATGAAATCGGTTATCTGGCTTCCTGTCTGAATTATATGGCAAGCGAAATTGCCCGTTCCGAGGATGATCAGAAAAAGTTTGTAGCCAATGTATCCCACGATTTTCGTTCCCCTCTGACCTCTATAAGGGGATATTTGGAGGCCATGCTGGACGGCACGATTCCACCGGAAATGCACGAAAAATACATTACTATCGTATTGAATGAAACAGAACGACTGACGAAGCTGACCAACAGCCTTTTAACCTTGAATAATCTTAACACCAAAGGAATGCTCTTAGATAAAACAGATTTTGATATCAATCAAGTGATCCGTAATACTGCAAGTACCTTTGAGGGCACCTGTCATAACAAATCCATTGCTATTGAGATGATCCTGACCGGCAATGAAATGTATGTCCATGCAGATATGGGTAAGATCCAGCAGGTACTCTATAATCTCATGGACAATGCCATTAAGTTCAGTCACCATGATTCAGTGATCCACATTGAGACCTCGGAGAAGAAAAATAAATTATTTGTCTCCGTAAAAGACACAGGAATCGGTATTCCGAAAGAAGATCTGAAGCTGATTTGGGACAGATTTTACAAATCCGACCTATCCCGAGGCAAAGATAAAAAGGGAACCGGGCTGGGTCTTTCCATTGTAAAAGAGATTATCAATGCTCACGATGAGCATATCAATGTGATCAGTACTCCCGGCGTTGGAAGTGAATTTATCTTCTCCCTGCCGAAATCCCATCAGGAAGACGAAGAGGATTAAGCCATACGGCCTAATCCTCTTTTTTCATCTATATAATCTATATATCCATGACACGATATAAATAACTGTTTCCCTGTTTTCCTACCCTTTCTATTGTCCCCATTTCAAATAATATATTCAATACCGTCTGTGCCAGTGAGAGAGGAATGTGGGCAGCTTTCGCAAAATCCTTACTGTGAAAGGGTTCTTCCAGTTCATAAGGTACAAATTGCAGATAATCCTCCGGCTGTCTGATTTCCACCTCTTCGATCAGATCCGTAGGAATCCTGTCATATCTCGTGGATCCTTTTTTCTTGTCACGACTCCAACCGTTTAACAGCCGGTATTCTTCCATATTCACCAATACAAATTTAAACCGGATATTCGGATCCTTCAGGAACATTTTGATCTTATATAGTTCCTTAAATGCCTGATAAGTGGATCCCTTTTTTGGGGATTTTCGCTTTTTACTCAGTTCACCGCTGTCTTCATCGATCCAGATCAGCCATTTTTCATAAGGAATGGGATAGACAATTGTCACCGGATACATAGGTAAAAACGCCTGTAACTTTCCCCGCATACGGTTGAACTGTCTCGTCTGGATCTCGATGATCTCCCCATCCTTGTAAATATCCGCCACATAATTCTCTATGGGAATCTCCTGATGGTCCTCATCCGGCTCATAATAATCCTTAAAAATAGCATGAACCGTCTTCTCTGAGAGAGTTCCGATTCCCAGTCTCTGACGGTCCACGCCTATTATTTTTCTCTTAGCTTCTTCAAAACGCTTCTGATCCATGTGATCCATATTTTTTAATCAATCTCGGCATGCTTCGTATACAGAATCTTAAGCATGATAGGAGTGGAAATACTGGATACGATGATCAGCAGAATGACTGCGGTAAAATACTCGGATCCGATCATTCCAACAGACAATCCCTTCTGTGCCACGATCAGGGCAACCTCACCTCTGGTCATCATACCGACACCGATCTTCAGAGCATCCGGTCCCTTGAATTTGCAGATTCTTGCCATCAGACCACAGCCGATGATCTTACACAGTAATGCTACAACGACGAATCCGATAGAAAATAACACAAATTCCCCGTTCAGATGATCAAAGCTGGTCTTAAGTCCAATACTTGCGAAGAAAATCGGTCCGAAGATCATATAAGAATTGATATCCATCTTCTCAGCTATATATTCCGAATCATGAATGGAGCAAAGGATAATACCTGCCACGTAAGCACCTGTAATATCCGCAATACCGAAGAATACCTCTGCTACATAAGCGAAAATAAAACAGAGCGCCAGACCTAAAATAGGAATACGTCTTGTATGCGGATATTTGTTATCCAGATACTGGAATACCTTGAACAATACAAATCCGACACCAATTGCGAACAGGAAGAACAGAAGAGTAGAAATTACTACACTTCCAGGATTGGAATCCGGATTTTTAAATCCGATGACAAAAGTAAGTACGATAATACCGATGACATCATCGATAATAGCGGCACTCATGATCGTTGTACCGACTTTACCTTTCAGTTTTCCCAGTTCTTTCAGAGACTGCACGGTAATACTTACACTGGTAGCCGTCATAATGACACCGATAAATACGGCTTCATAGAATTTTTCAGAGCCCCAGGGTGCCACTCCGTAAAATCCCATGTACAACAATGTTCCGCCTACCAAAGGAACAAATACACCCATACATGCGATCAGAAATGCCACAAAACCGGTCTTCATCAGGTCCTTCAGATTCGTCTCCAGACCGGCGGAGAACATCAGCAGGATAACACCGATTTCTGCCATCTCGATCAGAAAATCCGATTGCTGCACCAGTCCCAGTACACTGGGTCCGATCAACAGACCGGCAATAATCTCACCTACCACCTGTGGTGCTTTACATTTTCTTGCAATAATACCAAATACTTTGGCAAATATAATAATAATTGCCAGATCTCTGAAAATACTATAAGATTCCATTTTTCACGCCTCTTTTATTTTAAAAATAATTTACTCATCATCCTCATTTTCCTCAGTGGGGAAAATCAGATTTTCTTCTGTTTCCTCCTCATCCTCAGAAACGGATTCCTGTGCTACTTCTTCCATGGCTTCCTCAAGATTGTCGAATTCATGGTCTCCGTTGGAAAGCTTCTCACGTACCTTGGCAATCTGCGCAACCTTAACACCCTCATCCAGATTGATCAGTTTTACACCTGATGTGATTCTGCTCAAAGTGGAGATATCCTGAACACGAAGCTGTATGATAATTCCTTCTGTGGTTATCATCATAATTTCGTTATCGTCATTTACAGCCTTGGCACCTACCACATCACCGGTTTTTTCAACGATCTTGTAGCACTTTACGCCTTTACCGCCACGTTTCTGTACGGTAAATTCATCCATATTGGTACGCTTACCCATTCCATTTTCAGATACGATCAACAGGTCACTGCCCTGAGTCTGTAACTGCATACCGATGATCTCATCCCCGGGAGATAAGTTCATACCAATAACACCCATGGAAGCTCTGCCTGTAGCCCGGACATCCGTTTCCTGGAAGCGGATGCACATACCCTGTTTGGTTACCAGGAAGATTTCACTGCTGCTGTCAGTGATTTTCACCTCGATCAGCTCATCCTCTTCTCGTAAGTTAATCGCAGTCAGTCCATTCTTTCTGACATTGGAGAACTCCATCAGAGGGGTCTTCTTCACAATACCGGTCTTAGTTACCATGAACAGATTCTTATCATCACTGTATTCATGAATCGGAATCATAGCAGTGATCTTCTCACCGGGTGCCAGCTGCAGAAGATTCACAATAGCAGTACCTCTTGCTGTACGACCGGCTTCTGGGATTTCATATGCCTTCAACCTGTAAACTCTTCCCATATTGGTGAAGAAATTCAGATAATGATGTGTAGTCGTCATCAGAAGATCTTCTATATAATCCTCATCAATCGTCTGCATTCCTTTGATTCCACGACCACCGCGGTTCTGTGCTTTAAAATTATCTACGGTCATACGCTTGATATAACCAAGACTGGTCATGGCAATGATAGTATTCTCCTTCGGAATCAGATCCTCCATAGAGATATCCAGTTCATCATAGCCAATCTTACTGCGTCTGTCATCACCATATTTTTCAGCAATTGCAGTCATCTCTGTCTTGATGACACCCAATAACAGTTTTTCATCCGCCAAAATAGCCTTCAACTCCGCAATTTTTACTACCAGATCCTTATGCTCGTTCTCCAGCTTTTCTCTTTCCAGACCTGTCAGAGCACGCAGACGCATTTCTACGATTGCCTGTGCCTGGACATCGGACAGTTCAAATCTTTCCATCAGTCTTTCTTTTGCAATCTGTGCATTCTGACTGCCACGGATGATAGTAATGACTTCATCAATGAAATCCAAAGCTTTTAACAATCCCTGTAAAATATGATCTCTTTCCTCTGCTTTGTTCAGATCATATTTGGTTCTTCTGGTAACGACATCTTCCTGATGCTTCAGGTAATAAGTCAGCATATCCAGCAGATTCATAACTTTAGGCTGATTGTTGATCAGCGCCAGCATGATCACACCAAAAGTATCCTGCAACTGTGTATGCTTGTACAGCTGATTCAGAATAACATTGGCATTGGCATCCTTACGAAGCTCAATGACCACGCGGACACCTTCACGGTTAGATTCATCACGGATATCTGTGATACCATCGATTTTCTTTAATTTTACCAGCTCGGCAATCTTGATGATCAGATTTGCCTTGTTGACCATGTAAGGCAGCTCAGTAGCAATGATCTGACTCTTGCCGTTTGGAAGTGTCTCAATATTGGTCACTGCACGGACTCTGATCTTACCACGACCGGTACGATAGGCTTCTTCACAGCCTCTGGTACCCAGTATAAGTCCTCCGGTAGGAAAATCGGGAGCTTTTACAATGGGAAGAATCTCATCGATCGTTGTATCTCTGTCTTCTTCCACACGATTATCAATAATTTTTACGACAGCCTGTACCACTTCACGGAGATTGTGAGGCGGAATATTAGTAGCCATACCTACGGCAATACCGGTAGTACCGTTGACCAGCAGATTCGGATAACGACTGGGCAATACTACAGGCTCTTTTTCGGTATCATCAAAGTTCGGTACGAAATCTACGGTATTCTTACCGATATCTGCCAATAATTCCATGGAAATCTTGGAAAGTCTTGCCTCGGTATAACGCATTGCTGCGGCACCGTCACCATCCATGGAACCGAAGTTACCGTGACCGTCTACGAGAGGATAACGGGTAGACCAGTCCTGTGCCATATTAACTAATGCGCCATAAATGGAGCTGTCACCATGAGGATGATATTTACCCATGGTATCGCCGACAATACGGGCACTCTTACGATGCGGTTTGTCGGGACCATTGTTCAGTTCGATCATGGAATAGAGTACACGTCTCTGTACCGGCTTCAGACCATCCCTCACATCCGGAAGCGCACGGGATGCGATAACACTCATGGCATAGTCGATATAGAAAGTTTCCATTTTCTCTTTCAAATCGACTTCATGGATTTTATCAATCTCAGCCTCCGAAGGCTTATCAAAAATATCGTCGTTCATGTTTCCTCACAATCTGTCGTAAAATACGACTCTCTATTATTAAATACCGTAACTATTCAGATTCTGATTTGAAAAATAGTTGCTAGATGTCCAGATTTTTAACAAACTGAGCATTTTCTTCGATGAATTCTCTTCTGGGCTCTACCTTATCGCCCATAAGAGTAGTAAAGGTCAGATCCAGTTCAGATTCCGTCTCTTCATCGTAATTCACTCTGAGCAGAATACGTCTCTCGGGATCCATGGTGGTCTCCCAAAGCTGCTCCGCATCCATCTCACCCAATCCTTTATAACGCTGGATCTTGTTATTTTGATCACGTCCTACTTCCGTCAGGATACTGTCAAGTTCTTCGTCACTATAGGCATACCATACCTTTTTGTTCTTCTCCAGCTTATACAGAGGCGGTTTCGCCAGGAACACATGTCCCTGCTTGATCAGCTCCGGCATAAACCGATAGATGAAGGTCAGCAGAAGAGTACTGATATGTGCACCGTCTACATCGGCATCGGTCATCAGAATGATTTTGTTATAACGAAGTTTTGTAATATCGAAATCTTCATGAATACCGGTACCGAACGCTGTGATCATTGCTTTGATCTCGGCGTTGGCATAGATTTTATCCAGTCTTGCCTTTTCTACATTCAGGATCTTACCACGTAAGGGAAGAATAGCCTGGGTTGCACGTGAACGTGCTGTCTTCGCACTTCCTCCTGCAGAGTCTCCCTCTACGATGTAGATTTCACAGTTCTTCGGATCCTTGTCAGAACAGTCTGCCAGCTTACCGGGCAGAGCCATAGTATCCAATGCGGTCTTTCTTCTGGTAAGATCTCTTGCCTTTCTGGCAGCCTCTCTGGCACGCTGTGCCAAAATAGATTTTTCACAGATTGTTTTTGCAATCTGAGGATTCTGCTCTAAGAAATAAGTCAGTTGCTCACTTACAATATTGTCAACTGCACCTCTTGCCTCACTGTTACCAAGTTTTTGCTTGGTCTGTCCTTCGAACTGGGGATCCTCAATCTTAACACTGACAATAGCAGTCAGACCTTCACGAATATCTTCACCGGACAGATTTGGCTCACTGTCTTTTAACAGCTTCGCGCTTCTGGCATAATCATTAAAAGTCTTCGTAATAGCATTTCTAAAGCCCTGTAAATGAGTACCTCCTTCAGGAGTATTGATATTATTTACAAAGCTGAATACACTCTCGTTATAAGAATCATTGTGCTGGAAAGATACTTCCACGTACACACTGTTCTTCTCGCCTTCAAAATACAGAATATTTTCGTATAAAGGCTCCTTACTCTTATTCAGATAAGCAACAAATTCCTTGATACCACCTTCATAGTAGAACTCAACAACTTTCTGTTTCTTACCATTTTCCAGAGTAATGGTATGTATCTTTCCTATTTTGCCGCCGGTGCGGGCTTTGGTAGATTCCTCGGAAGTAGCAAAAGCATCTGCAAACGCCTCAGAGTCATCCTTAACGGATTCTTTTGCCGCAGCATCGGAAACAGAATCATCTGAAGATGCAGATGTATCTTTGGCATCTTCCTGTGCTCTCTGTAACAGTTCGCTGATCTGCTCATTTTCATGTTCCGCAGACATTGCCTCCAGAGAAGCTTCCTCTTCCGTACGGTTATCTCTTAAGATGATGCGCAGTCCCTTGGTCAGAAATGCCATCTCTCTGAGTCTTCTCTTCAGTACATCAAAATCATAGACCGTTGTTTCGGTAAAAATCGTATCATCCGGCAGGAAAGTAACCTTGGTACCTGTCTTTTCCATAGGGCAGGTGCCGATTTCTTTCAGTGCATAACACACATGTCCTCTCTCGTAACGCTGCTTATATACCTTGCCGCCCTGGCAGATTTCTACTTCCAGCCAGTTGGAGAGGGCATTTACAACAGACGCACCTACACCGTGCAGACCACCGGATACCTTGTATCCTCCACCGCCAAATTTACCTCCTGCATGA
>ENA-OOZG01001472-OOZG01001472.1-human-gut-metagenome-genome-assembly--contig:-NODE-1472-length-16688-cov-2.473997_pt1 | contig 16688 bp, 17 predicted proteins | sample MGYA00241706_ERZ501384 | MGnify/ENA primary metagenome ERZ501384 (study PRJEB25962, sample SAMEA2042742) | human gut metagenome | biome: human gut; feature: human-associated habitat; material: faeces...
TGTCCTGAATTCATCCGGAACTAAACAAATTACAATTTATAAAAAGGACGCATTATGCGTCCTTTTATCCTATAATATTATACAAATTAGTCCTCCGCTTCCTTCATTTATAATTCTTTCTAATGTCTCTTGCAATTTTTCTTGTGCATCTTCTGGCATTCTAGAGAGTTTATTTTGTAAGCCCTCATTTACTAATTCGTGTAAGTTTTTACCAAATATGTTTGATTCCCAAATTTTTATTGGATCATTTTCAAATTCTGATAGCAAGTAATTTACTAACTCTTCTGATTGTTTTTCGCTTCCTACTATTGGTGATACTTCTGTTTCAATATCTGCTCTAATCATATGTATAGAAGGTGCTTTTGCTCTTAATCTTACACCAAAGCGAGAACCTTGTTTTACCATTTCTGGTTCATCTAGTATTAATTCCTCCATAGTTGGAGTTACAATTCCATATCCTTTTTGTTTTACTTCTTCTAATGCAACTGCAACTTTATCATACTCTTTTTTTACACTTGCTAAATTAGAAATTGTAGAGAATAAATCTGCCTCGTTTTGAACATCTACTCCTGTTATTTCTGTTAGTACTTGGTAAAATAGTTCTTCTTGTAATGTGATTTCTAAACTTACAGATCCGTTTCCTAAATTTATTTCTTTTATAGTTGTTTGTTTTACTATTTCTGTACTATTTATTTTTTCTATTCCAACATTTATATTCTTTACTGCATTTGTATTCTTAAATGCTTCTTTTATATTTGTATATAATTCTTGTTTTAATGGATGCTCATCATCCAATCCATCTACCCAACCTGGGAAATTTAAATTTATTCTTTCAACTGGAAATTCATATAGTATTTTTCCAAATATATCGTTAACATCTTCCATGTTTAAATTTGTACAGTCAGTTGGAATTACTGCTACTTGATACTTATCCTCTAGTGCTCTTGATAGTTCTTTTGTATAATCAGAATATGGATTATTTGTATTTAATACAATTACAAATGGCTTATTAAGTTCTTTAAGTTCTTTTACCACTCTTTCTTCTGCTTCTACATAATCTTCTCTTGGAATTTCTGTTATACTTCCATCTGTTGTAACAAGTATACCTATTGTAGAATGTTCTGTAATTACTTTTTTAGTTCCTATTTCTGCTGCAATCTCAAATGGCATCTCTTCATCTGACCATGGTGTTTTTACCATTCTTGGAACTTCATTTTCCATATAACCAAGTGCATTGTTTACTAAATATCCTACACAATCTACTAATCTGGTTTTTAGTTTTAAATTATCTCCAATTGTAATCTCCACAGCTTCATTCGGTACAAATTTTGGTTCTGTTGTCATTATTGTTCTTCCAGCAGCACTTTGTGGAAGTTCATCTCTTGCTCTTTCTCGTTTATGTGTATTTTGTATATTTGGTAAAACTACTAAATCCATAAAGTTTTTAATAAAAGTAGATTTACCAGTTCTTACTGGGCCGTACTACTCCAACATATATATCTCCATCTGTACGATTAGCAATGTCCTCATATATCTCTAGATTCTCCATACTAATATTCCCTCCTAAATAAAAATGTTTGTACAATTAAACTTTAATAAATGTATATTAGGAAAGAACAATTATTATTACACTTTTTTAATCTTTTTTTCCTTTTTCTTTTTTAGTCATATTCGCCATTTTATCTGCTTGCTCCTTTTGTTTTTCTAAAGGTAGCCACTGATATTCTGTGCATACAAATTCTCCATATTTTGTTGTATTTTCTTTTTTTAATTCATCCTCACTTTTTTTCATAAAGAAATCACCTCATAAAATAGTATTTCTCATTTTATGAGGTGATATTCATATTTATTCTTCTACACCCGTTGCAACAACAGTAACTTCCATTTCATCTTGTAATGACTCATCTATTACTGTTCCAAATATAATGTTTGCATCATCACTTACTTTATCATTTATCACTTGAACCGCTGTATTAATCTCTGTTAGGCTAAGATTCTCTCCTCCCCTTACATTAAAAATTACGCCTTTTGCATTATCTATTTTGTTTTCTGTTAAAGGATTATTTATTGCAGTTTTTACAGCATCTTCTAGTGTTTCTCCTTTTTCTGCTCTTCCTATTCCCATATATGCCTTTCCTGTATAACTAAAAATAGTTTTTATATCTGCAAAATCAATATTTATTTCTCCAACTGTTGTAATTAAATCTGTTATACTTTGTATTCCTTGTTCTAGAATACTATCTGCTATTTCGAATGCATCTTGTATTGTTGTTTTATTTCCTATAACTTTTAGCAATTTGTCATTTGATACAACAATTAAAGCATTAACATTATCTAGTAATTTTTTTGTTCCAATATCTGCTCTAATACTTCTTTTTCTACCTTCAAAAGTAAATGGTTTTGTTACAATACCAACTGTTAAAATATTCATTTCTTTCGCTAGCTCAGCTATTACTGGTATTGCTCCAGTTCCTGTTCCTCCACCCATTCCGGCAGTTAAAAATAGCATATCTGTATTTTCTAATATTTTTCTTATTTGTTCTCTACTCTCTAGAGCTGCTTTTTCACCTATAATCTCATTTGCTCCTGCTCCTAAACCATTTGTTGTTTGTTTTCCTATTTGCAATACATTTCTAGTATTTGCCCTTCTTAGTGTTCCTGTTTCAGTATTTAATAAGTATGTTTCTATATTTTGAACCCCATCATTTATAATTCTCATAGCAGCATTGTTTCCTCCGCCACCTACTCCTATAACTTTAACTTTTACAATATTCTCTTTATCTTTATACATATTCCTTCCGCCTTTCTTTTGCAATTATAATAAATCTAATACTAATTTTCAAGTTTTTATTAAAATATTGTAAAAAGATTGCATTAATATGCAATCTTTTTATCACACTCAATTATTATAATTTTCTAAATACTCCTCCAACAACACCAAGTATTTTACAATCTGGTACTATTATTGGATCCATTGTACTATTTTCCGGTTGTAATCTTATATAATCTTTTTCTTTATAGAATGTTTTTACTGTTGCTTCATCTTCTATTAATGCTACTACTATTTGACCATTTCTTGCACTATTTTGTCTTTTTACTAGTATGTAATCTCCATCTAGAATTCCTGCTTCTATCATACTTTCTCCACGCACTGTAAGCATAAAGCTTTCGCTGTTTCCAACAAAATCAATTGGAATCGGAAATGTGTCTGTTACATTTTCTACTGCAAGTATTGGTGCACCTGCTGTTATTTTTCCTATAACTGGAACATCAACTAATTCTCTTCCATTGTATAGAGGCTTTGGAGAAGGTTTTTCGTTATCTGCAAGTCCTCCTTTTAATACTCTTAAAGTTCTTCCTTTTTGGTCTTCTTTTTTAATATATCCTTTTTTAGTTAATTTTGCCAAATATCCATGAACTGTTGCTGTTGAACTTAATCCAACTGCTTTTCCTATTTCTCTTACTGATGGTGGGTATCCTTTTTCATTTATTTGTTTTTCTATAAATTTTAGTATAGCTCTTTCTCTTTTATTTAAGTCAGTCATTTCTTCTTTACTCACTATTAATCACTCCCGAAAATCTATTTGCCTATATAGTATCATAAGTTTTTTTAGTTGTCAAACAAATTTTTGGATTTTTTTAATCAAACCATTCCATTTCCCAATCCATGAATTTTACTGTGTCTCCTTCTTTTATTCCCATTTGTTTTAATCTATCTTCTACTCCTAAAAATCTAATACTTTTTTGGAAATAATATAAAGATTCATTATCTTCTAAGTTTGCTCTTCTTAGTATTTTTTCTATAGCTGGGCCATCCACAATATATACACCATTTTCTATTCTTACATTAAATCCTTCTTCTTCTTTCTTTAATGTATATACTTTCTTTTCTTCAACTTCTTCTACATCTTCTTTTGGTAAATCTTTTAGTACTTTTGATACATGTGTAAATAGTTCTTTTAATCCTTCCCCTGTTGCTGCTGATATTTTAAATATTTCTATATTTTTTTCTTTTGCTAGTTTTTCTAATTGCTCATATAATGTTTCATCTTGCATTGCATCTATTTTGTTAGCCACTATTATTTGTTTTCTTGTGCTTAATTTTTCACTATATTTTTTTAATTCTTTGTTTATTGTATTAAAGTCATCTACTGGATTTCTTCCTTCTGAGCCAGAAACATCAATAACATGTAATAAAAGTCTTGTTCTTTCTATATGTCTTAAAAATCTTAAACCTAATCCTGTACCTTCGCTTGCGCCTTCTATAATTCCTGGTATGTCTGCAAGTACAAAGCTATCTCCAAATTCTGTTTTTACAACTCCTAAATTTGGTTCTAATGTTGTAAAATGATAATCTGCAATTTTAGGTCTTGCTGATGTTACTCTTGAAAGTATTGTAGATTTTCCGACACTTGGGAAACCTATAAGTCCAACATCTGCTAGTAGCTTTAATTCTAATATTACTTCTTTTTCTATTCCTTTTTCTCCATCTTGTGCAAATCTTGGAGCTTGTCTTGTTGATGTTGCGAAATGTGAATTTCCTTTTCCTCCTCTTCCTCCTGGAAGTATTAACTCACATTGTCCTTCTTTAGATAAATCTGCAATTAACTCTCCTGTTTCTGCGTCTTTTACAACTGTTCCAATTGGTACTTTAATATATAAATCTTCTCCAGATTTTCCGAAAGCATCTATTTCCACTTCCGTTTTGACCATTTTCTGCTTTATATTTTTTATTATACCTAAAATTTATTAATGTATTTGAATCCGGGTCAACAATAAAATATACGTCTCCACCCTTTCCGCCATCTCCGCCGTCTGGGCCTCCTGCTGCTACATATTTTTCACGTCTAAATGTAACTGCACCATTTCCTCCGGTTTCCTGATTTAATTATTATTTTTGTATAGTCTATAAACATTATTCTTCTCCCTGAATTTATTTTTTATTATTATATATCATTTATTAGGCTCTTATAAAATTCCAATTCTGCTTTTTACATCTTCTAATGTTTTTGATGCTAGTTTTCTTGCATTTTCTGCACCCTGTGTATATACTTTTTCTAGATATTCTTTATTATTTAAGATCTCCTTATATTTGTCTTGAATTGGTTTTAATTTTTCTATAACTGAGTTTGCAACTGCTGTTTTAAAGTCTCCATATCCTTTTCCTTCAAATTCTGTTTCTATTTCTTTCATTGTTTTATTTGTAATTGCTGAATATATTTGCATTAAGTTGCTTACACCTGGTTTGGCTTCAGAATCAAATCTAACTTTGTTCTCAGAATCTGTTACAGCCTTTTTAAATTTTTTAAGTATTACTTCTGGCTCATCTTCCAAAAATATTACATCATTTAAATTTTTAGCGCTTTTACTCATTTTGCTTTCTGGGTCTTGAAGTCCCATAATTCTTGCACTTGATTTTCTTACATATGCATCCGGTATTACAAAAGTTTTGCCATATAATTTATTAAACCTTTCTGCAATATCTCTTGTTATTTCTAAATGTTGCCTTTGGTCTTCTCCCACTGGAACCAAATCTGCTTGGTAAAGCAATATATCTGCTGCCATTAATGCTGGATATGTAAATAAACCTGCGTTTATGTTGTCTGCATGTTTTGCTGATTTATCTTTAAATTGAGTCATTCTTGATAATTCTCCCATATATGTATAGCAATCTAATATCCATCCTAATTCTGCATGTTCTTTTACTTGCGATTGTATAAATATTGTGTTTTTTTCTGGATCTAGTCCTGCTGCAATATAAATAGCAAGTATTCTTAAAGTATTATTTTTTAATTCTTCTGGATCATTCCTAACTGTAAGAGAGTGAAGATTTGCAATCATATAATAACAGTCATATTCTTCTTGCATTTTTACCCAATTATCTATTGCTCCTAGATAATTACCTAATGTTAATCTTCCTGTCGCTTGTATTCCACTTAATATTATTTTTTTACTCATATATATCACTCCTAGATTTATTAATTTATTTATACATTATATACTATTTTTTTTATTATTACAATAAAAGTAAATTGGAAAGTTTCTAATAAACCTTTAATTAAAAAAACTCCTCAAATCTTTGAAGAGTTTTTCTTTATTTTTTAGGCTTCTTCTTGGTAAACACTTACTTGTTTTTTGTCTTTACCTTTTCTTTCGAACTTAACTTTTCCATCTACTACTGAATATAATGTATCATCACTACCTTTTTTTACATTAATTCCTGGATGTATTTTTGTTCCTCTTTGTCTTACTAATATATTTCCTGCTAGAACGAATTCTCCGTCTGCTCTTTTCACTCCTAAACGTTTTGACTCACTGTCTCTACCGTTCTTAACACTACCTTGACCTTTTTTATGTGCCATCTATAATTCACTCCCTTCACGTTTTCCTACAATCTATCTTTTTTATTTACTACTATGCTTCAACTTTTTCTTCTTTTTTTGTAGCTGTTTTCTTTGCTGTTGTAGCTTTAGTTGTTGTTTTTTTTGCTGTTGTAGTTGTTTTTGCTGCTGGTTTTTCAGCTGTTTCTGCTTTTTCAGCTTTAGCTGCTGCAGTTTTTATTGATGTTATTTCAACTTTTGTATAAGGTTGTCTATGTCCTTGTTTCTTTCTTTCATTCTTTTTAGCTTTCATTTTGAAAACGATAATTTTTTTACCTTTTCCATGAGCTACTACTTTACCTTCTACTTTAACACCTTTTACGTAAGGGTTACCAACTTGTACTTTTCCATCATCAGATACTAATATTACTTTATCAAAAGTAACTTTTTTTCCTTCTTCTGCATCTAATTTTTCAAAAAATACTACGTCTTTTTCTTCTACTTTGTATTGCTTTCCACAAGCTTCAATTACTGCGTACATTCTTTATACGACCTCCATTTTTCTAATACTCGCTAAGATTACAACTTAGGTAACTATTATATTAATAGTATTTAAACCTAACTTATGCGGCTTACAGATGAACATTTTACCATAGTTTACATTGTTTGTCAAACATTTTTTAGTAAAAATTCATCTATATTTTTCGCTCTTTTAATATGCTACCTCTTTGCACTTACTCAACGCGCTTTCTTTACTATAAAATAATTTACAATACTCAATTTCTAATCTCATATCTGAATTTAATCTTCCATATATAAACATCATATCATTTCTTTTTAAATATTTTAAAGCATAATCTGCTATATTGTTGTACCCTATTACTTTTATTTCTTGTTTATCTAGTGTTTGTATCTTAAATGTTACTTTCGAAAATTTATTTTTACTATTAACTATAAACTTAAATTCTATTTCTGTTTGTATTATTCCTATTATAAATATTTCATTCATGTTTTTTCCTTTATTATTTGCAATTTACATATATTCAAAATATATTTCTACTAATACATAAATTGCTGATTCTTATTTACCTACTTTTACTTAGGAAGGAATAGGTTTCTTTAATACTAATACTTTTACTGTATATATTCCTTAAAATATATAATCTGAAAAATTTGTATTAGAGTGTGAGCCTGCTACCGATTGTTGGTGTTGCTATTGTTCGGATTGTTGTTGTTGCGGTTAGACGCTGAATTAGTGTTGTTGTAGTTACCGGCCACGATTAACACGATTGTTGGTGTTGTTGGCCTTTTAACCTATCCCTATATTTTACTTTTGGTTTTTATTCAAATAATTTCTTTTCTAAATTATATGTATTTGCTATTTTTATATATCCTAAATGTCCTGCTAAATATTTTTTTGCTTCTTTACTTGTTACTTCCCCTTGCATAATTTTATATTTTAGTTCTTTAACTTTTTTCTTTAATTTTCTTTTTCCTTTATCTCTTATTTTTAATCTATATTCATTTATTTTGTATCCACAAAAGTTTACTCCTTGTTTACTTTTAAATATTTGTGTTTTACTATTTAATTCTAATTCCAAATTTCTTTTTAAAAATTCTTTTATTTCTTCTAATATCTGTTTTGCTTCTTCTTTTGTTTTTACTAAGATTATGCAGTCATCCATATATCTAAAATAGTATTTACATTTCAATTTGTGTTTTACATATTGGTCTAATTCGTTTAAATATATATTTGCAAATATTTGACTTGTATAATTTCCTATTGGAAGTCCTATATCTCCTTTATTTGAATATATTATTTCTTTTGTAAGCCATAATACTTTTCTATCTTTTATTTTTCTTTCTAATATTTTATACATTATTTCTTTATTTATATTTTCAAAATACTTTTTTATATCCATTTTTAATATGTAATAATTGTTCCATTTTGCTTTGCATTTTCTCATTGTTTTTTGTAAATCTAATGTTGCTTTATGCATTCCTTTGTTTTTTATACATGCATAACTTGTATTTATAAATTGTGGAATAAAATATTTTTCCATAAAGCTATTTACATACCATCTATGTACTATTCTATCTATATATTTAGATTTTTCTATTTTTCTTAATTTTGGTTCTGTTATATAAAACACAGTATATCCACCATGTTTATATTTTTCTGTTTCTAATTGTTCTTTTAGCCACATTATATATTCTTCTTGTTTTAAATTAAAAAGTATTATTTCTTTTCTATACCCTTTTCCTTTTCTACTTTGCAAATGTGCTTTCATTAAGTTTTCATAAGTTAAATACTTATCATACTCATTCCTTAATGTTTTTGCCATAATATTTTATTAGTCCTCCTAATATTTTGCCTATTTCCATTATTTTATCCATTGCTATATTAAATTTTTTTATATCTATCCACTTATTCTTTTTTAATATTCTTAAACACACTCTTTGAATATTTAATTCCACACCTCACTAGTATTATATATCCTTCATTTTCATTTTGTAATTTTTTTACTAAATCATAAAATTTCATATATACCACCTTTCATTTCGTATTTTTAAACAAAAAAAATACACCACGCCCAATATAAATATTTACTTTAGCTAGGAAAATCCTAGCTAGTAAATATTCATAATTTTGCGTAACCTACGGTCCACGCAAAATCTTCTTTTTTCTAAATTTTGCACTTTCCCAATTTATTTAATTCCTTAAGTTATACCTTCATTCTATCAGCTTTCAGCGCTACTTTACATAAAGTGTGAGCCTGCTACCGACTGGAGGTGCTGCTACTGCTCGGACTGTTGTGGGAGCGGTAAGACGCTGAATGAGCGATGAGGTAGTTACCGGCCACGACAAACACGATTGCTGGTGAAGTTGGCCTCTAATGTCCATTCATACATATTCCCTTCTAGGTCATATATGTTTGCTACTTTATCTACTATTACATTTCCTGTTCCTGTTGCCCTATTTCCAGAATGTCTATTAGAACTTCTAGTATTTACATTAAATGCTTTTTGTCCTGTTCCATCTAATTTTCCATCTACAAAAAGCATCACTTGGTCATATTGACTTCCCCACATCATTGTACTTGCTACAACTTCACTATCTTTTGCAAATTCTTTTTGCATTCTATACATTTTATACCAGTTAGTATTATTAATATCTCCGTCTCCATTCATTCCTCTATCTGGTTTGCTTACTACTTTATCTTCATTAAATCCTCCTGTTTCATATCTTCCTACATAAAATCCTCCATATGTTGCTACACTTTTTGCCATTGCATCAAATTCTTTTTGATACATATCATTTCCGCTATATGTTCCTCCTCCATATTGAGTAAAATAGCTTTGAGTATCATAACTTGACAATACAGCTGGTTCTCTTAAACCACTATTTGCATTATATGTTTGCCCTGTTTGATTTTCATTAAAATTTTCTCCCGTACTTGTTGCATATAGCTTTCCTGCTAATTTTGTATTTGCTAAACATGTTGGACATTGTAAATTATCAGTTAATGTTACACTTGCTCCATGTGTTTGACACATTACCATTTTACTTATTTGTGGTACTGGTATCCATACAAATTCATTTGGAATTTCTTCACGGTCTTTTATTACTAGTCCTCCTGATACTGTATATTCTCCTTCTTCTTCTGATACTGTATATCCTTCTGGTAATGGCAAAGTGTTTGTTCCGTCTGTTATTGCTGCTATTTTATCATTATCCCACTCTGCTGGTTTTGCTGTTTTACTCCATCCCTCTGGTAAATCAAGTCCTGGTTTATTATTTACATAGTCCTCCATTGAGTCATACCAAACTCCATCTATTTCTACTATTCCACTTGCTAAAGTCTGTTCTTTATCTAGTTCAGTTTGTGTATCTCCTTTTGCTTTTTTGGCTGTACTAAATAGCCCTCCGTTTAGTGCTACTGTTACTGATACGCCTACTAGTATTAACATTACTATTATTGTGATTATTAGGGCGATTAGGGTGATACCTTTTTGTTTTTTAGTTAGTTCTTCGAAGTGCGGGTCGCCGTGGACTGCGACCCCTACATTGTTTACGTTTTGTTTTGTTTTTTCTTTGTCTAACATCTTTTGTTCTCCTTTCTCATTTGTTAATTTTTATTTTAGCTTTTCTTTGAAGTGCGGGTCGCTGTGGGCAGCGACCCCTACAATATTTGCATTTGTCTTTTTACGGGCGATTATCGATTAACTGTACGAAATGGAATGAGTTACAGATAATACATGCCCTTGGGGTAAAATCGCCCCTACAGTTCTTGCGTTTGGAGTTTGGAGTTTGGTTTTTGGTTTTTAATATTTTCTACCAATTACCAAATTCCAATTACAAAATTCCAATACCCAAAAACATTTCATTTATGTGCGGGCGGAAATGGATTCCGCCCCTACAGAATATGTCCCCTTTGCGACATTTTGTCGCATGGGGACTGTCCCTATTTCAATTTCATTGAAAGAAGTTTTGATATTCCGTTTTCTTCCATTGTTATTCCATACACAGTATCCGCTGCTTCCATTGTACCTTTTCTGTGTGTTATTACTAAGAATTGTGTTGTTTTTGTAAATTTCTTTAAATATTCTGCAAATCTATACACATTAACATCATCTAATGCTGCTTCTATTTCGTCTAGCACGCAGAATGGTGCTGGATTGATTTTTAATATTGCAAATAGCAACGCAATTGCTGTAAATGCTTTTTCTCCTCCTGATAGAAGAGTCATGTTTTGAAGTTTTTTTCCTGGTGGTTGTGCTTCTATATCTATTCCACATTCTAGTATGTTCTCTTCGTCTGTAAGTTTAAGCTCTGCTTTTCCTCCACCAAATAGTTCACTAAATACTTCTCCAAAATTTTTATTTATTACTTTAAATTGTTTTTCAAATTGTTCTTTCATTATTTTTGTCATGTCTTGAATTACTTTTTTTAGTTTACTACTTGAGTCTTCTAAATCCAATCTTTGCTCACACATAAAGTCATATCTTTCTTTTGTTTGTTTATATTCTTCAATTGAATCTACATTAATACTTCCTAAATTTCTTATCTCATCTCTTAGGTGCTTTACTCGTTTTGTAGTTTCTGCTACATTGTCTGGCTTTTTGTATTCTTCTGCTACATTATTTGGTGTTATTTCGTAATCTTCCCACATTTTATTTATTATTTGTTCTAATTCATATTCTATTTTAGATTTTTTAACTTCTTGTTTTGTTATTTGTGCTTTTAAATCTTCTATTATTTTAAACTTGCTTGTAATTTCTTCCTCTGCTTTTGCAAGTTCTTCATTTTTAGAAATTCTTTCTTTCTTTAGTTCTTCTACTTTCTCTCCACTTGTACTTACTTCTTGCTTCATTTGTTCTATTTGTTCATTTAATTTTAGAATTTTTTCTTCTAGGTTTTTATTGTCTTCTACTATTTTTTCTCTTAATTGTTTTTTATTTTCTATACTTGTTTTATTGTTTTGAATATCTTGCTCTATTCTTGCAACAATTTCATCTATTGAGCTATTGCTTTCATCAAATGAACTAACTGATATTTTTAAATTTGTTATATCAAAATTTAAGTCATCTATGTATTTTTGAGTGTCTTTATTTTTGTCACTAAATGCTGTTATTTCTTTTTGTAGTTCTTCATTTTCTTTTTCTAATACTTCAATTTCTTGTTGTAATTTTTCTGCTTCTTCTTTGTTGTTTTTCTTGTCTTCTCCTATTTGAGAAAGTTCTTTTCTTAGATTTGCAAGCTTGTTTTCTAGTTTAGTAATATTTTCTTCTATTGATACAACTTTTTGTTTTTCTGTTGCATACACAATTTCTGTGTCTTGCATAATATGTTCTAGTCCCATTACTTCTTCAATAACATCTTCTTGCGATTTCTCGTATTCTTCTTTTTGTTGTTCCAATTCTTCTATTTTTTTATTTAATTTTTTGATGTCTTTTTCTAGTTCTTGTATTTGGCTTGTTCTTCCTATTATGTTATTTGTTTTTACTGTAGTTGATCCACCTGTTATTGCTCCGCTTGGATTAATTACATCACCTTTTAGTGTAACTATTCTAAATGAATATTTATTCTGTCTTGCAAGTATTATTGCTGTTTCCATGTTGTCTACAATTACAGTTCTTCCAAGTAAATTTAATATTATTTCTTCATATTTTTTATCTACCTTTACTAAATCTGCTGCAATTCCTATTACTCCACTTAAATTGTTTTTTATTAATTTATCTACTCTTTTTCCTTTTACAGAAGCTATTGGCAAGAAAGATGCCCTTCCTAAATTATTTTTTCTTAAATGTTCGATTAGTTTTTTAGCATCCTCTTCTGTATCTGTAACTATGTTTTGAAGTGTTTGTCCAAGTACAGTTTCTATTGCTGTTTCATATTCCTTTGGAACAGTTAATATGTTTGCCAAAACTCCATGCATACCTTTTTTTAGGCTTGCATCTTTATCACAATCTAGCAATAGAGATTTTACACTTCTTATATATCCTTCTTTTTCTTTTTCCATGTCACTTAGGAATTTTAATTTTGAGTCTTTTATTCTTAATTCTGTAGAAAGTGTATTTATTTTGTCTTGGTATTCTTTTGATTTTGCAATACTTGCTTCTCTTTTCTCGTTTATTGCTTCTAATTTTCTGCTTGCTTCATTTCTTTTAGCTTCTATTTCATAAAATGTTTTAGATATCTCATCTTTTTCTAATCTTTTTTGATCTAATTCTGATATTGTATCTGATATTTCATTTTTTACTACTTTTTCTCTTTTTTCTAAATTCTCATAATTTACTTCTTGTGTATTAATTTGTGTTGCTTTTTCATATTTTGAATCTACATTGCTTTCTACTTTCTTTTTTTGCTCTTCTATTTGTTTTTCTTCTGATGATAGTTTTTTAGATATCTCTTCTAATTCTTTCTCTTTTTCTTCTAATTCTTTTGCAAACTTTTCTCTGTTAGATGATAAATTTAGTTTTTTCTCTAATCTTTGTGTCTTTTCTTCTTCTAACTCTTTTACTCTATTAGTTACTTCCTCAATCTCTTTTAAATATCTTTCATAATTCTCTTTGTTGTTTGATATTCTTTCATTTGCAAGGTTTATATCTGAGTTGATTTGTTCTTGTTTTTTGCTTGTTTCAAAGCCTAAGTTTTGAGTTTCTTCTATCTTTTCTGTTATCTCATCTATCTTAGTCTTTAATTCTTCTTTTAAGTTTTGCATTTCTTGCATCTTTGTTTCTTCATCTTGTTGTTGGGCTACAAATATGTCCATATCTTTTGTAATTTCTACTAATTTTTGTTTGTAATTGTCTATGTTAAATAGGAATAGTCCTATTTCTATTCCTTTTAATTCTTCTCTTAAATCTAAGAATTTCTTAGCTTTTTCTGATTGTTTTTTTAATGGTTCAATATTTGCTTCTATTTCTGCTAAAATATCATTTATTCTGAGTAAATTTAATTTTGTTTGTTCGAGTTTTTTCTCTGATTCTGCTTTTCTTACTCTATATTTTACAATTCCTGCTGCTTCTTCAAAAATTGCTCTTCTATCTTCTGATTTATTACTTAAAATTTCATCTATTTTTCCTTGTCCTATTATAGAATAACCATCTTTTCCAATCCCTGTGTCCATAAATAATTCCAAAACATCTTTTAATCTACATGGTGTTTTATTTATGTAATAACCAGATTCTCCATTTCTATATATTCTTCTTGTAACTGTAACTTCTGAATATTCTATTGGTAATTTTCCATCAGTATTATCAATTACTATTGAAGCTTCTGCAAATCCTAATGATTTTCTATTTTGAGTTCCAGCAAATATAATATCTTCTGATTTTGAACCTCTTAGGGATTTCATACTTTGCTCTCCAAGAACCCATCTAATACTATCAGAAATATTACTTTTTCCAGAACCATTTGGTCCTATTACTGTTGTAATACCTGGCATAAATTCTAATACTGTTTTATCTGCAAATGATTTAAATCCTTGCAACTCTAATCTTTTTAAGTACATGTTTTCCACCTTTTTTTCTTACTTAAACAAAAGGAGATTTTTCCCCTTATTTATATACTAGGAAATTTCTCATTTCCTAGTATATAAAAATGCTATAATCGCTATTGCCTTTGAGATTTCCTCATTACATTCGGAAACTCAAATCGGCGAGAACAAAGGGCGACTAAAGTCGCTTTGTTCTTCATTTTTATATAATATATTAAAATCTTCAAATTTTCAACTTTTTTTTGCAAAAAAATCCCCGTTCATAAAATGAACAGAGATTTTTTAATCTATTATTCTTAATTATTTGTTGCTCTAAGCGTTTCCTCTAATTTTTCATTCATTTGCGGCATTTGTTCTCCCATTTCAATCGCATTATATAATATTCCTATAGCTGTATTTTCTATACCTTCTCTTTCTTTTATCATTTCAAATATTTTTTGAAATAAATCTTTTATATCATCTCCTGATTTTTCATTTATAATATAGCTATTTTCATCTGTTAATGCTGTAATTGTAGCGTTTGTATTAAATGCTATATCTACATTTATGTCTGCTACAATTCTTAATTCTTCAGTAGCTGTTAATTCTAAATTCATTACATATTTCTCGTTGTTCTCTGTACTATTTTTTGTTATATCTGCCATTATTTGTGTGCCTTTAGAATTTTCTACTTGTAATGATAATGTTATATCATTTTTTTCAAATGTTTTTACTATTTGTATTGTTTGAGAATAACTATCTTTCATAGTAATTTGAATTCTAGCTAAATTTCCTCCATGTACATATATTGTTTCTGTAAAATCAAATCCTAAATTTTCTATACTATCTCCTAAAAAACTTGATGTATCTATTATTTTATTAACATCTATATTTGACGATTTTAAAGAAGAAAAGACTTGTTTCATTTCATCACTGCTTAGTTTTAGCTCATATGCACTTACTTGAACATTTTCTCCATCTAATTCAGTCTCCATTTTTCCTAAATTAGAATATTTTTCTTTTGAAGCTTGTTCTTTTATTATTCCGAATGAATTACTCAATAATTTTTTCACATTATCCTGTTTGCTAGATAATTGTGTTGAATATTCAGTTGGTTCTATTTTATCTAAATTTAAGTTTGCAATTCCTAGTTTAGCCCAGAATATATCCAAGTTTTTATTCTCTAGAGTAATATATCTATTTGTTATTCCTTTAAAAGATAATCCATATTTTTCTTGGTCTTTGGCTGTATCTATTTCTAATATATCTTTTTTGTCATTATCACCAAAAATAACATTTAATTCTGATTTCTTTTCTGCAATATTAGTTTTACCATTTATTAAAATATTAGAGTTGTTTAAAACATTCTGTCCATTCATTACAGCATTCAAATTTACATTTATCTTTTGCTCACTATTCTGTGTAGAAAGCTTTGTTAATAATTGCTCTGTTCTGTCACTTTCCAATAACTGCTCTGCTTGATTCTCTCCCAAATAATTATAAAATATTTCTTTAGTTGATTTAAAAGTATCTGTGCAAAAATATACATATGCTCCTACTCCTGCTCCAACAATTAATATTCCTATTATTACAAATGTTAATATTTTTATTGCTTTCATTTACAAATCACCTCTTTATTTATTATATTTTAATGTTTTTAGTCACTTTTTGTCAATATAAAACATACAATATATTAAGTAAAATAAAGAAAGGAAATGATATAAATGGAATTTGAAAAAGATTTTTGTCCAGTTGTTAAGGTTGACGGTTTTATCGAAAAAGGTAAACAATTCGACTTAGAAATAAATTTACCAGAAGATAACAGAAACGTAATATATGGAGTAATTAAAGATTGCTACAAAGACCCTGTTGAAGATGCTGTTGTAAAACTAATAGAAGTTTGCTTCGAATATGGTAAAGAAGAAAGAAAACCAGTTTCTCATACCTTTACAGATAAAAATGGTGAATTCGTATTTGGACCACTTTGCCCAGACAAATCTTATGAATTACAGATTTGGGTAGACAGAGTAAAACATGTAAAAATTTGCAAAGAATGCAAACGTCATGGTAAATGCCTAAAAGGTGTAAAACTTGATTGTGATGATAAACCTTGTAAAGATGACTGTAAGCCAGACTGTAATAAACCTTGCAAATAAATACTAAACAAGGACGTATAAATTAAAATACGTCCTTGTTTACTAAAATGCACCTATTTTTTTTGCTAATTGTCTACCTTTTTTCATTATTGTTTTTTTATTCATCATACCTTCATTATACATAATTGCCATACCTGCAGCTATTGCAGTTCCTATAATCATACCTTTCACAAATTTCATTTTTATTCTCCTTTCTAATATAAATTGGAATTTGTTTAGTTCCGGATGAA
>ENA-OOZG01001473-OOZG01001473.1-human-gut-metagenome-genome-assembly--contig:-NODE-1473-length-16685-cov-5.313830_pt1 | contig 16685 bp, 10 predicted proteins | sample MGYA00241706_ERZ501384 | MGnify/ENA primary metagenome ERZ501384 (study PRJEB25962, sample SAMEA2042742) | human gut metagenome | biome: human gut; feature: human-associated habitat; material: faeces...
ATATTTGTCTGTCATCTTCTGGATTTTCTCTTCGCCTTCCTTGCGCTCATCCTTGTTGTCGGATGCGATTTTCTTCTTGGCATCGGTGAGCAGCGATGTCACAAGGCGGCGTTGCGCGTTGACCACTGTCTCTACGTTCGGCTTGAACTGGTCAAACATCTGGTCGTCGCCTTTGGCAACCGGACCGGAGATGATGAGCGGCGTGCGGGCGTCGTCGATAAGCACTGAGTCGACCTCATCGACGATGGCGAAGTTGTGTGGACGCTGCACGAGGTCGGCAGGCGATGTCGCCATGTTATCGCGAAGGTAGTCGAAACCGAACTCGTTGTTTGTACCGAATGTGATGTCGGCGTTGTATGCGCGGCGGCGTTCCGGGGAGTTGGGCTCTGTCTTGTCGATGCAGTCAACAGAAAGACCGTGGAACATGTAGAGCGGACCCATCCACTCGGAGTCACGTTTGGCGAGGTAGTCGTTGACGGTGACCATGTGCACGCCGTTTCCTGTCAAGGCGTTGAGAAACACAGGCAGCGTTGCCACAAGTGTCTTTCCCTCACCGGTTGCCATCTCGGCGATTTTGCCTTGATGAAGCACGATGCCGCCGATAAGCTGTACGTCGTAGTGGATCATGTCCCAAGTCACCTCGTTTCCGCCTGCCATCCAGTGGTTGTGGTATATGGCTTTGCCGTCGTTGATTTCAATGAAGTCTTTGCCTTGGGCGGCGAGTTCGCGGTCGAAATCGGACGCGGTCACTTCGATTGATTCATTTTGAGCGAAGCGGCGTGCGGTGTCGCGCACGATGGCAAATACCTCAGGAAGATATTTGTTAAGCTCGTCTTCGAGCACTTCAAGGATGTCTTTCTCGATTTTGTCGATTTTCTCCCAGTACGGCTCGCGGTTTTCATACTCCACATTCTCGATTTCAGCCTTGATGTCGGCAATCTCTTTGCGTTTGTCGGCAACGCTGTCTTTGAGTGCTGCGCGGATTTTGGTGATGCGGTCGCGCAACTCGTCGTTGCTCAAATTCTCCAACGTGGGGTAAATCTTGTTGATTTCAGCCACGATTGGTTGAATCTCGCGCAGGTCGCGCTGCGACTTGTTTCCAAAAATTTTTTTCAGGAAATCATTGAATCCCATAATGTATTTTAGTTTTTTGTTTATAATCGTGTTGTCGTGCCTCGGGAAATCCATTGTCGCGCCTGAGGCACACGGCGCTGTAGTGCCGCTTAGTCTTTAAGCGACAACGGCATCATGCGCGCGCCGTTGGGCGAGCGTATTCTGAGGATGCGTGCCACGGTGGGCGCCAGCAGCGCCGCGTCGATTGGAGATGTGATTTTCTGAGGCTTTACGCCCGGCGCAATGATGAATGCCGGCGCGCAGACGGCGTTGATGTTGACTTGTTTCAGCTGTTGCTGGTTGTTGTAGTCGTCGCGCACTTTCCATCCTGGCGCGATTTGCAGAAACACGTCGGCTGTTTCCTGCGACGTGATTGACTTGTGCAGCCGCAGCAGTGTCTCGCTGACAGGATTGTCGAGCACCTCGTCTACGGAGTATGCCTCGTCTACGCCAGCCATACGGCGCAAGAATGCACCCGACACTTTGCGCAGTTCCTCGACTGAAACGTTTTTCTCTTTTGCAAGTTTCTCGTTGAGATAGATTTTCTCGTTGAAGTATCCGTTCACCCAGCTTCCGTTGCCGTAGAGCGCCATCAGGTACATGTTGAGCAGCGACACAGCCTTTTTCGACGAGAATTCGCCTGTCGGGATGTTGAACCGAGGGTCGGTGGCATACATGTCGTCGAAATAGCCTGTCGGCGTCACGAAGATGCAGGCGTTGCCGCCAACGTTTTTCTCAATGGCGGCAAACAGACGCTCAAGCTGATGGTCGAGACGTAGATATTTGTCCTGCAGCTCGATGCGGCTGTCGTTGTCCGACGCATATCCGTAGGGTGCTGCGGTGTATGCGATGTTGAGCATGTCGACCGTGGCGCGTTTGCCAAGAGCCATGTCGTTCAGGCAATTGATGGCCACCGAGGTTATTTCCTCGTTGACGAGAGCCGAACTCTTGAATTTCTCTACGCCGTCGCCGTCCTTGAACGTGTATTTGAAAGGATAGAACGTGCGGTGGAGAGGAATGTCGGGATATTTGTTGATGTCCATGCTCGGACGCCATGTCAGCGTGTCGAGGCGTGAGCGCAGAGGCATCAGCATGTTGCGGGTCGAGATGGTTGTGGGGTAGTCTTTGTAGAATGTAGACGAAGCCCATTTACCTGTTTTGTCGCTTATCCAGAAAGCGCCGTTGGCAGCGTGTCCTGCCATCAGAATGGCTTGTTGTGCGTCGGGGGCGATGGCGTATACGTCGCCGATGCCGTTATTGTCCATACGCAGCTCGTCGCTGATGGTCGACACCTTTATCGCCATTGGCGAGAGCGTCTCGTCGGTGGCGTTGCCAATAAATTTAGGGTCGTTGAGAATTAGCGTTACGCGGCGCGCCTCTTCGTTGTAGACTGTGGCGCCGGTGATGCCGTTGACGTTGGGATAAGTGCCGGTGTAGATTACGGCTGTCGACGTTGTCTTGTCGAGCTGTGCCATGTCAAACACCACGTTGTCCAGATGCGCGCCTTCAGCCATGAGGCGTTTGAAGCCTCCGTTGCCAAACTGCGACTGGAGCAGGTCGAGATAGTCGCCGCGAAGTTGGTCGATTGATATGCCCACAATGAGCGTAGGACGCCCCGACGACACCTGCGACAGGGCAGACATCGCCACGAGCGAGAATATCATTGAGGATATCAGTCGGTTTACTTGCTTCTTTTTTCGCATCTCTTATAGTTTACGATAAAGCCTGCTGAACGCGCTAACGTGCAAAGCATCAGCGGGAAAAACGCTGCGTTTGCCGTTTGTGGCAAAGCCCGCCACGCGACAAGCAATATCAAAACAAGCGCAAAGTTAAGAAAATGATATGAATATACCCACTTTTTTGCTGATTTTATCCAAATTGTAATTGCCGGGAACAGGCAGAACGGGTTCAGCCAAACGCCGAGCCAGTTGGGTGAGGTGGCTTCGTGTTCGGAGATGAAGATAAGGAAGAACACGAGGCATCCGGTAAGTCCGGTCAGCGTGAACCACACTGTGTCGAGCCAGCGCATCTGCTTGCGTCGCACCACGCCGAAGACTGTGGCACCGGCGATGAGCGCGAATGCCAGCCAGCATATAAACAGGGGCGACAGCAGGAATGGTGTGGGCGGCAGAACGGCGTTCTCGCTGCCTTCCACGAGCGTGCTTGTGCTTTCAACGATGCCCACGCGCTGTCCGGAGGCGGTTTTATAGGTCGCGCCTGCCATCTCCTTCATCAGAATTATTGGGGCAAACATCTGCTGGCGGACGGAAATAGGGCGGTCGATGCCTTGTCCGAGGGCAAGGTCGATGCCGAATTGATACCACGGGTAGTTGCGGCCGTAGTGCGTCATGATGTCGCGGTAGGTGGCGTCGGGGTGTTCCGACGGCGGATAGGAGAGCCCTCCTACGGCTTGCTCTATGAGGTCGCGCGGCCGCGTGGCGCAGTTGTTGAGCACGTAATTATAGCGATATTCGCGGTTTTCGGGCAGGCAAAGCCGTTCAAGCTCGTTGAATAGCCATAATGCCTGCTGCTCAGTCAGTCGCAGACGTTGTTCCACGACCTTGGAGCCTCTTCCGGCATATTCTGGTGTGAAATATTCAGTGGGGTATCCTCCTACGGCATAGTCGGTCTCGCCTTTAACAAAGCGGTAGACGAAATGGGGCTGGTTGAACGAGAACAGTCCGAAGTTATACACGCGGTCCATCGTCGCGCCGTCGGTGATACGGATGGCTGTGTGTCCGTACAGTTCAAACACCTCCTGTCCGGGAAAGCACGTCAGCAGGCTCACGTCGAGACGTTGCGCCTGTGCCGCCACGGGCATAGCGATGCAGATGATTATTAGAGCCAATAACTTTTTCATAATGCAAAGATAGTGCAAGGTGAGAGGAAAGAAAAGAGCTTGCTCAATTTTCTTTTCCGAGGCGCCGCCTATTAAATGTTAAAGCGGGGGCATCCCGCTGTGGAATGTCCCCGCTCTATGCTATGAAAGATAATTCATCACCAATAAGTGAACTCATTTATATCGGTATATGTCGTACCGTTGATGATGACTTTGTCAGGGTCTCCGCTTGAATCCGTTGTGCCTTTGAGGAAGACATTCTTGTTGAACGCAGAGCCGTCGGAGTACCGGCAGTTGATAAATTCAATGATTGAATGCTGCTTCATGCATGACACAGCGTAGTCGTAGTCATAGAGTCTGTTGCCTTCGCCGTCATTTCTGTTAGGAGCTGTCGGAAGCCAACGGTTGTCGGTGGCAGTGGAGAGGCGTTCAAATTCGCAGTCCTTGAACACGCTGCTGCCATAGCAGCGGGCGTATGGATACCCTAAATAACCGTAGTCGAATGTGCAATTTTCGAAATAACCGTCGCTCCATCCCGACATCCATCCGCGGAATGTTGTGTTTCGGGCAATAAGTTTTCCGTTTCCGGGCTGATTTGTGCAGAGTTGGAATTTAGGACCGAAATTGCAGTTCTCAAGAATGATGGTTGTGCCTGGATCCATGGCAAACACACCATAAGCCGCTCTGATGGTAAAGTTAGTGTTTCTGACAGTCAGCGTTTTTCCGCCGTTCAGATAAATTCCGCCCCCTACGTATGAGTGCTCATTAGGGTTGATGATGCCGAGTTTCACATTGTCGAGCACCACATTGTCGCTGTTGATTTTGAGATAGCATCCATCGCTGGCGCCGGCGCTGTCGTCGCGGGCGAGCGTGATGTCTTTGAACGTCACGTTGTCATTAGGTATCTGGTAGCCGTTATTTATCTTCAGCACCGAGTTGGTTCCGCCAATGATGACTACGCCTTCGGCAATGTTGGTTGGCAGTGCGAGCTGCACGTTGTCGGCGAGCTGCACGTGGCGGTTGTGGTGAGATGCTGCGTTGGCAAGCTCTTCGTCGGTGGCGATGCCGAGTGTGCCGATGAATGCAGGCTCAATCACAACGTTGAAGTCGACGCTGTTGGTGAGCAGCGATCCGTAGATGTTGGTGCGGTAGTTGCGCTGCAGCGGAACGCTCGTGAATGTGCGCTTCATCGGTGTCGTGCCGTTGGTGTAGTCGAGAGTGACGTCGGCTATGGTCTTGTAGTCGGGCACCAGCACGTAGTTCATCGACAGGTAGTTGTAGGCGGAGCCGGCAGGAAACGCTTCGGAGGCGTCGGGAATGTCGGCATAGGAGAAGGTCACGTCGGTGGCGTTGCCTACGACGCTGCCCGACGCAAGGTTGATTGCCGAATAGGCTTGCGTTGCAACTTGAGTCTTTGTCACGGTGTAGCCCGATGCCGCAGCGGCGGCAAGGTCGTCTGTGCCGATGTTGAGCTGTGCGTACGGACGGTAGAGTTTTACGGTTTGCTGAAGGTTGCCATTCACGTCGATCTCCGCTTTTGCGAAAAACGCGTCATCGGCTTCGTTGCTGCACACTGTGGGTGCGAGTGTAGCCACTTGTGTCGTTTCGTCGAATTTCGATCGTGAGCCAACCTCATCTGCGGCAGCCCAGAAGATTACATCATACTTCTTGCCGCTTGCCAGCTGGAGCTGCACGTTTTTTGACAATCCAGTCATTTCTACGGTTTCAGCAGCTTTGCCGTCAAACATTGCCAGGGGTTGCTGTTCTCCTTGTGGATACACGGCATATTTCAGAGACTTGATTTTCGAAGCTTCGCCGAATGCGCGTGTGCCTAATTCTTCTGGCAACTGGACTGTTAGCGATACAAGGTTCTCACCTTCACCCTCGGTGGCGAGCTTAACTTCATCGCTGCACGATAAAAGCAACAAGGGTGTCGCAGCGATGGCAATTAAGGTCTTAAAATTCCCATTCATAATGTATTAGTTTTTAATTTTGTTTGGTAAGTTTATACTACAAAGATACAAACATTATGTTCTAAATCAAAAAAATCAGAAAAAAATTTCATGGAATTGCAAAAAAAAATGAAAGCCGAGGCGCCGCCTATTAAACCCAACAAACCCCCACGGAGGTGTCCGTGATGGTTCGCGTTAGGGATATATGCCCTTAAGGGTTGAGACTACAGGCTCAACGGCTTGAACGCATTAGCCCGGCGGCGGTGCCAGATTCCCCTCCCCAATATAACTATTTATCTTTACATGGTCTTACGCTTATACCCATCCCACGATTGTGCCTAAAGAACCCAAAAATATCGGGAGAAACATATAAAACTAAAGATGTCGCCGGATATTGTTCAGATAAAGTGCTTGTCCAATAGACACCGTTAGCATAAGGTTGGGGTAATGCCCCATCATCTCTTTGTTCAGAAGCAGCAGGGAAAAAAATTTGATTTTTGTTTGGACCTGTAAATAAACATCCCTCAATACCATTTATTTTTGTCCACTCATTGTTACAGTATCTTTCAAGCTCCTTCATTTGATTATATGTTGGCATATGCCAATCACTACCCAGTTTCACGTGAGCAACATCATACTGAGTTCCCGATATATCAGAGCCAATAAATATATATTGCTCATCGCCTGTATGTATACCAGGGATTGGGTAAATGCAATATGAATAGGAAAAAGGTTGCCATGGCTTGACTTCACCCCATGCATAGTAATCACCAAAACTGTTTGGGGTTGATGCGCCTATATTACAGCAATTCCACTTTGTTCCGCTTGGAAGACCTAAATCAATTGCATGCGGATGTTTATTATCAGGACATAGAGAGAATACATAGTGTACTGAATAAGTTTGTGGCTCACTCCATCCATTATAAGTCAGATTAAAACCGCCTTTAGTATAAATACCTAATTTGATATCCTTATAACAGTTAGCATCCAATTTGTCGTAATCAATAGACAATGGAATCTCAAAGGTGTCTTCGTTAGGTGAGGAAATGCCACTACCGGGTGAATTACCAATGGTATATTTTGAAGGAAAATAGGTATATGAGTCATCATCATCCTTATAATAGACTCCCCATTCAATTATATCTTCTACTGAATTAATAAAACCACTTACGCTACAGATAAAATTGACTTTATCGCCTACTTTACGGCAGGATACTTGTTTAAAATCACGTATATATGCATCTAATACGTTATAGTTGTAGTTGTTACCATATTTTATGATGTTGTCATTTACATCATCTATTGAATTTGCAAGCCTTGTTGATGCCAAAAACGCTCTAAAAATAAATTTATCACCTTTTCTTGGCATGGGGAATGACACCATAAAATGTTGAGTTGATGAAGCTTTTGTGTCAAGTAATTTTACAACGGTATATGGTTCAGTGTAGAAATACTTTCGTGGGACATATTCTCTATGACCAACTATACCCCAATAAACTGTATTTCTCGTTGTTTCCTCTGATTCTTCGTAATATAAATGATATAAATAGTCGGGAATAGTATTTGCGTTTTCAATAGAAACGAACACATCTATATTACCCTTCCCATCATTAGAAATTTCTTCAATTTTTATAGAGCAGTCGCCGTACATCACTCGTCTATGTCTTTCGTATAAGCTATCATACATGCCATCTATTATATTCTTTAATGTGACAATAGTTAATCCAATAGGATTAGAACTAAGAATAGCATCGAATGAGAAATTTCCCAAATCATTTAAAAATTCAAGCATGTCCGAGGTAAATAAATCAAGCCCTATTTCACCTAATGATTGAATGTTTTGAATAATATCAAAAACAGTTTGTACAGTAGAAGGTTGAAGTAGTGAAGAACCGCCTGCGCGTGAAATGGAACCATTAATGACAAGTTTGCTAAATCGCGACTTTATAGGGATGCTGCAGAACTCGTTATTATCATTAATCCAAGATAATATTTGCTCATCATCCCGCGTGGATACGGATATAACAATGCTATTACTTGATATATCAGTTATTTCCCCGTTTTCACTGAATTGAAATAGTACCCCATTGTTGTTAGTGGAACTTACATAGACACAAGGAAGATTGCCATTATAACCCGCAAGAATATAATGAGAATCGTTGGAAATGCCTTCAGCCCAATCTTGAAGGTCTTTTGTTGGAATTTGATAAAAATCTTTAACCTCATTCTCATTGGGGTTTTTAGGGTCACGTGAGGGGTCATCGCTTCCGCAGGATGCGATGATGAATGGCAAGATAAGGAGAAGTTGGTATTTCAGCTGTTTCATATTGTTTTGAATACCTTGAATTAGCAGACTTGCTATTTTTTTTACAAGGAGGCAAGTTGTTGGATAACAATGAATTATTCAATGCTTGCATATGTCAAGAAATTCACTTACCTTAGTGCTGCTTAAAACTCAAATAAAGAATATCTGACATATGGCAAAGGTAAACATTAAATCTGAGAAAATCACTCCTTTCGGAGGAATTTATTACGCAAGCAAGGCTTTCTATGCGCTTTCACTTGACAAAGTCATCAACGGCACTTTTGGTGTCCGCAGTTCCACCTACAACGGCTACCAGTGGGACGAGATAATGTCAGCCATGTCTGACGTGTTCATCTGTGGCGGTGACTGCGTGGAGGATATCATAAGGACTGTTGACGGCAACTGCCGCATATTCTACATACGTGCCATACAAAGTGCGTCAATGTAGAGCCGTATACAAGACATACGTGAATAAATCTAAAGAATATACGAAAAGACTTTGTCTGCTAATTTGGAGTAATGAAAAAAAATACGACAAAAAGGATAAATGAAAGAAAATTTCAATAAAAAATTAAATGTTTTAGTTTTTGTTGGCGATTTTTTGGATAGATTGAAACGAAGGCTGCGTTAATATACGCTGAGCAACTCCATGTCGAAGATTAGTGTGGAGCCGCCGGGAATGCCGGGCTGCGACAGTTTGCCGTAAGCCATTTCCGCCGGGATATACACTTCCCATCGGTCTCCTACGTGCATCTGTTGCATTGCGATGCTCCATCCGGTGATGAGGTCGCTGAGCCGTGCTGCAAGCGGAGAACCCCCGCGGCTGCTGTCGAATGTGCGCCCGTTGATTGTGCGTCCGGTGTAGTGTGCGGTGACAACGCTGCGTGCTGACGGCTTGCGTCCGTCTTTGTCGCCCGATGCGATGACTTTATAGTAGATGCCTTTGGGCAGCGGTTTCACTCCTGCCTCTTGCGCCTTGTCGGCAAGCCATTGCCGGTTTTTCTCGATGTATTCTCTTTTTGCCATAGTCGGTGTTGCTTTATTTGAAAATGTGACGTATTGTTTCCAGCGGTTCGTAGAAAATCATGCGCGGACCTGAAAAGCGCATCACCTCGCGCATCTGTCGGCGCATCGACGGCTTGTAGCAGTGCACTGTGCATCGGCGGCACGACGTTTTGCGCTCTCCGAACGGGCAATGCTCCAGCCGCGACTCGGCATAGGCGAGCAACTGACGGCAGCTGTCGCAAAGCTCGTTGTTGCCTTCTTTCTTGCGGCAGTATAGGCGCACCATCACGCCGACCACGCGTTTCTCTTTTTCGATTCTTGACATATAATTGACGGTAGGGTGGAAATAAAAAAAGAGTCGCTTGAAAAAGCGACTCTTGCTGTGGGTGTTGACGGATTCGAACCGCCGACCCTCTGCTTGTAAGGCAGATGCTCTGAACCAGCTGAGCTAAACACCCTTGCTTCTCAAAAGCGATGCAAAGGTATGGCGAATTTTTTAATCCTCCAAATTTTTTGGGGAGAATTTTTTCGGCAAAAGTTTGCTTGATGACGTATCTATTGGATAATCAGAATGATAATAAACGAAAAAAATAATGCCGTTACGATGCTTGCAGATTGGTGGAAATATAGTAATTTTGCAGAGTTATTGAAAATATCAATCTTAAAAACAAACATAAATGTCTCTCTCATCACTGACAGCCATATCTCCAATCGACGGCCGTTACCGCGGCAAGGTGGAGATTCTTGAAAATTACTATTCTGAATACGCGTTGATCCGCTATCGCGTAAAAGTTGAAATCGAATATTTTATCGCCCTCTGCAAACTTCCGTTGCCGCAACTTGCGGGCGTTGACCACGCACTCTTCGGAGAGCTGCGCGACATCTACGCCAAATTCTCGGTCGACGACGCGCAGCGCGTGAAGGATATCGAAAGCGTAACCAACCACGACGTGAAAGCGGTGGAATATTTCATAAAGGAGCAGTTCGACCGTCTTGGCTTGGCTCAATATAAGGAGTTCATCCATTTCGGACTCACGTCGCAGGACATCAACAACACTTCGGTGCCGATGCTCATCCGCGATTCTCTCCACGAGGCTTACCTGCCTCTGCTCGATGAGATGGTTGGCTTGCTCAACCAGTATGCCGAGGAGTGGAAAGACATTCCAATGCTTGCCAAAACCCATGGACAGCCTGCGTCGCCGACACGCTTGGGCAAGGAAATCCGCGTGTTTGCCTACCGCTTGGAGAAGCAGATAGAGCTGTTGAAGCAGGTGCCGGTGAGCGGCAAGTTTGGCGGCGCTACGGGCAATTTCAACGCCCACCGCGTGGCTTTCCCCGACCGCGACTGGCGTGCGTTTGCCAAGAAATTTCTCAATGAGAGTCTCGGCATCGAGCGTGAGGAGTGGACAACTCAGATTTCAAACTACGACAACCTGGCTGCTCTCTTCGATGCCATGGCGCGCATCAACACGATAATGATCGACCTTGACCGTGACATGTGGCAATATATCTCGATGGAGTATTTCAAACAGAAAATCAAAGCCGGAGAGGTGGGTTCTTCAGCCATGCCTCACAAGGTGAATCCAATCGACTTCGAGAACTCGGAGGGCAACCTCGGTCTGGCCAACGCAATTCTTAACCACCTGGCTGGCAAATTGCCGGTTTCACGCCTGCAGCGCGACTTGACCGACTCCACTGTGCTGCGCAATGTCGGTGTGCCGTTGGCTCACATGATGATAGCGCTTCACAGCACTCTCAAGGGCTTGCACAAGCTGCTGCTCAATGAAGCAGCCATCAGCCGCGACCTCGACAATATGTGGAATGTGGTTGCCGAGGCAATCCAGACTATCCTTCGCCGCGAAGGATATGAGAAGCCTTACGAAACGCTGAAGGCTCTCACCCGAACCAACAGCAAGGTGGACGCCGAAAGCATCGCCAGCTTCATCGACACGCTCAAAGTGAGCGATGCCGTGAAAGAAGAGCTTAAAGCGATTACTCCTCACAACTACACTGGGTTCTAAAGCATTGAAACAGTTGTAGGAAAGCACATAATTAAAAAGAATGTTAAAATTCAGTTTCTGACAAAGCCTTTTTTAATTATGTGCTTTTCCATTTGAAAAAAATGCAGTTACTTTGTCGATGGAATTATAAATTGCAAAATTGATTTAAATCTACAAGTTTTTAAGAATTAAGATTACAAATTAATAGCAAAGATAAAAAAGACGCCGAGAGGCAGTATTTGTATATAAAAAACAATTGAATTTACTATGGAAGAGAACAAAAAGCCGAAAAGAAGACGCATCGGCGAGTCTCAGGAGATGAATGGCGAGTCAGGACACTTTGAGAAGGTTACTTACAATCCGAAAGCTTCGTTTGTGCCTACTGATTCAGCACAGGGTGCGCCTGTGGAAGGTGGAAGCGACGCAGCGCCACGTCAGGACTATCGCAGACCGAACTACAACAATCAGAACAGCTACAACAGTTATGGCAACAACCGCCAGGGTGGTTACAACAACAACCGTCAAGGCGGATACAACAATTATAACAACCGCCAGGGTGGCTACAACAACCGTCAGGGCGGCTACAACAACCGCCAGGGAGGTTACAACAACAACCGCCAGGGTGGATACAACAATGCCCAGGGTGGATATTCCGACCAGCAACACGACGGCGGATACAACAATTATGACAACCAGCAGGGCGGCTACAACAACCGTCAGGGCGGCTACAGCAACAACCGTCAGGGTGGCTACAACAACAACCGTCAGGGCGGTTACAATAACAACAACCGTCAGGGAGGCTACAACAACAATCGTCCGGGTGCAAGTTTCAACCGCCAGGGCGGACAGCGTTTCACTCCACGTCCAAAACAGATTGTCTACGACGTGCCTGAAGTGGATCCGAACGAGGAAGTACGCTTGAACAAGTTTATGGCGAATGCCGGAATCTGCTCGCGTCGTGAGGCTGACGAGCTGATACAGCAAGGACTTGTGAAGGTGAACGGAAACGTTGTTACCGAACTCGGCTCAAAAATCAAGCGCGACGACGTGGTTGAATACAACGACAAGGTGGTTACGCTCGAAAACAAATGCTATATCCTGCTCAACAAGCCTAAAGACTGTGTCACTACAAGCGACGACCCAGACGGACGTCTCACGGTGATGGACATCGTCAAGAACGCTTGCAAGGAGCGCATCTATCCTGTAGGACGCCTTGACCGCAACACTACTGGCGTGCTTCTGCTCACAAACGACGGCGACTTGGCTTCGAAGCTGACTCACCCGAAATATGTGAAGAAAAAAATCTATCAAGTGTGGACTGACAAGGACATCGCTGAAGACGATATGCAGCAGCTTGCCGACGGCATCGAACTTGAGGACGGACCAATCCACGCAGATGCAATCAGTTACGTCAACGACCATGACAAGAACCAGGCGGGAATCGAAATCCACAGCGGACGCAACCGTATCGTGCGCCGTATGTTTGAGTCGCTCGGCTATCGCGTGACTAAACTTGACCGTGTGTATTTCGCTGGCTTGACAAAGAAGAATCTGCCACGCGGACGCTGGCGTTACCTTACTCAGGAAGAAGTGAACTTCTTGAAACAAGGATCTTTTGAATAGAATTTTAAATCATACAAAATGAAACGTACAAAAATTTCAGAAATATGGGCGCCTGAGTTGATTGGCACAGACGTTTGTGTGAAAGGCTGGGTGCGCACGCGCCGCGGCAACAAGCATGTGCAGTTTGTGGCTCTCAACGACGGCTCTACAATAAAGAACCTTCAGATTGTCTTCGATATGGAGAAATTCTCCGACGAGGATCTGAAACCCATCACAACGGGTGCGAGCATCCACGTAGAAGGCAAACTCGTGGAGTCGCAGGGCAAGGGTCAGACTGCCGAGGTGCAGGCGGAAACGCTTGAAATCTACGGCACTGCCGATCCTGAGACTTATCCTTTACAGAAAAAAGGACACACTCTCGAATTCCTGCGCGAGAAGGCTCATCTGCGTCCGCGCACAAACACTTTCGGCGCGGTGCTCCGCATACGCCACACGTTGGCTTATGCAATCCACAAATTCTTCAACGACCGTGGTTTCTTCTATCTCAACACGCCGCTCATCACATCGAGCGACTGCGAGGGTGCCGGCGCGATGTTTCAAGTGACAACGCTTGACCTCAACGACATCCCTAAGAACGAAGAGGGCAAGGTGGACTATTCTCAGGATTTCTTCGGAAAGCCTGCCAGCCTTACCGTTTCCGGACAGCTTGAGGGCGAGCTTGGAGCAACGGCTCTCGGTGCAATCTATACGTTCGGACCTACGTTCCGCGCCGAGAATTCAAACACTCCGCGCCACTTGTCGGAGTTCTGGATGATTGAGCCCGAGGTTGCGTTCAACGACATCAACGACAATATGGAGTTGGCAGAGGATTTCATCAAATATTGCGTAAGCTATGCTCTCGAGCATGCTGCCGATGATATTGAATTCCTTGCAAAGATGTATGACGAGGATCTTGTTGAGCGACTCAAATCGGTTGTCAACACAGAATTTGTACGACTCACTTATACTGAGGGCGTGAAAATCCTTGAGGAATCGGGACATAAGTTTGAATTCCCTGTTTATTGGGGAGCCGACCTTCAGAGCGAGCATGAGCGTTTCCTCGTAGAGGAACATTTCAAGCGCCCTGTAATCCTTACCGACTATCCGAAGGAAATCAAGGCTTTCTATATGAAGCAGAACGAAGACGGCAAGACTGTGCGTGCCATGGACGTGCTGTTCCCGAAAATCGGAGAGATTATCGGTGGTTCGGAGCGTGAGGAAAGCTATGAGAAGCTGAGCCAGCGCATCGAGGAACTCAACATCCCGATGAAGGATATGTGGTGGTATCTTGACACTCGCCGTTTCGGCACTGTGCCTCACTCTGGTTTCGGACTCGGCTTCGAGCGCCTTGTGCTGTTCGTAACTGGTATGACCAATATCCGCGACGTCATTGCGTTCCCACGCACTCCGGGTAACTGCGAGTTCTAATCGCAAAACATGACAAAATAATTTAGGACTGGTTTGAGGCCGAATGGCTGAAAATCAGTCCTATTTTTTTTATAAAACAGACTGAATACTATGGGAAAAAGTAAATTCTTACAAGATTTCAAAGCCTTTGCGATGCGGGGCAACGTGATTGACATGGCTGTCGGTGTGATTATCGGCGGCGCTTTCGGTAAAATTATCTCTTCTGTTGTCGCCGACGTGATTATGCCTCCTCTCGGGCTGCTTGTCGGAGGTGTGAATTTCACAGACCTTAAGCTTGAGTTGAAACCTGCGGAGATGGTCGACGGCGTGATGCAGGATGCCGTGACGCTGAACTATGGAAATTTCTTGCAGACGGCGTTCGACTTTATTATCATTGCCTTGTCGATTTTCTTGTTTGTCAAAATTATCGGCAAACTGATGCGCAAAAAGGAGGAGGAGCCTGCCGCACCTCCGGCTCCAAGCAAGGAAGAGCAGCTGCTCACTGAAATCCGCGATTTGCTGAAGAAGCAGAGCGAGAAATAGGTTATTTAAGTTTTTCTTTCAGAAAACGTCCGGTGTAGCTGTCCGGGCATGCCGCGATGTCCTCGGGTGTGCCCGCACACACGATATGTCCGCCGCCGTTGCCTCCCTCAGGACCCATGTCTATCACGTGGTCGGCACACTTCACCACATCGAGATTGTGCTCGATGATTATGATTGTGTGTCCCTTCTCAATAAGGCGGTTGAACGATGCCATCAGAGTGTTGATGTCGTGGAAATGCAGACCCGTGGTAGGCTCGTCGAAGATGAACATCGACGGGCGCTGCTTCTCCTGACTGAGGAAATAAGCCAACTTTATGCGTTGGTTCTCACCGCCCGACAGTGTCGACGACGATTGTCCCATCTTGACGTAGCCCAATCCCACCTGCTGCAGCGGCAACAGGCGTTTCACGATACGTGTCTCCGTAGTGCCCTTCGACTCGCTGAAAAACTCGATGGCCTGGTTGATGGTCATGTTGAGGATGTCGTAGATGTTCTTGCCGCGGTATTCGATGGCAAGAACCTCCGGCTTGTATCGCTTGCCGTGGCACGACTCGCATTGCAGCGTGATGTCTGCCATAAACTGCATCTCGATGGTGATTGTGCCTTCGCCCTTGCATTCCTCGCAGCGTCCGCCCTCGGCGTTGTAGGAGAAATATCCGGCGTCGAAGCCCATTTGTTTCGCGCCCTGCTGCTCGGCAAACAGCCTACGGATTTCGTCGAAAGCCTTAAGATAGGTCGCCGCATTGCTGCGCGAAGATTTCCCGATGGGGTTCTGGTCTACAAATTCCACGCTGTTGATGAGCGACAGGTCGCCGCGCAGATCGGTGTATGACCCTGTGTTCTCGCAAGCCTCGCCGAAGTGGCGCAGCAGCGCGTTGTAGAGGATGTCGCGCACGAGAGTCGACTTTCCAGAGCCGCTCACGCCGGTCACCACGGTCATCACCTGCAGCGGGAAGCGCACGTCGATGCCCTTGATGTTGTTTTGCGCCGCACCGATAATCTCGATGTAGTTGTGAGTGCGCCGGCGCAGCTTGGGCAGAGGTATTTGCATCTCGCCGGTTAGATATTTTGCCGTCAGGCTGTCGGTGGCTTTGTCGAGCTTGTCGACAGGTCCTTGATACACCACATTGCCGCCTCCGCGTCCAGCCAAAGGTCCGATGTCGATAATCCAGTCGGCGGCACGCATGATTTCCTCGTCGTGCTCCACAACGACCACCGTGTTTCCCAGCTGCTGCAGGCGGCGCAACACGCGGATAAGCCGTTCGGTGTCGCGTGAGTGCAGTCCGATGCTCGGTTCGTCGAGGATGTAGAGCGACCCTACAAGGCTGCTTCCCAATGAAGTGGCGAGGTTGATGCGCTGGCTTTCGCCGCCCGACAATGACGACGACAGGCGGTCGAGCGTCAGATATTCCAGTCCCACATCGCAAAGATATCCTATGCGGGTGCGAATCTCCGTGAGCAAGCGTTTGGCGATGCGTGCGTCGGAGTCGTCAAGGCTCAAGGTGTCAAACCATTGGCGCACGTCGCTTACCGGCATCCGCACGATGTCGGCTATCGTTTTGCCGGCAATTTTCACGTATAGAGCCTCGTGCCGCAGACGGCTTCCGTGGCATTCGGGGCACGCTGTCTTTCCGCGGTAGCGCGCCATCATCACTCGGTATTGTATCTTGTATTGGTTGTCTTTCACCATATCGAAGAAGCTGTCGATGCCGTAGATTCCCGGCGCACCGTGCCACAGCAGCGCGCGCTCCTCGTCGGATAGTTGGTAATACGGGCGATGCACGTGGAAACCGCGTTTGGTGGCAGCGATGATAAACGCACGCTTCCATTCGCTCATTTTCTCTCCACGCCAGCACACGACGGCGTCGTCGTAGACCGACAGCGCCTTGTTGGGGATGACAAGGTTCTCGTCAATGCCG
>ENA-OOZG01001486-OOZG01001486.1-human-gut-metagenome-genome-assembly--contig:-NODE-1486-length-16595-cov-11.596675_pt1 | contig 16595 bp, 13 predicted proteins | sample MGYA00241706_ERZ501384 | MGnify/ENA primary metagenome ERZ501384 (study PRJEB25962, sample SAMEA2042742) | human gut metagenome | biome: human gut; feature: human-associated habitat; material: faeces...
CGAAGCCGAATCCCGAAAGCAACACAGCGATTCGCCTTTATGCAACAGTCTCAAGGCCACTATACCCTAGACGTTGCAACTCTCCCGAGGAAATTCGCAATAGCTACGTGGGAAACAAAAAGTCTTCACGGAGGGGAGAAATGAAACTTAGGAAGAAGCAAATGAAACTTAGGAAGAATGAAATCATAAGTCCGAAGAGTTTTTCTGCGCCTCACAGGATAATCAGAGATACCTACCAGGGGATTTACGATTTTCTCCACAGAGAGGTAGATGAGGTCACTATATATAATGTGTCAGCCATGGATTGGCTGTTGGCTAGAGCTATCGGAGCTATCGGAGCTATCAGAGTGATCGGATCTCTAATCTCTAACTTCTAATCTCTAACCTCCAGCCTCTATTTACATATCTTTACGGGGAAATTCGTCCGATTTCCTCCTTTCTCGAATATCCACGTGGAGAATCTCAAATCTCCACGTGGATATTTTTTATTTTCCACGTGGGCGTCATTCATTTCTTCCGAAGTTTCATTTGATTCCTCCGAAGAATTTTTTATTCCCCACGTGGAAAATAAAAATTCTCCACCTGGATATTTCGAAATATCCACGTGGAAATCACTTTTTCCCGACACAACCCCGTATCGATATGTAGTCGGGTCTGAATTATTGTGGCAATCCGGTATTAATTTATCCTGTTTTTTGGGATGTTGGCTAGAGCTATCGGAGCCATCGGAGGTATCGGAGCCATCAGAGCCATCGGAGTGCCAACAGCTAACCACCAACAGCCAACAGCTAACGGCTAACAGCCAACTGCCAACAGCTAACGGCTAACAGCCAACCACCAACAGCCAACAGCTAACCTTAGCTTCGCTTCAGATATTTGAGTACCTTTGCATAAATACTGTATGATGCCCTTTGTATAGTCTTTGATACGGGCTAGGTGGGGGCGCATACTATTGCTTGACTTCTTTTATCTGTTGTACTCATAGCACACTCCGCACGTTTCACCGCTAAGACTCACGCTCGCCTATGTCGCATCACACACCTCGTCCACGGCGCCGATCGCTACTTCCCTCCTCTAGGATTATTGCGATCGTCTGTATCGCCCTACCACTCTTCCTGCTGGGATCTATCGCTCTCCTTGAGGTGGGCAAGTGCCACCTAGAGCAGTCGGTACGCGAGGAGATGACCTTCACCGTCTTACTAGACCCTGAGACCACTGAGCAGGATAGCATACGACTGATGCAGCAGGTGAGCCAGGCTCCATACATCAAGGATGTGACCTACATAACGCCCGCCGAGGCTGCACGACAGCTCGAAGAGGAGATAGGCGAAGATCCCGTAGCGGTACTCGGCTTTAACCCCCTACAGCCCTCGCTAGAGGTGCATCTCAAGTCACAGTACGCCGTAGCCGACAGCATGGCGCAGATAGAGAGCGACTTCGCCTCGTGGGGCAATGTACAGATGATGAGCTACCGAGGTGACATGCTTCAGATGATCGATGAGAATATGCAGCATCTCTCCACAATCCTACTGATCGTCTCGCTGATCCTGCTGATCATCGCTATCATACAGGTCAATAGTATGACCCACATTATGATCTACAGCCGGCGCTTCCTGATCCGCTCTATGACCCTGCTGGGTGCTAAGCCGAGCTTGATCCGTAAGCCCTTTACCACTTACAGCATTTTCAATGGTCTGTGGGGTGGCTTGCTGGCGGTCTGTATGATTCTAGGCACGCTCGGCTATATGACGCAGCGCAATCCGCTACTCATCGAGAGCTATCTCAGCTACAGCGAGGTGGCGATCATCCTCGGAGGGATCATCTGCCTCGGCATCTTGCTCTCGTGGATCACCGCCTCGATATCGACGAGTAAATATATTCGTATGGATGGCGGACGTATCGTCATGGCTTAGTCATTATCTCATACATCACAACTTATCAATTATGGTATTTGGCAAGAAGAACTATATCCTCCTAGCGATCTCCGTGGGGATCATCATCTTGGGTCTCCTCTTGATGTCGGGGGGAGGTAGTGCAGACAGCACAGAGTTTACGGCTGACATCTTTAGCACACGTCGCATCGTTGTAGCACCTATCGTCACGCTGGTCGGCTTCCTCCTAATCATCTACGCTATCATGGCTAAGCCCAAAAGCCCCAACAAAAGCAAAGACAAGGATAGCGGCACGACGCCACAAAACAAGTAACCCTCTTGTGCCGAAACACTTAAGATGACGCTACTTGAATCCATTATTCTAGCCATCGTAGAGGGGCTAACGGAGTTTCTCCCAGTCAGCTCTACGGGGCACATGATCCTCACGCAGGGCGCACTCGGTATGGAGAGTACTCCTTTCCTACGAGCCTTTACGGTGATGATCCAGTTTGGCGCGATCCTATCGGTCGTGGTGCTGTACTACAAGCGATTCTTCACCTTTAGGGTGGAGGAGGGCGCACAACAGCTACCTCAGCGGTGGCAGTGGGTCGGACGCTTCTCCTTTTATATCAAGCTCCTCGTCGGGCTCATCCCCGCAGCGGTTATCGGACTACTACTAGAGGAGCAGATAGACAAGCTCCTAGACAATGTCTATGTGGTCGCCACGATGCTCTTCTTGGGTGGCATCTTTATGCTCTTCATTGATCGCATTTGGCCTGCTACAAAACAGACGGTGGAGCGTCCGTCGTATCGCAATGCTTTCGTCATCGGTTGCTTTCAGACCATCGCTATGATCCCGGGCGTGTCACGCTCTATGGCGACGATCGTGGGAGGACTGCAGCAGCGACTCACGAGACGTGCAGCGACCGAGTTCTCCTTCTTCCTGGCGGTGCCGACGATGCTCGGTGCTACCCTACTCAAGGGATACAAGCTCCTCTCCGATCCTGTCTCTAGTCAGATGCTTCAGGAAAACTGGGTGGCACTACTCGTGGGCAATGTGGTTGCCTTCGTGGTGGCACTGCTGGCGATCAAGTTCTTTATCAACTATGTGACCCGCTACGGCTTCAAGCTCTTCGGTTACTACCGTATCGTGGTCGGTCTACTGGTACTCATCCTACTACTCTGTGGGGTACCTCTAGCGATGCACTAAGATGAATCAGGAAGTCTCCTCCAAGCTCTACACGCCTGCCGACCTGCAGGCTCATCGCCCCCTCACGCTACGTACGGGAGCGATCATACCCTTGGACAAGCCGTTGGGGTGGACCTCCTTTGACGTGGTCAATAAGGTACGCATCATGGTGCGCCAGGTGACTGGTGTCAAGCGCATCAAGGTGGGACATGCTGGGACGCTCGACCCGCAAGCGACGGGCGTGCTGGTGCTCTGCACAGGGCGTGCTACGAAGCTCATCGAGCAGCTGATGGACCACGACAAGGAGTACCGCGCCACGCTACAGCTCGGAGCCACCACACCCTCTTTCGACAGCGAGCACGAGATCGACGCGACCTATCCCTACGAACATATCACGGAGGAGATGGTGCGGAGTGCCTTGCGCCAGTTCACGGGAGAGATCGATCAGCGACCTCCCACCTTCTCAGCAGTCAAGGTAGGGGGCATACGCGCCTACGACCTAGCTCGTCAGGGGCAGGAGGTAGAGCTGGCACACAAGCGCATCACCATTCACGAGCTGGAGCTACTTAGCTTCACGCCCCCCACCCTACAGCTACGCATCGTCTGTAGCAGAGGCACCTACATTCGTTCGCTGGCACGTGACCTCGGCACGGTTCTCAGTTCGGGAGCTTACCTCACCCAGCTGGTGCGGACACGCTCTGGCGAGGTGTCACAGGCAGACTGCTTTAGCCTCGACCAGCTAGACGAACTACTCGCCCTAACGCCCGACGAGGAGAAACTCTCCTGACCAAACGCCCTTACTATACTCACTCTATCCCATTAGAAACAGAATCCAATATGCGACATAAAGCGAAGCTTTCACACTTTGATTACAAGCTCCCCGAGGAGCTCATTGCTCAGTACCCGACCACCTTCAGAGATCAGTCTCGTATGATGGTCCTGCACCGCACAGACGGCTCTATCGAGCATAAGAACTTTGTGGACATCCTCGACTACTTTGGCGAGAAGGACACCTTTGTCTTCAACGATACGAAGGTTTTTCCCGCCAGGCTCTATGGTCTGAAGGAGAAGAACCAGGCGAAGATCGAGGTCTTCCTCCTGCGTGAGCTCAACGAATCCCTGCGTCTATGGGATGTCCTCGTAGACCCAGCTCGCAAGATCCGCATCGGCAACAAGCTCGAGTTTGGCGAGGAGGGCGGTGCCCCCGTCCTAGTCGCTGAGGTTATTGACAACACCATCTCGCGAGGTCGTATCTTGCGTTTCCTCTACGACGGCTCTCACGATGACTTCCTCAAGGATTTATATAGTCTAGGCGAGGCTCCACTGCCAGAGGAGATCAAGCGGCCCGCTGAGCCAAGCGACCTAGAGCGTTATCAGAGTGTTTTCGCCAAGCATATCGGTGCCGTCTGCGCTCCCGCTGCGAGCCTGCACTTTAGCGACATCATCCTGCACAAGCTACGCCTGCAGGGGTGCAACCTCGCTTTTCTCACACTGCACCACAACCTCTCGAGCTATCAAGAGATCGAGGTGGAGGCGATCAGCAAGTATAAGGTGGAGAACGAAGAGATGTACATCCCCATCGAGTGCTGTGACATCGTCAACCAAGCACGCGACGACAATGCGCAGATCGTTGCCGTCGGGGCGACCGTCATGCGAGCTCTCGAGACGGGCGTCAGCACAGACGGCTACCTCAAGGAGTTCAGTGGCTGGACCAATGAGTTCATCTACCCGCCTTACCACATTCACTTGCCGACCGCTATGCTGACCAACTTCAATGCGCCAAAGAGCATCAACCTCATGTGCGCTGCCACCATGGGTGGTGAGAAGAATGTGATGAATGCAATGAATGTAGCGGTCAAGGAGAAGTACCGCTTCGGCTGCTACGGGGATGCGCTCCTCATTATGGACTAACCTATCTCGCTAAGACTCTCTCACTGTCGCTCCTATGCCTACTGCTTACATAGCCCTCGGTAGCAACCTTGACGAGCCTCGTCATCAGTTGCTAGAGGCGATCAGGCGAATGCGCCTTCGTGGGCTCCAGATCTACAGTATAGCCCCCTTTGTGGAGACTCGCCCCGTGGGCTTCGCTTCGGAGCATCTTTTCCTCAATAGCGTTGTAGCCGTTCACACGACAGCGACGCCAGCAGAGCTTTTGGCGCAGCTTCAGGCTATCGAGCGTGAGATGGGGCGACGGCATAAGTCGCACGACGGCATCTACTCCGACCGAGTCATAGACCTAGACATCCTGCTCTACGACCAGTGTGTCGTGACCACGCCTGAGCTCACCATCCCACACCCTCGTATGTGTGAGCGCGCCTTCGTCCTGCAGCCACTCAGCTACATAGCGCCTGAGCTCACCATCCCCACGACGGGAACCACCGTGGCTCAGCTACTAGCCGCCCTGCCCGCATGATACATGATCTGAGCGACACAATCTGCGCGCCGGCCACCGAACTAGGCGGAGGGCTAGCCGTCATACGTATCTCGGGAAGCCTAGCCCCGCAGATCGCCGAAAGGTTGCTGGGCAAAAGACTCGCACCTCGTGAAGCCACGACCGCTGGGCTACGCATTGACGGACAACTCATAGACCTCGTCGTAGCCACCTACTTCGCCGCACCACACTCCTACACTGGCGAAGAGGTCGTTGAGCTCTCCTGCCACGCCTCCCCCTTCATCGTACGTTCCATACTGGAGTGGATATCTCAGCAAGAGGGGTGCCGCATGGCCGATCCAGGCGAATTTACCCGTCGTGCCTTAGCGCATGGCAAGCTAGACCTAGCCGAGGCTGAGGCTGTCGCCGACCTCATCGCTGCGACCACTGCCACACAGCACAAGATGGCTATGGAGCAGCATACTGGCAGGCTCAGTCATCTGCTCAACGAACTGCGGGCGACGCTCCTACGCTTCGCCGGGCTCCTCGAGCTGGAGCTAGACTTTAGCGAAGAGGATGTAGCCTTTGCCGACCGCTCCACTTTAGTTGAGACGCTTGCCACCATACAGCACCAGCTCCGACTGCTCACGCAAAGCTTCGCCACAGGGCAAGAGCTACAGCAAGGCATACCGACCGCTATCATCGGCGCACCCAACGTGGGCAAGAGCAGCCTCCTCAACGCTCTCCTCCAGCACGAGCGAGCCATCGTCAGCGACATTCCTGGCACCACCCGCGACACCGTCGAGGGGCGACTAACCATCCGAGGCACACTCTTCCGACTCATCGACACCGCTGGCCTGCGCCAGACGACCGACCTCGTGGAGCAGCTGGGCATCGAGCGCAGCTACCAGCAGATCTCCTCCGCACGGCTCATCCTCTGGGTCTTCGCTCCGCCCCTACCCACGTGGGACGAGCTAGAGACACAGCTCGGTGAACTCCTGCCGCTCACCTCCCCCGCCAGTACCCTTATGCTCCTGCTCAACAAGCGGGATCTACTCACCGAGAGCGAGGTCACGGACTGGCTCAGCCACTGCTCCGAACAGCTACAGCGCATCGCGGACAAACGGCACACCACCCCTCCGCTAGCCATCTCAGCACGAGCCACTCAGGGCATCGAAGCCCTCGAGGAGCTGATGGTCACCAACACCCACACCCTGCACAGCAATGAAGAGACCGTGATGCTCTACAACCTACGCCACTACGAGGCACTCACCAAGGCAAGTCGCGCCTTAGAGTCAGTCTCCGAGGGTCTCCACAACGGCTTGACCAGCGACCTCATCACCCCCTATCTCCGTGAGGCGATCGAAGAGATTGGCCTTGTCACAGGCGCCTCCATCACCTCCGACGAAGTGCTCGGCTTCATCTTCTCCCACTTCTGCATCGGCAAGTAGTATGGGCCAGGGACGCATCGCAGAGGAGCAGCAGGTCATTCGGCAGATGATCCAGCTCTACTGTAGGAAGAAAGAGGGAAATGAGACACTCTGCGATAGTTGCCGTGAGCTACTCGAATACGCCACACGGCGACTAGAACGTTGTCGCTACGGCGCTGCGAAGCCCACCTGCCGCAAATGCCCCATACACTGCTACCGACCCGACATGCGCGCCCGCATTCAGGCGGTGATGCGCTGGGCTGGTCCTCGCATGCTCTTCCACCATCCCCTCGCCGCCGTCAAGCACCTCCTCCGCGAGCTGTAGCCCACCCGCAGCTCTCTAATATCTGACCTCTAATTTCTAATCTCTAACTTCTATTTCCGCGAGGAAATACCGATTATGTCAAACAAAATACCGATTATGTCAAGTCGACTAAGAGAGTAATCGCTATATTATGCTTACCTTTGCATCGACATCCCTTATGACTTCTTTATTTCGATGGGATATCGAAGAAACTTAATATCAATCAAATAACAAACAAACAATGAACAGAACAGTAAGAACACTGCTAGGCCTACTAACGATCGGCCTAGTCGCTCTGACCTCCTGTAAGAAGGATGAGAAAGAGCCTCAGAAGAACGAAGGCACGACCTACGTCAGCGTAGCGATCAACCTACAGTCTAGCTTGCGTGCTGGAGACAGCAGTGATGACAAGGAGTTTAACTACAAGGGTACTTGGAATGGCAAGGATGCCATCGAGACTATTGCCGTCTATGTCGTCGGCGATGGCGAGGTCTCTTATGGTAAGTTCTCACTCAACGACTTTAATATCACTCCAGCTACTGATGGTGACAACATCACCATCAAGCCTAAGAATGCTATCCTCACCAAGCCAGGCACAAAGAAGGTTTATGCTCTCATCAACGCTCCTGAGGAGATAACCAAGACTCTTGAGAAGTCTATGCCCGCTCACTTCAACGAGGCTTATGCCAAGGCTGTCGAGAATATGACAACGGCTCAGGTGGCTCGTGCAAACGCAGCGAAGGAGGATCTTATCATGATGTCCAACGCTGATGAGTGCAAGATCGATGTCGAGGATGGTGTCTCCAAGGAGGAGGCTAAACAAGGCCCTAAGAACCTCGCAAAGGTGAATGTCAAGCGAGTTGTAGCTCGTGTGATCCTAACGACAACTCAGCCTAGCTATGAGATCAAGCTCGAGGATGGTACTGTGCTAGGTAAAATCGAAAACATCACCTATGCCGTAGCTCAAGGTGAGAAGGCTTTCTACATTAGCCAGAAGAATGAGGCTGGTAGCATCATCACTCCTGGATACAACTTCCTCCCAGCTGTTAATCCTGCTGATAAGAGCAAGCTAACCAACTATGAGGATCAGGCTAAGACTTACGACTATAGCGATCTACATAGTACTGTCACGACTCCTCGTGCAGCTATTGTCGCTGATAATCTAACCGCCGCTCTAGAGATTGGTAAGAAGAGCCTTGAGAGCAGTGCTTTCATCTTTGAGGCTAGCCATGCGTTTGGAGAAAATGGACAGACGATTGCTGACTACTCAGGAGGCTTCCGCCGTGGTAACACCCCTTATGTCTTGGTTCGTACGAAGTTTACGCCTAATCTAGATCTATTCTACAACGACTACCAGAAAGGACGGTTCCAAAAGGCAGGTCATGATGGCACCTTCTACAGAGGCGAGGATGGTCTCTTCTACGTTGATATAAGGACTAAAGATAGACCGGGTAAAGTTGTAGAAAGAAATGTCCCCAGCCAAAAGTACACCAAGTTTGAGGCGGGCAAGGTACTCTATCATGTCTTTGTCAACCCTGATAATGTCGCTAAGACGCTAGATGCTCCTGCTTATCGCAACAACATCTACCACATCAGTGTCACGGGCTTTAAGACGCTTGGTCTCAACTGGAACCCGCTCTACCCAGAGGATCCAGATACTCCTAAGCAGAATAATCCCGATCCTAAGCCAAAGGATGACCCCAATACACCTCCTTATGTACCAGGGGACTTCAATACTCCTAAGGAGACCTATCTAGCGGTAGAGGTTAATGTCATTCCTTGGAATGTACATAGCTACAATATAGAACTAGGTCTTTAAAGAGAAGATACTGTCTTACAAGTATGGACGCACAGACGTGTGCGCCCATACTTGACAGACGAGTAACCCTTTGTAGGGACGCACGGTCTGTGCGTCCGTTGTATCAAAGCGAGACAAGCGTCCCTACAAATCGTTACACGTTCCCCCATTTTCGTTAGCCTTACCTTTCACACCGACACCCCTGATCTCTCAATCACTGCTACATCTTATGAAGCGACACACTATATATAGTATATTCCTGCTCCCCCTCCTCGTCTTATCACTCGTGAGCTGTGATAAGCTCGTATATGACCGAGGCGAGTGCCCCACGATATTGGTCTTCACACCCTATATGCAGACGCCCTGTATGTCTGACTCGGCTTACATTGGCAAGGCGGGCTATATGGACATCGTCATCAGTGTCCCTTCGTCTGGAGAGATCATCGCATACAAGCACCTAGAGCCTGCTGACCTAACCGCAGCCTCTAGAATTGAAATCCCCGTACCGAACGAGTGCGGTGAGACCTATCGCTACACCATCTGGGTGGGTGCTACTCCCCAGCACTACACCATGAGTGACCTAGCTCCTGCATCGGGCAATAAGCACCCCGACTGCCGCCTAGCACTCCAGCTCACAGAGCAAGATAGACACACTGGACTACTCCCTGAGCCACTCTACTTCGCTACAGACACGGTCGAGTGTCCTATGCCTCCTGGAGGTAGCACGATGAGAGTGCCCATTGCGCCAAACCTCACGCGCTACAGCAACGACTTTGACATAACCCTTACCGAGCTACCCAGCAAGGTAATCTATCCGCTCCATATAGAGATCGAGGATAACAACGCTGCTTACGACTTTATGGGGCAGCTGACCAACCCCACCAAGCATGTCATCTACGAGGCTGCGCTACCGAATGAAGGTACAACACGCAGCACACGCCTCAGCACGCTACGACTGGATGACCCGAAGACAAAGCCCCAGCTGAGCCTCGTGCGCTCCGATACGGGTGCTAAGATCTTTACGTACAATCTCAAGGAGCTACTCGCCAAGAAACTGGAGTATCGCCCTGAGTGTCAGTTTGAGTACGACATTGAGATCCGTCTTCAGGAGCTACCCGACAATACCCATTACGCCATCGAAATCATCATTGATGGGTGGAAAGTTCACTCCTACGAGATAGTCCTCTAAGTTCACTACACTACACACCAACGTTGTCACATCACTATGAATAGACTACGACATACCTATATATATACGCTCGTCCTCGTCCTGGGGGCACTCCTCACCAGCACCAGTTGTGTGCGGGACTACAACAGTCTCGGGGAGGAGGATGACGGTAACAAGTACCTCTCACTGACGTTCTCGCTCGCTCCTAGTGGCAACGAAGGGCTACGTATGCAAGGCGAAGACTACAGCATCAACTCCGACAAGACGAATCGTGAGGACTACGTGAACGATCTGCGCATCTTCCTGATCCAAGACGGAGAGATCAAGAAGAATGTCTTCTTTACCAATCTGGCTCCGAGAACCGCATACGATTATAGCGAGGGTTCAGAAGATGATGGAATCAGCTATAAGTATAAAAGTGGCAAGGCTCAGATCACCTTCCGAATCACAGAGTCGGAGCTAGGCTACTACGACCTCGTCGTCGTCGCCAATGAGGGTGCTTATATGAATCGTCAGTCCCTTAATCCAGGCAACATTCCCTCAGAGCAGAAGCCTTACGACAGAGAGTTTGAAAGAGAGGCGGAGGCTGACGCCGCGCTTAGGAAAGCACTAAGAGAGGCTAAGACGCTGGAAGACCTCAAGGAGATACGTATCCCCGTCACGAGACGATTCTCTGATACGCATCAAGGATTACGCTATAATCAGAGCAATCCATATATAGATGTCATCTCTCCGATGACTGCCGAGTATAAGGGTGTTGACTTCACCAGAGGTGGTACCAAGAACAATCCGCGTAAGATCCAGCTCGATAATCCTCATGGCAGTACGAAAGGCGTTGAGCTCTTGCGCACCTTTGCCAAGGTCGAGCTAATCTACAAGAAGTGTATATGGCTCTCTTGGGATGAAAATGGAAAAGAGGAACTGAAATGGATAGGCCCTTGGAGATTTCAGCACCCCTATGGACCTCATATTTATGATATGCCTAAGGATGTCAGTCTCTTCCCTAAACAGGAGTACTCTAGTGCTCAGGATACCGTGTCTAGCTTCCTCGGTAGAGAGTCTGATCAATATATGGCACGTACAGGTCCACAGAAACGCTTTATCATTGGCTATGACAAAATAGCTGAAAAGGTTCGGAAAGAGGGTGTCCCCATGGGTGGTGGCTATCTGCTGGACTATAGGATGTACTTCTATATCCCCGAGAAGCTCGTGCCCGAGGGACCTGATGAGACTGTGAAGCCTCTTTACCTATGGTTTATATGGTATCATTATAGTGGCTTCCGTCCGTGGTTGGATATAGCTTCGAACAATCATCAGTTACGAGCCGAGACAAAATGCTACTTTGATGTCCTAAATGATAAGGATAATGATAAGGCCGCAGAGTACGTAGTGCGTACTGGCACGTTTAATCCATCGAGCAAGAGTGTCTACCGCAATCGTCTCTACAAGATAACGCTGACCCCAACGGATGTACAACCACCCGCAGGCAATGGCGAAGCCTTTGATGAGTAGAGGCAAGCTCGCAACTATCGCATCTATACAGATACACTCACTATCAAGAAACCTCACCTATAAACAGATATAGGCTATGAAGCAATACAACAGCACTACACTCGTGCGCACTATATGGAGTCTCCTCCTCGTCATCTCTGCGCTCTGCCTGATACCTACCACGGCAGAGGCGCAGCTTAGTGTTCGCTCCACAACTCGCGCCACTATTAAGGGATCCCGTGGAGGAACTGGTCAAGTAAGGCTAACCCTCTCTAGAGGTAAAGCTCCTTACACAGTCAAGCTGACAGCATACCCTCCAGAGTACGAAGGACAGCAGACCTTCTTTAGAAGTCAGAAGGAAGAGACCATTATCTACAATCTCCCTAAAGGACGCTACACGCTGGAGGTCTCAGATGCCAATGGCTCTGTGGAGACAGTAAGCAGCTCTGTCCGTGAGGTAGGGGTAGGTCTTAATGAGTTCTGCGTTAATGCGAAGTGGTCTCAATTACACACCTCTAATGCAAAGCAGTCGCGCTGGCTCTCCACAAGAATCTTTGACCCTGACAATGGAATAGTGCCACGCTACTACTCTTCTGAGATAGACTCTATAGCTAAGTACTTTGATATTGCCATCTGTACCCCTAATGACTACTACTATGGCTATAAGAAGGGTCAGGACAATCTCACCTGGCTGGACTTAGTAGAAACTAAAGAGGCCCCCAAATTTGAAGGTACCTATGGCTGTTGGCTCGTTCAGGATCCTGTTTATGATTATAATAACAAGCCAACGGGAGAGACAGTCAAAAGGTCACTTCTATTTGTCAAGGTGCCAGACGATTGGCATTCTCCCAATTACACGTATTTTTATACAGGGAATTGGGCTGTAACCCAGAATGATACAAAAACGATAGGTGTAGCTCTCCGGGTAAAAGGATCAAAAGACCCCAACAACTCGTTCTTCTCTGACGCAGAATATTTGTTTGATGAAAGAATGTCTGTCGATCCTAATTCTTGGATTGAAATGGTTGGAGAGGGTAAAGATGATCCCTGTGATGGGTACAAACCGACTTTCGTTCTACGGGAAGAAGTGGTTAAAGATAAAGAGCTGAATTTGCAGTTCCCTGTTAAGGTAAGGTATAGGGGTACTGAGATAACCTTTACTAAGGATAACTATAGGAAACCCCAAGATCTCGGAGTCTTGAGATACGATCGCTATAACAGGATCTATATGAAGGATGCTGATGGTAAAGACTCCTCTATGGGCTTCAGACCAGGTAAGCCTGCAACTGGTTTCAAAGAGCAGTTCCTCAGGGGGCATTGGTACTATTCCGATTCAAAGCCTGAGCGGATGTGGGATGAGGAGTCTGGGTGGCGTGATGACCCCGAGGCGGATGGCCCTGGCGTGAGAGACTATTGTACTGGAGAGGTGCGGATGGTCCCCGCCTTGTCGCTACAGGAGGTGCATTTCGATAAGCCTTTTAAGACTGAATTTGCTGAAGCAGAGGTCAAGCTTGTCTCTGCGCCTCGGGAGTATGAGCCTCAGAATAAATACTTCCCCGAGGTTGGAGGAACTATTGAGGTCTTGGTAGACCACGAGAGTGCTTTGTTCTTTCCGTTTCCTAACGCTTCGGCACCAGCAGGCAATCCCTATATGAAGCCCTGCTTTGATGTTAAGGTACCCGAGGGCGATTACACCTTTGAGGTCTCCTTCTACACCCGTTGTGGTGAGTGGGAAACTGAAACCATCGAACTTAAGGTCAACTATCAATCAGTAAAGTATGAGATTGCTGACGATGCTAAGGACTTAAAGCCTCAGCTGTTCGAGAAGGTCGACTGTAAGACGATGCGTGTCTACCCCTTCCGTGGGGCAAAGTCTCACAAGATACTGCTACGTAATGGTAAGCCAATTAGAGTCTATGCAAGAGTCATACAGAAGAGTAGACCCGAGGATCATCCATATCACTATGTGAACACGATTGAGACAGGCTCTACCGACTTTGATCCTGACAACATATATGATCGAAGCCCCGAGGATTGCTATGTAGAGCTCCCTTGGAAAAGCTCTAACATTGAGATCAAGTACAACTATGAGCGTAGCTGGGAAGACATCTTACCTTGTATTGACTTAGGGGTCAAGTTCACCGTCGAGGCGACGCTACCCACCTATGATCCAGAGCTCCTCTACACCTATATCTGTAAGAGCGGTGAGACTGCCTATGTGTCGGTACTACCAATCCATACGGTAGGTGCGACCCTCGTAGAGCTCAGAGATGTCAAGGATAAAAACAAGCTCTACGCAAGTAAGACGCTCCCCGCGACGGAGCAGGGTAATTCTGTCGAATTTAACCTCACTGGGGATAAGATTCAGCCCGAGTATAGTCTCTATATTAGGACAGGCACAGATGAGTGTCCTCTAGACAATAGTGGCGAGGTTATCAAGATGAATGACTTGAGAGGCTCCTCTTTCATACTAGGAGCTGCTTATACTAAGTATTGCGAGGGAGATACAGTTAAGTTGGAGTGTCCACCTATTACGCCTGAGTCTAAGTATATTTGGACAGAACCTGATGGGAAGACGCAGCATGAGGGACGCAAGATATCCATCCCCGATGCTACTAGAGCGATTACAGGCGACTGGAAGCTTGAGATTATAGACGTACCGTGCGGTGGCGCATCTGAGACACAGACTGTAGACTTTGTGCTATCTGCAGCTCCTTCTGAGTTGTGGTGGCGCAAGGATGCTCATTCTGCTGATTGGAATTCAACTTCCAATTGGGCTGACAAAGAGGGAAATCCTATTGAGGCAGTCCCAGGTAGGTGTACTGATGTGCACCTTCCCGCAGTGGTGGACAACTACTATCCAAACCTAGATCCGAAGGAGACGAAACGTGAGCCCCTCGGAGAGCCTGTCTGTAACGATATCTACTTCCACTACGGCTCTGCTCTCGGTGAACCTCAGTTGCTTAAGAATTACTCACGAGCCTTTATTGACTACAATTTTGGTATCGTACAGCCAGATGGAACCATCATAGCGCACGAAGACTCCAAGCATAAGGGTGCTTATGATCGTATCCTAGAGCGAGACCGTTGGTATATGATTGCTACACCGCTCAAGAATGTCTACACTGGAGACTTCTCTCTAGCTGGCTACCCACTCACCTATCAGCGCTACCTCAAGGTGAAGTTTAATGGAGAAAGACCTAAAGAGGCCTCCTTTGACATACCAATGAACAAGCAGGGACGTCCTATGGTAGCTTACAATCACGCTTTAGCATACAAGGTTGAGGGTTACCACTCTGAGAAGTTAGGAGCAAACGATCATAAGAATCTCAACGGGCTACAGGGTATCATCCGCTTGCCCTTTTATGAGAATAAGGAGCGTGCACCCTATTACCCTCTGCATCGTTATTACGAGAAGTGGTATTGGTATGAGACTGATAGTCTAACGAATGTTTCTAAGGTAACAGATTCAATAGCTGAGCCGAGATCATACTTCGCCTACTTTGACCTGAACACGTTAAAAGCAGTTACTAAAGTGGATTCGGTCAAGAGAGACCCCATACTGGACTACCGCTTCCTCTTTGAGGATGACAAGACCAATGCGATAGGTAGGACTAGAGCATCGACAGGGAAGCCTGCCGGTGTAGGGACTGACCTAGACTGGGTCGAAGAGGAGATAGAGGGCTACACAATGAAGCTCACCTCAAGCTCCAAGTCTGATAAGTATGTTATCGTGGGTAACCCGTTTATGAGTCCCATAAGCGCTGATCAGTTCTTTGAGGTGAACAAGAATAACATCACAAGGGGCATCTATATCTATGTGAATGGTGCCTGGCGCCATTATGGTGATCCGATACCCAATAGCACCGCAGGTGATGAACTCAAAACGATTCCACCACTGCAAGCCTTTATGGTCTCGCTAAGGTTGGATGGCACTCCCAATGTTTACTTCCCCACTGCGCCAGAGTACTCAGTGCTTGTAGATCCTAACAGTCCAGATGGAAAGGGAGCTGAGTTGCGCAGTACGGACGAGGAGTCGAGCAAGGAACCCGAGCGATATGTCGCTGTGAAGGTCTCCGATGCCGAGGGTGGCTATACCTCTGCGGTACTGCTACCCGAAGAAACAGAAGAGTCAATCCCTGCGATGATTGCGCCGGAGGGTATGCAGACAGCTCCGCTTGTCTACTTCATCAGCCCGACCGATAGCAGCTGTAACTTCGTACAGACCAATGTGGATCGTGCGATGGTCGAGCTAGGTGTTTTTGCGCCTACCGATGGTATGCTCACGCTAGACTTCACGACGTTGGCGGAGAAGCCCTTTGACAAGCTGGCACTCTACGACCGTCTGCGAGGCACCGAGCAGGATCTGCTGGTCAATCCGACCTACAGCTACGGCTATAGCGAGCGTGACGGACGCCGTTTCGAGCTGCGTATGTCGTACGGCAACATCCGCTACGAGCCGCAGCAGGATCAGGAGGCTGAGCTAGCTATCGAGCGCACCGCTACGGGTTATCGCATCTCCTACGACGAGGGTATCGCCGGCTACCAGCTGTACAGCGTACACGGCTATCTACTAGAGCGTGCCACGACCGATGGTCAGACGCAGGTAGATATCGAGATGCCCGAGACAGAGGTCGTACTGCTCGACGTACAGTCCGCCGACGGTCTCCGCTGGATCAAGAAGCTCCAGCGATAAGAACACGCGCTCGTCGCATATAAATAGCGTAATCGGGGTAGCCCTCCTAGTGAGAGCTACCCCGATTGCTGTATCATATCCGTTGATCCGTCTAGTGGCGGGTAACGACTTGTAGGGGCGGACAAGACGAGTAGCCCTTTGTAGGGACGCTCGGTCTGAGCGTCCGTTGTGTCAAAGTGTGACGAGTAACGATGTGTAGGGACGCACGGCTAGTGTTTTGCCGTACTACAACATACGTCTTGCCGTACTACAACGGACGCACAGACCGTGCGTCCCT
>ENA-OOZG01001498-OOZG01001498.1-human-gut-metagenome-genome-assembly--contig:-NODE-1498-length-16516-cov-9.574813_pt1 | contig 16516 bp, 15 predicted proteins | sample MGYA00241706_ERZ501384 | MGnify/ENA primary metagenome ERZ501384 (study PRJEB25962, sample SAMEA2042742) | human gut metagenome | biome: human gut; feature: human-associated habitat; material: faeces...
CGGTCGTTCGGGGCTTTGCCCCTCCGACCGACGGCTACGATGCGTCGGACCTCTCACGAGGTCCTTTTTTATAAGCGCCATTGGGGAGGGGGATTAGAGGTTAGAGATTAGAGATCGGAGTACTAGTGTGGCTAGTGCCTCTAGTGACACTAGCAGCACTAGTGCAACTAGAGAGTCTAGCTAACGGCCAACAGCCAACGGCTAATAGCTAATATGGTAAATAGCTCGGAAGGGTCGTCCCATACCGATGGGACGAAAATCTCCCACCCGCGTTGGGGCGAAAAAATCCCAAGGGAGGGATTTCAAAATCCCCACGGAGGGACGAAACGGTCCCAAGGGAGGGACGAAACGATCCCCACGTAGGGATTTGCAAATCCCCACGTAGGAAAAGAACATTCCCCACGGAGGGACGAAATAAAACTTCGGAGGAATGAAATCAAAGTTCGGAAGAATTATTTCGTCGCCACGTGGAAAATAAAAAGCAGCCACGTAGAGAGTCCGAGCTTTCCACGTGGCTATTGTTTGTGGGCGTCCGCTCGTCGTGCGATATCCCTGCGGGGAGTCTCTTTAGATAGGCTGGATTGCGCTTGTCTTCTGCTTTTCCGGCTCCTTCTTGTAGGTGATTTGGCGATTGTTTGACAGTACTGTTTGGTTCAAGTTGTACACTGATGCGTTTTTCCTATTGCAGATTCAAATATTTGTATTACCTTTGCGGTGTACTACTTAAGACAAACGCTAAGCAAACAAGCTTATGAATGCTAAACCGGTCATATCGCTACGCAATCTGCACAAGACTTATCAAGGGGCACAGCCACTACATGTCCTCAAGGGAATCAATCTCGACATCTTCCCAGGCGAGATGGTCGCTATCATGGGAGCTTCGGGCTCGGGCAAGAGTACGCTCCTCAACATCCTCGGGCTCCTCGATAGCTACGACGAGGGGAGCTACCATCTAGGCGAGGAGCTACTGAGCAATAGCCTCTCGGAGAATCGCGCCGCCGAGATCCGTTCTAGACAAATAGGATTCGTCTTCCAGTCGTTTAACCTTATCCCCTTCAAGAATGCGCTGGACAACATTGCCCTGCCACTCTTTTACCAAGGAGTAGGTCGCAAGGAGCGCACCAAGCGTGCTGCCGAGTTGCTCTCCCGTATGGGGCTAGCCGACTGGGCGGAGCACCTGCCGAGCGAGATGTCGGGAGGACAGAAGCAGCGCATAGCAATCGCACGAGCCCTCATCACCACGCCCTCAGTCATCCTAGCCGATGAGCCGACGGGAGCTTTGGACAGCAAGACCACCATCGAGGTGATGGAGCTACTGCGGGAGATCAATCGCGAGTCGCACCTGACGATGATTATCGTGACGCACGAGCCTGGCGTAGCCGAGATGTGTGACCGCACGATACATATCAAGGATGGGCTGATCGAGGGGGGCGGTCTGACGAGCAGTCTGCCCGAGGAGGTGTTTGAGTAAAGAGGATCACACATTATGCGTATAGGACACGAATACTTCTCCGAGATCATAGACAATCTCAAGCGCAACCGCCTGCGCACCTTCCTGACAGGCTTTGCCGTAGCGTGGGGAATCATCTTTCTAGTCATCCTCCTCAGCATCGGCGTGGGGCTCAACCGTGGTATCTCTAAGAGTGCTAATGCGGGCGACACGGAGCCAAACTACGGCATATACTTTGGCGTCTGGATGACCAACCTCCCTTACCAGGGTTACCCAGCCGGTCGGTGGCTGTTCCTCGCTGAGTCGCAGTTCGCACAGTTGCAGGAGATGGTGCCGGCTATTGAGGACATCACACCCAGATTCAGATCTTGGAATAAGATAACCTACGCATCACAGGTGACCGAGGGGTCGGTAAAGGGTATCGGTGCCAACTATTTCGGGCACTTCGAGACTCGTGTCAAGATGCTGGCGGGACGAGGCATCAATGGCAACGACGTATATAATAAGGAGAAGACGCTCCTCATCAGCTCCTCCGATGCGCTGAAGCTCTTTGGCACTGATCGGTACGAGGAGGCGGTCGGCAAGAGCGTCTCTGTCGACAATGTCTCCTTTACCGTGGTGGGAGTCTACGAAGCTCAGCAAAACCAATCGGCATCCTATATGCCGAGCAGCACCTTTACCATGATTCGTTCCAATGATCAGCGTATTGATGGTGGCTATATCTATGCGCCTACGATACGGAGCAAGAAGGATTTCGAGGCTTTCAACAAGGAGCTCCTCAAAGCGCTCAGCTCGATACTCTCCTTCTCGCCCGATGACGACCAGGCGATGTGGGGCTACTCAAACTATGTCAACAACGAGCAGTATAATAAGGTAGTCAACTACTTCTACCTCTTCCTCTGGATCGTCGGGCTGAGCACGCTCCTCATCGGAATCGTTGGCGTGAGCAACATCATGCTGGTCACAGTGCGGGAGCGATACAAAGAGATCGGCATACGCAAGGCTCTGGGCGCTAAGCCCCGTGACATCTTAGCGATGATTATGGTCGAGAGCCTCCTCATCACGGCGGTGGCGGGTGCTATCGGTCTGGTCATTGCCGTGGGGCTCGTTGCTCTCGGCGACTACCTCGTGACCGCTTACCACATTGGCGAGATGTCCATTATGGGCGAGACGATCCACCTCTTCGACACGCCAGTCCTCTCGCCACAGATGGCACTGGGCATCCTCGTTGTGATGATCATTGCGGGGATCGTAGCGGGCTACACGCCAGCTCGTAGAGCGATACGTATATCCGCTATCGAAGCGATGAGAGATTAGTAGCACCCTAGCGTAAAGACTGTACTATGAGACTATTTGATCGAGACATCTGGGGTGAAGCTTTTCACTCCTTACGAACGAATCGCAAGCGTTCCATCGCAACCGCCTTCGGCATCTTCTGGGGCATCTTGATGCTGGTCATCTTGATGAGCTTGAGCCAAGGCTTCTCCAATGGTATGCGCAAGCAGCTAGGTGGTATCTCAAGCAATACCACGATGCTCTACTGCTCCACGACCAGCAAGCCGTACAAAGGTTACCCCACCGACCGCTGGTGGTCGCTCTCAGTGAGCGATATAGCCAACCTCCAGAAGCGTTTTCCCGAGATAGAGACGATAGCTTCTATCCAGCAAGGCTCGTGGAACACACCCGTCAGCTACGGCACCAAGAGTACGACAGCACCGCTCTACTCCGCCTGGACCTCTTATGACAAGATCGTCTACTCAACCCTCTTAGCCGGACGACGGCTCAACGAGAGCGACGAGCAACAGCACCGTCGCAACTGCACCATCGGTGAGGAGGTGAGCCAGAAGTTCTTCGCTTCGCACGAGGAGGCATTGGGCAAGGTTATCAATATCGACGGCTCTTACTACACCGTCGTGGGAGTCCTCAAGGGCAAGTCTAAAGGGATGAATATCAATGGCTCTGAAGAGCAAAAGGTGCGTATCCCCTATACAATCCTTAGCGCATCACTCGGCCAAAGCAATGAGGTCTACCACTTCCTCTACTCGCTCCATGGCGATGGTAAGGATAGTAAAGCTATCAACGACCGCATCAAAGCTTACATCCGCTCTACCCACGACATAGCACCAGACGATGAGAGCGCCATAGGTGAGTTCAACATCTCAGAGATCTTCACTGCCCAAAACTCCATGCTGTGGGGCGTCAATGTCTTTGTCTGGTTCATCGGTATCGGCACGCTCCTCTCGGGCATCATCGGCATTAGCAATATCATGCTCGTCTCCGTCAAGGAGCGCACCCGTGAGATCGGCATACGTCGTGCACTCGGTGCGCAGCGCAAAGACATCATACGACTCATCCTCCTAGAGAGCGGCATGCTGAGCCTCCTCGCGGGGCTCGTAGGCCTTCTCCTCGGTGTGGGGATTATGTCTATCGTCGCACAGATCACCGCCTCTATGGAAAACGATATGCTGGTCAATCCGCTGATCCCCTTTGGCACTGCGATTGGCGCACTCCTCTTCATCGTCATCGGAGGCGTGGTGGGCGGTCTCTTGCCACTCAAGAAAGCGCTCGAGATTCGCTCCATCGAAGCGATTCGTGAGGAGTAAACCAACAATCAACTTTAGGTAAAAACAAACACAACATAAAGAACTATGAAAGCTAAGCGTATCTTCAAACTTTCCCTTTGGGTCGTCTTCGGCCTGCTCGTTGTCATGACCTTCGTCTTCCTCTATAAGAAGGCACAGCCCCAAGCGACCATCTACTCGGTAGAGACGGTGACCCGCGTCCCCTCTATCCAGCGCTCTATCATCCTCACTGGCAAGATAGCTCCTCGCAACGAGGTGATGATCGTGCCACAGCTCAACGGTATCATCGCCGAGATCATGAAGAAGCCCGGCGACCTCGTCAAGGCGGGCGACATCATCGCGCGAATCAAGGTAGTGCCCGAGATGGGTTCGGTCAATCAGGCAGAGTCGCAGGTCGAGATAGCAAAGATAGCTCTCGACGAGGCAGAGCAGAAGTACAAGATAGCGACCGAGCTACACCAGCAGGGGATTGTAGCCGAGGAGGAGTATGCCACAACCAAGGCTAACTACCTACAGGCTAAGGAGCGCCTCGAGAGTGCCAAGGATGCTTACAACATCGTCCTCACCGGCATGAGCCAGCGCAATGCTCAGGGCTCTACGACACTGGTGCGCAGCACGGTAGACGGGACGATACTCGACATACCGGTCAAGGAGGGTAACTCGGTCATTCAGGCTAACTCCTTCAACGCTGGTACTACCATCGCCACCATCGCCGACATGACGGAGATGATCTTCATCGGCAAGGTGGACGAGGTCGACATCGCTCGTGTCGCTACGGGACTACCTGTCACGGTGCGCATCGGTGCGATCGAGGGTTCCGCCTTCTCGGGCGTCGTGGAGTACATCTCGCCCAAGACAATCCAGCAGCAGCAAGGCACGCAGTACGAGCTCAAGGCCGCCATCACCATCGATGACTACAGCCGCATACGCTCCGATATGAGTGCCAATGCGGAGCTTATCACTGACCAGGTATCCAACGTCCTAGCTGTTCCCGAGGGCGCACTTCAGTTTGAGGGCGACAAGGTCTATGTCGAGGTGGTCACCTCCGACGCTGACCCGAAGCATCTAGAGACGGAGCGCCGTGAGATCCAGACCGGTATCAGCAATGGTAGCCTCATCGAGGTCAAGAGTGGTCTCAAGGAGGGCGAAAAGGTCAAGGGAACTCCAGTAGCTGCCTAACCGACCGAAGATTATTTATAGCCCTACGCTGTCTGATTCTACCACTCAATAGATGAGAAGGTTACGAGTTCCAAAACTTTTCCAGCCTTGGAACTAAAAATTTCCAAGGGAGGAAAATAAGTTTTCCAAGGGTGGAAAAGTTTCTTTCCAACGGAGGAAAGCGAAAGCTCTCCCCAGCAAGCCAGAACCCAACCTACTCCGATCATCAGACAGCCGTAGCGCACGCAAATCATTTAGACAAGACAATCCTATGCTTACACTTCGTCATATCTTTCCCTTAGCCCTACTGGTCGCGGGGAGCTTTACCCTAGCAGCGCAGCAGAGCTGGACGCTGCAGCAGTGCATCGATCACGCCGTCGCTCACAGCATCACGGTCGAGGAGGCGCGCCTACGCTTAGCTGGGAGTCAGCAGCAGCTCTCCACCGCACAGCACAGTTACCTGCCCTCGCTCTCGGCTAGTGCTAGCCAGAGCGTCAGCCTCGGACGTAGTGCCGACAAGACGGGCGTCATCGGCGACCAGTCCTCGAGCAGCACCTCCTTTGGGGCAAACCTCTCGTGGGACGTTTTCTCCGGCATGGCTCGTCCTAAGGCAACGGAGATAGCGCGTCTCAATCTAGACGCAGCAACCGCTGGGCTCTCCTATGCCGAGGAGCAGATCGGGCTACAGGTGGCTGAGGGGTACTACAACTTGCTCTTTCGTCAGGAGCTAATCCACGTCGCCGATGAGCAGCTCAAGCTCACCCGCGAGACGCTCACGAAGACGGCCGCAATGGTTCAGGCGGGTAAGTGGTCTCGTGACAAACTCGCTGAGGTGGAGGCGCAGCTCGCTAAGGACAGCGTCAACTACCTCCGCGCCTGCAGCGATACGGAGCTGGCGCGTCATCAGCTGGCACTCATCATCGAGTTGCCCGACTACACGGCGCTACAGATTACTTCGCCAGACGTCAAGAGTCTCAGCGCTACGCCCGCTCCCGAGCTGGCGCTGGCTGACGATGCGCTCCTCGAGCAAGCGCGCACGATGCGTCCCGAGATGGAGCAGGCAAGGCTACAGCTACAAGTGGCAGAGCGACAGATCGGACTGGAGCAGACGGGCTACATACCGAAGGTCTCCTTTGGCGCAGGCTACAACACGGGCTATTACTACATCCTGAATGAGAAGTTACGGCAGTTTAACCAGCCTTTTGGGGATCAGATGCGCAACAACGGACGCTACTTCGTTGGGCTTTCGCTCTCTGTGCCCATCTTTGATGCGATGCGCACGGCAGACAATGTGGCGCAGGCTCGTCTCCGCTACTCCGATCAGCAGATCGCTCTGCGCAAGGTGGACAAAGAGCTCACGCAGCAGCTCTACACGGCTCAGATCAACGCCCGTGCCGCTTACAGTCAGATAGCCGCTGCCCAGCGGGCTACCGAGTCGGCCGAGACGGCGCTGCACTATGCGCAGATCAGCTACGAGGCGGGACGTGCCTCTTCGTACGAATTGGCCGAGGCGCAAAACCGTCACTTCGTGGCTCAGAGCGAAGAGCTCCGCGCTCGCTACGACTACCTCTACCGTGTGCTCGTACTGCACAGCTACATCTCTCCCGCAGAGGAGACTAAGTAAAGTCAGACCCCTAAACTTCGCAACAGTTATGTATTCGAACTCAGATACCCACCTCACCGCAGAGCCTCTGGTTCAGGCTCAGGAGGTATGCTTTTCTTATGGCCGGCACCCGCTCTTTAGGGGTGTAAGCTTTACCCTGCCCGCAGGCTCTATCACAGGGCTCCTAGGCAAAAACGGCGAGGGCAAGACGACCCTCCTCAAGCTGCTCTCAGGACTGCTCCTAGCTAAGGGTGGTGAGCTCTCCGTGCTCGGGCACTCCAGCAGAAAGCGCTCGGTGCCACTTCTACGAGAGCTCTACTACCTTCCCGAGGAGGTGCAGCTACCCGCCACCTCAGCCGTCCAGTACCTCGACGGCGCGGGACAGTTTTACCCAAACTATGATGCCACACTAGCTCGTCAGCTCCTGAAAGACTTTGACGTGCCACCCACCAACAACCTGCGTCGCCTCTCGATGGGACAGAAGAAGAAGGTAGCGCTCGTGCTGGCGCTCTCTCTGCGGGTGCCGTTGCTCCTCCTCGACGAACCGACCAATGGACTGGACATACCGTCGAAGAGCAAGTTTCGCCAGCTCCTCGTGCAGCACATTTCTGACGAGCAGACCGTACTGATCAGCACCCACCAGGTGCGTGACCTAGAGCAAATGATAGATCGTCTGGTCGTGCTACACCAAAACCAGATCATCTGCAACGAGACGATTGCTCGCCTCGAGAGTGTCTTCTATTGCGGCACCGCCGCCGAGGCACCTCACGTAGTACCGATCTATAGCGAGCCCTCCGTATGGGGAGAGGTCGTGATGACGCCCCGCACGGCAGAGATGACCGAGACGGGAGGCTTCTCGATGGAGCTCTTCTTCAACGCTCTGATGTACAACACCCAAGCGGTACTACAGCACTTATCCCAACCCGCAAACGATACACTCACCCCACAAGCTCCTCTCTCACTATGAACCAATCTGCTAATCTAACGACCGCTGCGCCTAAGACGGGTGACAGCTCCTTTAGCTTCAAGCGTCTCGGCCAGCTCCTGAAGCTGGACTTCGCCTTTCACCATAGACAGTGGCTACAGATCCTGATCGGTGGTTTCCTCGCAGCCTCTATACCTGTGGTCGTGTCGGTACTGAGCGACTTACTCTTTGATATGGCGTGGAGGGCGGATGACTTTCGAGCTGTTTACATAGCCTGCCTATACTGTAGCTTTCTGGCGGTCTCTCTCGGGGTGATGATCAGCTACAACAAGCGTGTCAATGCCCTGCTCTCACCGCTCTACCTACAGATACCCGCCTCGGCTACGGAGAAGTATATCTCGCTCCTCCTCCTGACGCTGGTACTGCACATCATCACACCGCTCCTAGGAGCGATCGCCTGGACTGTCTACATGCTTATACAGGCACTGCTGGATGAAGGTCAAGTACTCGAATTCTACTCACAGATCCTCACAGATCCAATAGGCTATGGCAACAAATGGCAACAATATGCCTGGGCTGTCAGTATGATGATCGCTGGGCAGCTGGCGGGCTATGCCACCTACCTCTATTGTATCATCTCGGCGCGCAAACCCCTACGTGCAGTCCTGCGCTTTATGGGCATCGGCTTTGTTATTTTCATCGTCTCGATGATTGGCGTTGGTACGCTGATGCATTTACTAGACATTGGTAATATAGATGCAGATGATACAGAGAATTATCTCGTCTTCTACTTGGGCAATGGCGATGAACTCAGCATCTCGCTCCTTGCCATGAGTATACCAGTCTACCTCTACGCCTTTGCGATGATCTGGCTCGGCCTGCGCTCGCTACGACGCAAGCAGGTCACGGCGTAACCCTTCTAACCTAATGATCATGATCACACCACGTTTTAATCCGCAAGTAGTCATCTACGCTCAGATAGAGCAGCGCATCAAGGAGAAGATCCTCTCGGGCGAGTACCCCGCGGGGACACAGATCCCGAGCGTGCGCCAGCTAGCTGCCGAGCTGGAGACCAATGCCAATACGATCTTTAGAGCTTATGAGAACCTGCAGAACGAGGGGCTCATCTATCCGAAGAAAGGGCTCGGTCTCTATGTCTCCGAAACGGCCGAGATGCTCCTTCGCGATGAGGCTTATCGCGTGCTAACCGAGGAAGAGCTCCCCGAGCTCTTTGCTCAGCTCAAGGTGCTTAACATGGACATCCTAGAGGTGGTCAGACGGCACGCCGACTGGGTTAAGCAGCAGGGAGACCCTGACACTTAGCCCGCCTCCGCACTAATTCGCAATCTTCACTTTTTCAAAAACAGCGTTAGTTAAAACAAGAGACTGCTACTCCTAGGAGCGGCAGTCTCTTCTTGTATTATTGCTGGCGAAAGGCTGAGAGCCTTTTGCCGCTGTATGGTTGCTAACTAGAGACTATTGACTTTTGCAACAATCTCAACTAGAGCGTGTCGATCAGGTCGCTGAGCGTCTTCTTGGCATCGCCAATGAGTAGCGTCACGCCCTCGCCACGGCTGTAGAGTGGGTTCTCGACACCCGCGTAGCCAGGCTTGAGATCGAAGTTGCAGATGATGACCTGCTTCGCTTGGTCTACGTTGAGGACCGGCATACCATAGATAGGCGTACCCTCGGCATTGCGAGCAGCGGGGTTGAGCACGTCGTTAGCACCGATGACGATAACCGCATCGGTATCGGCAAACTGGTCGTTGATCGCCTCCATCTCGTAGAGACTATCGTAGTCCACATTAGCCTCAGCAAGAAGCACGTTCATATGTCCTGGCATACGACCAGCCACAGGGTGGATGGCGTACTTGACATCAGCACCGCCTCGAGTGAGCTTGTCGGCCAACTGCTTGACCTCCTGCTGTGCTTGCGCTAGTGCCATACCGTAGCCTGGCACGATGATGACGCGCTTAGCACCACGGAGCATCGCAACAGCCTGATCGATAGGAGAGCTTTCCTGCTTAGGCTGAGGTGCAGCGGGAGCTTTGGGGGCTGGTGCGGCAGGCTTGGCGGGAGCCGTGGCCTTGGCAGGAGCTTTGGCCTTGCCGTGAGGAATGAGGATGTTGACGAGCGAGCGGTTCATCGCACGGCACATGATCTGCGTGAGGAGGAGTCCCGAAGCACCGACGACACCCCCGACAGCGACGAGGAAGATGTCGCCAATGGCCATACCGGCGATAGCACCAGCCACACCGCTCAGAGAGTTGAGCAAGCTGATGGTGATCGGCATGTCAGCACCGCCCACACGTATGGAGAAGTAAAGCCCGAAGAGCGCACTGAAGAGCATCGTGCCGATCATGGCGTAGATGAGAGCCGAGGGAACAACGTAGTTGAGCGTGCCGATGAGGAGGAAGAAGACGGCAACAACGAGCGTGAGTGAGGTCACTACATTGTGAAAAGGCCATACGACCGACTTCTGTGGCAGGACTCTGTGGAGCTTGCCCGCTGCGACGAGACTCCCGACGAGCGTGAGCATACCGATGATGATAGCGAGGAAAGCGGTGACCAGCGTGAAGTGGACATTGCTCTCTGTAAGCTGGAAGAGTGTCAAAGCGCCGACGAGTGCCGAGGCACCACCGCCGATACCATTGAGCAGAGCCACCATCTGGGGCATCTGGATCATCTTGACTCGTGTGTAGAGTAGGGTACCGATGACACCACCGATGAGGATACCCCCGATGAGCCAGGGGAAGGTGATGACCTCTTTTTGAAGTAACGTGACGATAATGCCTAGCCCCATAGCGGTAGCACTGAGTGCGTTGCCACGAGCAGCGGTTTTGACCTTGCTCATCATAGCGATGCCTACGAGCACGAGGATGCTGAGGATCGCGCAGATGACGTAGTATATGGGATTAGATATCTCTATGACTGTATTCATGCCTTACCTCCTTTCTTGTTTTTGGTAAACATACGGAGCATGCGGTTGGTCACGCCAAAGCCCCCGACGACATTGATGGTGGCTAGGATGACGGCTATAACCCCAAATATTTGCTGGAAGAGGCTACCGTCTGGAGCTATGATAGCAGTGGCAGTAGCTGCGAGCGCTCCCGTGATGGTGACGCCACTCAGGGCGTTCATCCCCGACATGAGGGGGGTGTGCAACAAGCTAGGCACATTGCTGATGAGCTTGTAGCCGACGAAGGTCGCCACAAGGAAGATGGCGACGAGGATCAGTGGGTTCATTGAGAGATGAGAGATTAGAAATTAGAGATTGGAGGTTAGAGTTTTAGAAATTAGAGGTTAGAAGTCAGAGTATGACCCATTAGAATCATATCCTCTGACGTCTAACCTCTAACGATAGGGGGGGAAAGTCAAGTTCCTGTAATCTAGGCTACTTCTTGAGTCCCATAGCCTCGAGGGTACCCTCGTGGATGATCTCACCAGCCTCCGTCGTGACGACGATAGAAGAGGTGATCTGATCGCTCATGTCGAGGTGCATCTTGCCATCCTTGACGAGGTACTTGACGAGGTTGTACATGTTTTGTGAGAACATCCAGGTAGCACTCTGAGGTAGCATACCAGGGATATTCTTGATACCCTCGATGACTACGTGGTGCTTGACGTCACGCTCACCTGGAGTCGTGATAGCGCAGTTACCACCCTGATCGATAGCGATATCAACGATGACAGAGCCGGGCTTCATAGACTTGACCATCTCCTCGGTGATGACCACGGGAGCGATCTTGCCTGGTACGAGTGCGCTACAGAAGATGACGTCCATGTCCTTGACATGCTCAGCCAGCACCTGACGCTCATGCTCTAGTAGCTCGGGGCTCAGGTGTAGTGCGTAGCCACCAGGAGCAACAGCCTTGTCAGCGGGGATGCCTAGATCGATAGGCTTAGCACCTAGACTGGTAGCCTGCTCAGAAGCTGCGGGGCGTATATCAGCTGCGTAGGTGATACAGCCTAGACGACGAGCCGTAGCGAGTGCCTGTAGACCGGCTACACCGACACCGATGACGAGCACCTTGGCGGGGTCAATCTTGCCGACAGCGGTAAACATCTGTGGCATGAAGAAGGAGAGGTCGTTGGCAGCCATCAGGATACCCTTGTAGCCTGCGCAAGTACTCATAGAGGTGAGTGCATCGAGGTTTTGTGCACGAGAGATACGAGGTACACCATCGAGGGTGAGACCTACGACGCCCTGCGCAGCCATCTTGCGTACCATATCATGGTTCACAGGAGAGGCTGGGTGGATGAAGGTGATCAGGTACTGCCCCTTGTGCATCATGTCGATCTCATGCTTGCCAAGCTGCTCGTTGAAGAGTGGCTCCTTGACCTTGATGATGATCTCCGCACGGCGGTAGATCTCCTCGGGTCCTTGTATCAGCTCAGCACCAGCTGCCTGATAGTCCTCGTCGTGGTATGCTGCGCCTTCGCCAGCTCCACGCTCAAATAGTACAGTGTGTCCATCAGCGACATACTGCTTCACTGCCTCGGGGCTCGCTGCTACGCGAGCCTCATCGTGCATGATTTCTTTAGGTACGCCTATTATCATAGTTCAATTATATAGAGAATGAATAGTCTTCTGCCTAGAAAGGGTCGCATGCGAAAGCATCCTTGTGCACCTGCACCCATTCATTTCGCAAATATACATACTTAACGCCAAAGTCACAATAGCAAAACGCCGTATGTGTCGAAAAACAAAAAGCAGAGGTCTCACTCATGGGGAGTGGGACCTCTGCTGGTTAGTTATGAGTCAGCTCAATTAGAGCTTAGGACCAGCCTCCTGGAGCTTCTTGCCATGCTCGTTGGTGGCAAACTTCTCGAAGTTCTTGACAAAGCGCTTAGCCAGATCCTGAGCCTTCGTCTCCCACTCAGCGGGATCGGCGTAAGTGTCTCGTGGATCGAGGATCGCGGGGTCTACGCCTGGTAGCTCCGTCGGGATGGCGAAGTTGAAGTGGGGTAGTGTCTTCGTCGGAGCCTTATCGATCGAGCCGTCAAGGATCGCGTCGATGATGCCACGGGTATCCTTGATCGAGATACGCTTGCCCGTGCCGTTCCAGCCCGTATTGACGAGGTAAGCCTTAGCACCGACAGCCTTCATGCGCTTGACCAGCTCCTGACCGTACTTGGTCGGGTGGAGTGAGAGGAAAGCGGCGCCAAAGCATGCCGAGAAGGTAGGCGTAGGCTCCGTGACACCACGCTCTGTACCAGCTAGCTTGGCCGTGAAGCCTGAGAGGAAGTAGTACTGCGTCTGCTCAGGATCGAGGATTGAGACTGGAGGTAGGACACCGAAAGCGTCTGCCGAGAGGAAGATCACCTTGTTGGCATGACCTGCCTTAGAGACTGGCTTGACAATGTTGTCAATGTGGTAGATAGGGTAGGAGACACGTGTATTCTCCGTGACAGACTTGTCAGAGAAGTCAATCTTACCATTGGCATCTACCGTTACATTCTCTAGGAGTGCATCACGGCGGATGGCGTTGTAGATATCAGGCTCAGACTCTTTGCTCAGGTTGATCACCTTAGCGTAGCAGCCGCCCTCGTAGTTGAAGATACCATTGTCATCCCAGCCATGCTCGTCGTCGCCGATCAGCTTGCGCTTGGGGTCGGTGCTGAGGGTCGTCTTGCCCGTGCCAGAGAGGCCGAAGAAGATAGCGGTCTCCGTCTCATCTTGGTTCGTATTGGCCGAGCAGTGCATCGAGGCATTGCCACGGAGCGGGTTGAGGTAGTTCATATAGGAGAACATACCCTTCTTCATCTCACCACCATACCAGGTGTTGAGGATGAGCTGTATCTTCTCTGTTAGGTTAAAGACGACAGCCGTCTCGGAGTTCAGCCCGAGCTCCTTGTAGTTGGTCACCTTAGCCTTCGAAGCGTTCATGACGACAAAGTCGGGCTTGCCAAAGTTTGCCAGCTCCTCCTTGGTGGGGCGGATAAACATATTGGTGACGAAGTGAGCCTGCCAAGCGACCTCCATGATAAAGCGGATCTTGAGGCGCGTGTCGGGGTTAGCACCGCAGAAGGCGTCGACGACGTAGAGCTTCTTGCCCGAGAGCTCCTCGGTAGCAATCTTCTTAAGCTCTCGCCAAGTCTCCTGGCTGGTAGGCTTGTTGTCGTTGGGGTACTCGGGGGTGGTCCACCAGATGGTGTCGCGGGTGGTGTCGTCGAGGACGAAGAACTTGTCCTTTGGTGAGCGGCCCGTGTAGACGCCCGTCATCACGTTGACGGCACCCAGCTCGGTGAGTTGTCCGCGGTCATAGCCTGTTAGATCTGGTTGTAGCTCAGCCTCGTAGAGTTGATCGTACGAGGGGTTGTAGATGATCTCAGCAGGCTCTTTGATGCCATACTGGGAGAGATCAATGTTGTGCTGTGTCATAGCTATAGAGTGTTTGTTTGTAGATGCTTTATCTATTAGATGTAGTCCCCTGCCCTCTTAGGAGAGGACTTAGCAAAAGTAGTAAAAAATCAGAGATGCCGCAACCTAGTTGCAGAGGAGATCTCATAAGTCTTGAGAGATTTGCGCAAAGAGAGCCCAGCAGAGTGCGATGCAAACCCCTATGCAAACTAAGATTAGGAGCGCGTTGATATACTTCGCCTGTGGCTTCGAGTCTTGATGTAGGTCTAGAGCGAAGTACTCTCGGAAGAAGATGTAGAGAGCTGGTATCGCCGTGAGTACTAGGATGAAGTCCTCTGGTATTCCGAAGAACCAAGTCTTTGTCACGCCCACCATAGCCCAGTTGAGGAGGAGTAGGACGATAAAGATATTGACCCGACTTGTGAAGAGTAGCAGTAGCCCGATCGTATAGATAGCCACCGTGCAGGGCATCACCGGCGTTGTGATATAGGGGAAGGATAGTCCCCGCATAATCGAAGCTAGGGGGTACATCAGTGGCAGTATGAGCACGAAGACACCAAAGGGCTTGAACTTATCTCGTAGGGCAAACTGTGTATCATCCTCTACGAGATCCTTAACCCATGCCAGAGCCAGTATGCCCCAGTATATGCTGAGTAGGATAGAGTAGCTACGCTCAGCACAGTAGATAGCGTAGTATGCCACAGCGATCCATACATATAGGAGTATCAGATAGGACTTAGCAATGATCGTACTGCTACGTGATGGACGCTTTACTAGGAGGTACAAGACCACAACGGCAGAGATGACTAGGAGTATCTGTATCGGCCAGGTCGCCACATTGTACTGGGCGATTGTATTCCAAAAGGTATTCATAGAGCTTAGCGCCTATTATTTCTTACGTGTTAGAGAGAAGGTCCGCTTAGGGAAGAGTAGGATAGGCAGTGTAGCCCCCGCAGCTAGGACGAAGATGACCGTGATGGCTACGATACTATTGAAGAAAAACATCTCCATATACCTCTGCTGTCCCGCTACATTATCTAGATTTTGGAGGAACATGATCTGCGCAAAGAACATATTGTACGCATACTTCCCCGGGATCATCGGTAGGAGTGCTGGAATCGAGAGGACGGTGATCGGCGTCTGTATCCGCTTCCCCAGCCAGAGCGCTCCAAAGCCTATGGTCAGCGAGGCGCAGAGCGAGCCGATAGCGATATTGATCCCACACATCGTCATCAAGACGAAGCGTAGTGCATGCCCCACGGCTGCTAGGATAGCAATACTGCGGTAAGCCCTCAGCGGAGGGTCTGAGATCGCACCAAAGCCCATCGCCGCCATCGCCGCAAAGAGACCATCTAAAAGTATGTCGACCAGTAGCATCATAGCAAGCTACTCCTAAAGATAAAGAGCGTGATCGAAAAGCCCCACCCGATACAACCTATCAACAAGAAAGCCTCCACAAGCCTGGAGAAGCCCGTCTGTATGTACCCCTCCACGATGTCTATCACACCATTGATGAGTGGCACTCCAGGCACTAGGTAGAGTACGCTCGTCGTCAGAGCGATCTCACTGTCTGTATTGAAGATCAGAGAGATGCTCGTGCAGAGCGACGCCACAAAGGCTGACACCATAAAGGCTATATAGTGGTTTACATGCTCCTGGATCAACTTCTGCTTGCAGATGAACCCCACGACCGTAGCCCAAAAGACGATACCCATAGCTGGCAGATCGCCTCCGAAGAGCCGACAAAATGAGGCGTTGGCCAGCCCAACCAAGATCAATACAAACAGCGGATGGGTACGTGGCGCAGCCAGTATCTGCTCATACCGCTCACGTAGCTCGTCTAGCGTCAGATGCTCATCGACGACCTCCCAGCTCAAGGCACTCAAACGAGCGTTGTGCTCGAAGCTGATCGGTAGCGGAGGTATCACCTCCTCGATAGCAAAGTGTGTATTGCTCTTAGGGTCATACAGCTTGATCAGGACCCCTTTCTGCACCATCATCGTCACAACGGTATAGCCGTAGCTCTCGCCTATGCGCTGCGTACAGCGCACGACACGAGAGGTGTGTACGCCACAGCCCATCATGTGTGTCGCATAGGCTGAGAGAAAGGTCCCGACAGCCTTCAGACTATTACCGTGAAGATCGTTTTCCATAGTCGTTCTTCTCTGAGAGTCAGTTTAAGCACCATCACCAGCAGTGCACCTGACTCCGTAATGTATGTTTTCGTTCCCCTAGCGTCACGACCCATCCACAGATCATGTGTGACCACCTGCTGATAAGCCTGTACCCCAGACTACAAAGGTACGAATTTAGAGATTAGAGACCTTATGAGCGCAGGGCTGACGCATTATAAGACTGTTGCACAAAGGCGAATCGCTATGTTGCTTTCGGGATTCGGCTTCGGTCACATACGGAGGTATGCTCCCTTCAGACC
>ENA-OOZG01001513-OOZG01001513.1-human-gut-metagenome-genome-assembly--contig:-NODE-1513-length-16373-cov-8.723373_pt1 | contig 16373 bp, 10 predicted proteins | sample MGYA00241706_ERZ501384 | MGnify/ENA primary metagenome ERZ501384 (study PRJEB25962, sample SAMEA2042742) | human gut metagenome | biome: human gut; feature: human-associated habitat; material: faeces...
TAGAGATCCGATCACTCTGATAGCTCCGATGGTTCCGATAGCTAACAGCCAATAGCTAACAGCCAATCCATGGCTGACACATTATTATATATAGGGAGCTCATCTAAGCCTCGCTTGTCGCTCATGTGTAGCTCCTGACAGAGCGATTATAGTGCGTCGGCCCTGATCTCTCGGTAGCGATGCCGAGACCAAAGGGAAGATTGTGGTATATTTGCACTGTCGGTCACGGCTATGGATATACTATAAATAGCTATACCCACGTTATTAGAATACTTATGAGACATAGACTCCTATATATATACAGACCTATCTGTCTGCTACTGCTCACGCTGCTTGCCACTCTGCTGGGACTGGAGGCGCAGTCCGCAGCCAATGCTCCGCTCCGTGAGGGACACTGGGCGCGACTCTCTGTGACACGTACGGGCGTGCATAAGGTTACCTTTGCGGCGTTGCGCGAGGCGGGCATAGACAACCCCTCCGAGGTACGTCTCTTCGGGCGAGGCGGTGCGATGCTCAGCGAGGTAATAGAGGATAATAGTTTGCAGCTTACGCCTGTCCCCATCTATGTGGCTGATGAGGCGGTCTACTTCTACGCTACGGGGACGACCGAGTGGATCCCTGAGGTGTCGCAGCAAACCTTCCGCCATCAGCAAAACATCTATAGCAATAAGGGGTACTACCTAGCGACAGACCGTACGGATCTGCCTGCGCATCGCATCGAGTCTCAGGGTGCGCAGCAGGCTACGGAGACGGCTGTGCGGACGAGCTTCTTGGCGCATGTGGTGCATGAGGAGGATCGCCACTCGCTGCGCGCCTCGGGGCGTAAGCTCTTTGGCGAGCCGATCGGGGGGCATCCGCTCTCGGTATCGCTCTCGCTACCGACGCCATTGGTCTCAGCTGCTGAGGGGCAACTAGGCGTGGCTTATGTGGGACTACCGGACAAAGATCAGACGCTGGAACTGATGGTGCAGCTAGGTGGTGAGACCTACCAAGATATCATCAAGAGGAGTGAAGACTACTCCTCTAGTACCTATCTAGCCGGGATCTATCATGCTAAGAATTTTGCCTCCAAGCTCCCCTCAGAGGCACAGAGCGTGGAGGCACAGCTACAGATAGCACCCGCAGGACGGCCTGCTTATCTAGACTACGTAACACTGGTGGCGCCAGTCGTTTTGCAGTATGGGGGCAAGGGGCAGTTGGCCTTTCGCAATTTCTCCGCCACCCCAGGAGCAGTCGCAGAGCACCGCATTGGGGTAACAGGCTCTGCTGGTACGTTGCAACTATGGGGCCGTACGGCCGAGGGGCTGGTGACGAGCTTGTCCGTAGCGGAGCAGGGAGGTACCTTGACCTTTACGGGAGCGGTGACAGACGGGGCGGGGCGTCCTGTGGAGTACACGCTCTTTGCCCTGACAGATGCTTACCCTGTGGAGCAGGTGGTGACATTGCCTCACGGAGGGGTGCGTCTAGACACGGTGCCGGACTATCTGATGATCACGACCGAAGCATTGCGCCCCGCAGCGGAGCGCTTGGCCATCTACCACAGAGAGCATTCGGGGCTACGGGTGCAGGTGGTGACGCAACAGGAGCTTTTTGATGAATATAATGGGGGCACGCCCGATGCAACGGCTTATCGCTTGATGCTGAGGGACTATATGCTACGCTACGAGGCGGAGCATGGTGCGGGTAGCTACCACCCGTTGCTGCTCCTAATGGGCGATGGCGCCTACGACAATCGTAAGGTGTCGCAAGACTGGAGCGCAAGGGACTTTCAGCTGACGGAGTTCTTGCTGACTTATCAAGGGGAGAACTCGACGAATGTCTACAGCTACTCGACGGATGACTACTTTGGTCTCCTCTCGGATGGGCAGCGTGGTGTCGGTGTCGGAGCGCAGACGCTCTCGGTGGGTATAGGTCGTCTGCCGGTACGGACGCTGGCTGAGGCTGAGGCAGTGGTGGATAAAATAATCCGCTACGACAGCGAGCAGGTGCCAGGCGTGTGGCGTACGCGTGCTTGCTATGTAGCGGACAATATGGATGGCTACTCGCACCTAAGCCAAGCTGACGGTATTGCTCAGCTTATGGAGCGGTTGCAGCCAGAGCTGATCGTCTCTAAAGTCTATATGGATGCCTACGCACACAAGAATGTGGGCGGGCGCACCTCGGTGCCGGATGCGCGTCGCAAACTGATGGGCGAGCTACAGAAGGGACTGCTCCTCCTAGACTATACGGGACACGGTGGACCCGCAGCGTGGAGCGATGAGCAGATATTGACGCAGGCAGATATTGTGCGCTTTGACTATCCTCACCTGCCGGTCTGGATCACTGCGACTTGTGACTTTACCAACTATGACCATCCGCAGACCTCGGCTGGGGAGTCGGCTATGCTCAATCCGACCAGTGGGGCTATCGCACTTTACACGACTACGCGCGTGGTGATGGATGTGGCTAATGAGCAAATGAACAAGGCTCTGCATGAGAGTCTCTTCACGCCTCAAGAGGATGGCTTTCTCCGTCCTATGGGCATCGTGATGCGGGATGCAAAAAACGAGTTGATAAGCTCCGATACGACGAATAAGTTGAACTTCTTCCTGCTCGGCGATCCGGCTCTGCGCCTTCGTATGCCAGCCTACGAGACAGTCATCACGGAGCTGGCGGGTGTATCGCTCGACACGCTCTCGGGGGGGGAAGCGGTACCGCTCCACGCCATGGATAGTGTGCAGGTGCGGGGCTACGTGGCGAGCAGTCAGGGGGTCGTGCAGGGTGACTTTACAGGCCGGCTCTTTGTGACGGTCTTTGATGCTAAGGCTCAGGTCAAGACGCACATCGACAATGCCCCTGACAAAGATCCTGACGAGATACGGACCTTCGAGGATTACTCGGGAATGCTCTATGCGGGTATTGCGGAGGTAAAAGAGGGACACTTTGACTTCTCCTTTGTGGTGCCTAAAGACCTCCCTTATAGCGGGGGCAATGGTAAGATCAATCTCTATGCTTACAGTGATGCGAAGGGTAGCGAGCCATACGAAGCGATGGGCGTGAGTCATGCGATCTGTGTCAAGCCTGGAGTGGGTGAGCACAGTGTGGTCGATACGATACCACCGGAGATACGAGAGCTATACCTAGGTCATCCGAACTTCTCGATGGAGAACCCGATCGGCTCGACACCGCTCTTCGTTGCTACGCTGGCTGATGCCTCGGGAATTAACCTCTCGGGAACGGGCGTAGGACACAACATGACGCTGGTTGTCGATGGTCGTGAGGACTTGACCTTTAACCTCAACAGCAGCTACACTGCCTCTGAGATGGAGGCGGGTGTGGGGCGGGTGCTTTACCTGCTGCCTGAGTTGCCCGATGGCGACCATACAGCGACCTTTACGGTATGGGACGTGTGCAACAATGTGACGGTGCGTAGCTTCGCCTTCCGTGTGCGTGCTGGCCAAGCACCGGCGGTGGTCGAGAGCCGTGCTCGTCCTGGGGTCTTGACGGCTGATGATCCGCTGATTGTGGAGGTGTACAACAATGCGCCAGGCGTGGAGGTCGATGTGACTATCGAGCTGTACGACTATCGTGGTGCGCTCGTTGCGCTCTCGCCACAGATGGTGGCCCGCTCTGGCTACGATACGCCTGCTCTGATACGCTGGGAGCCTAAGCTACAGTCGGGTGGTGCCTTGCTGCCGGGGCTTTACATCTACCGCTTGCGGATGACGCAGGGTGACTCGGTGCCGGCCTACACTTCGGGCAAGATCGTGGTGCGCTAAGCCTATCTGACCAAACAATCCGTTTCGTTATGCAAGCTGATCTTTTAGCACTGGTCACGGGCTCGACGCCTTTCGTAGCGGTGGTGGTGATGGCGCTCCTTGTGGCGATCAATCCTTGTCCACTGGCGACGGTGGTCTCCTCGCTGCTCTTCTTGACGGGACGGCAGACGAGTAGACGGCAGGGGTGGTGGATCGCTACGCTCTATGCTCTGGGGCGTGCGCTGCTCTACTTCTTGCTGGGGTTGCTCTCGGCCTGGCTCTTGCGTACGAGCATTCAGACGCTCCAGATACAAGAGCAAATTCTGTATGGCTTGGAGCACTGGCTCGGGCCGCTGATTATCCTACTGGGAGTCCTGCTCTGGCTGTTCGGCCGTCACGATCATCACGACCATCACGATCATCACGACCATCACGACCATGAGGGGCATAATCATGAGGAGGAGCCGATGCACCCAGCGAAAGATCCTGATCATGAGCAAAGGCAACCGCTAGAGCGACAGGGTGCGTGGAGCTGGCGAGTCCTCTGGCTGGGCTTTAGCTCGGCTCTCTTCTTCTGCCCCGCTACGGGGCTGATCTACTTCGGTATGCTGGTGCCTATGACTGCTCAGACGGGGGGTGCTGTGGGGCTGCTCTATCTAGGACTCTTTGCGCTCCTGACAGCTAGTGTCGCTTATCCTGTTTATGGTCTGATACGGATGGGGATGAGTCGCTTAGCGCGTTTCGCTGGCGGTATGCAGCGGTGGCGCAAGTGGCTCAATGTGGGGGTCTCGCTTCTTTTTATTGTGATGGGCATTGTGATGACGCTCGTTCACATTCTGCATGGTCACGAGTCGGCTGCACTGCTCGGATCTTTGTAGAGCTTGATGAAGCAGTGCGTGGCGAGGACTACGTCGTGTCGAGACTTGAGCTGGTAAAGGATCTCTAGTCCCTCGCGGCCCCACAGAAGCTTGCTGTAAAGCGTCTCTAGGCTGATGCGTGTCTGTAGAGGATCGGCTTGGTAGTGCGAGATAAGGTAGTTGATGCCTTGGCGCATGGTGCAGAAGCGTCGCTTGGCCCAGAGGCTCTCACTGGACAACTGGTAGTGCTGCAGGTCGTGTGCTAGGACAGCTAGGTGGAAGGCGAGACTGTGCCCCACGATCATCTGCGTAGTCTCTAGATCTCTGAGGAATAGCTCTAGCACCGCTTGGGGTGGCTCGCCATGCCCCGCGACAAACTCGGTCGTCAGCTGGTGGTAGTCGGTCGCTTCGCTCGTGATCGGCACGCCACTGAGCAAGACATGGTCTTCGCTGCGCACGACGCGTAGCTCGTCGTCTAGGAGGAGCCACGAGAGACTCGCTAGGAGCGGGGTGTCGATGGCGGAGAGCTGTGTCTCATCGAGCGTGTCGTGCAGATAGCATACGGTCTCGGTGTCTACCACTAGGTAGCGGGGCGTGGCACCCTCGGGTGCTGTGCTGAGCTGCAGGAGCGGCGACTCCTCGATGCTGAGCGCACAATGCGAGGCGAAGTCACGCTCTACACCTTTGTAGACGGGGTTGTGCTTGCGCAGTCGCTTACGGCCGAAGGTGGTGATGCCACAAGCTAAGATCAGTAAGAGCAGGAGGTCAACCCAAGTCATAGTCTAGTTGAGGGTCAGGCGGGGCCTTGGGCCTTGCCCGCTTTACTTATTAAGGCTCTCCTCGATGATGCGACGATCGCGTGCGATCGCTGGCGCAGCTTGCTCCTTAGGTATGAAGGCCCAGTTGTTGTAGCGAGGCGGAGTGAGTGGCTGGTGCTTTCTTGCCCATTCGATGAGGTGATAGCGTAGGTCGTGAGGCGAAACCCAAACAACGCGTTGGCGTAGCTCTTCGGGCGAAAGACCAGCACCTTGCGTCAAGTGGCCACCACCACCGATAGCTCGGTAAGAGTTGACCGCTACCGTGTAGACGCTGTCGGGAGAGAAGGGGCGTCCGTCAGACAGCTGCTCGATGATCACTCGCTCGCCTTGAGCTTTGCGCAGATCCACTGTGTAGTCGATGCCGGCCGCTGCGCTGAAGTTAAAGGTGGGCTTGACCGTTGGGAAGCGTTGTTCGTCAGATTGATCCTTCAGATAGAGCAGATGCTCGCCCGTGTTGGCGTCGGGACCGCACCACAAGCCGTAAGAGTACTCTAGGTAGTTCTGTATCTCTTGCCCTGAGAGGCGCAACTTGTAGAGATAGTTCTCATAAGGGTAGATGTCGAAGAAGTTTCGTACCCGTAGCGTGTCAGCAGGCTGTGACAAAGAGAGACGATGCGGTGCGGAGAAGGAGATGTCTGCCTCGCTCAAGTCTAGCTGTAGCTGGTGAAGCAGAGAGATATAAGCGGAAGGTCCGAAGAGCGCGTCCACGCCTACTAGTGGCTCTGTGAGCTGTGTGATAGGCTCTGCGATAAAGCTTCGCACCGTGTCGGCAAAGTCTGAAAAATAACTAACGAAAGCAGAGTCTGCCGGTACGGAAGCCATTGAGACGATCTCACCCTGGATCTTTTTGTCAACCACTTTGTCACCTTGCTTGGTGATGGCGACCGTCACGTCTGCCACGTTTCTCGCATGGCTCCCAGGATTGATCAGCAGGACGGGAGAGCCTGACGGACTCTGCACGGTCGTCTGATTAGCCTGATGATCGTGTCCGTAGAGGATCAGGTCGATACCAGAGACACTGTTTGCCAACTGCATAGCAAAGTTCTCACCGCCCTCCGAGTCGCCTATTCCCGAGTGCATCAGGACTATGAGCAGGTCGGGATGGACATGCTCCTGGATCGTAGGAATCCACACATGAGCAGTAGCGATCGGACTAGCAAAGGTCATCCCCTCATAAGAGGACTGGGGAATCCACTCTGGAACGGACGGAGTAACTAGTCCGAGAACAGCAACCTTGACCCCGTCGACCATATGTACGCTGTAGGGCGAGTAGTAAGGCTTGCCCTTGAGGGGACCATCGCTGTGTACGATGTTGGCGGCTAGCAGAGGTGTCGCCATGTCGTGTTGCCAGCGGTGGTAGACGCTTGGCGTAGCCTCTAGGTCATGGTTCCCCACGACGGCTGCATCATAGCCCAGCAGCGTCATAGCGTCAGAGATGAAGTGCGTGCGCACGGTGTCGACGAAGTTGGAGTAGTAGACCGCTGCATTACCTTGTAGCACATCGCCTCCGTCGAAGAGCAACGTGCTCGTTGGGTACTCCTTCCTCACTTGAGCTGCATAAGTAGAGACACGCGCCAGTCCGCTAGGCGTGCAGCTATCCTGGACAAAGTCGTAGCCCAGTATGTTGCCGTGCACATCGGTCGTGTGTAGGATACGAAGCGTGTGCGTCTCCCGCTCCGCCTTCTTGCAACTAGCGAAGCTCCCCAGCAGGAGGAGCGTAGCAAGACAATAAAGTAGGGTACGATGCTGAAGTTTGATCATAACGTGAGGGGCTTTCTAGTGACTACTTGTCTGTGAGGTAAGGGTTGTACTGGTAGATATTGCGAATGAGGCGCACGACACGCAGGGCATCCTCTATCTCCACCGCCTGAGCAGTCGGATCTCCCAGCAGAGCGCGTGCTGTGTGGTCGATGACGAAGTGATGGTTTTGCGCGGAGCCGCTGTAGGCTCCGTAGGCGTTGCCAGGCTCGCTCTCGCCTAGGTCGGGGCGGTCGTAGCCGTCGATGACGCAGTGCGTTAGTTTGTTCATAAAGGGACCATCGAGGACGATGCACCCACGCTCGCCTAGCACCGTGAGGCGCACACCACTGTTGGTCCCGTAGACTGCTGTCGAGTAGGTCAGCAGGCCCGTCGTATCTTGCGGGAAGGTGAGCTGCACCACACCCGAGTCCTCAAAGTCTACCATCGTCTGGTGATTGTAATTGTAGAAGCTCCCGTCCTGCACCTCAGGCATACCGAAGCACCAGATCAGTAGATCGAGGAAGTGTGAGTACTGCGTGAAGAGCGTCCCGCCGTCTAGCTTGAGGTCGCCATGCCAGCGACGAGGTAGATAGTAACGCTCGTCTCGATTCCAGAGACACTGCAACTCGATCTGGTAAAGCTTGCCGAGGCGCTTCTCTTCGATCACCTGGTGTAGCCAGGCTGAGACCGGCGTAAAGCGGTTTTGCAAGACACTATATAGGTGACAGCCGTGAGCCTTCGCTAGGGCGATCAGTTCCTCGCCCTCGTCGGGGTGTAGCACGGCGGGTTTCTCGATGAGGAGCGACTTGCCCGCTTTGATCAGCTCTAGCGCAATAGGGTAGTGTAGCCCGTTGGGGACGCAGATCGATGCCACATCAAAGGTGTCTCCCCCACGCTCCAGTAGCTCCTCGACGCTTGGATAAAAGGGTACCCCAGCAAACTGCGCAGCGCCACACTCCGAAGCGGGCAGCACGTCGACCATCCCGACCAACTGCGTCTGCGGATGCTTCGAGATATGCTCCATGTGTCGGCGGCCAATGTGTCCGCACCCCACGACGACCCAGCGGAGGGGGCTGTGGAGTGGCGTAGGCGATGAGGTCGTTAGGTCGCTGTGTTTTGCTGTCATAATGGGGAAGGGAAGCTTTTATAGTAGAAATTGTCTGATTCGCTCGCAGATCTCTCTAACCTGCAAGTAGAAGGTCGTCGGGGCTATTGGTAGCGAGAGCATTGTCTTCTGGAGCTCCTCCGCTACGGGACAGGAAGCCTCAGAGGAGCTGGCGTTGTAGGCCGCTATCTGGTGAAGCATCTGCGGGTAGTAGACTCGTGCGTCGATGCCCGCAGTACGCAATTCGTTGAGTAGTCCGTCTCGCTTGTCAGAGGGTACGCAGATTGTGTAGAGGTAGAGTGCTTCGGGCCGGTTCCCACTACGCCACGGACGTTTCACCATCGGGAGGTCGGCCAGCAATTCGTCGTAGCGGTCGGCTAGCAAGCTACGTCGTCGATTCGCCTCTTCTAGGTGACCTAGCTTAACCCGTAGCACGGCTGCTTGGAGCGCATCGAGACGGCTGTTGTAGCCACACCGCTCGTACTGGTATCGTGTGCGCTGACCGTGGTTGGCCAGTTGGCGCAGACGCTCCGCCAGTTGCTGGTCATGCGGTACGAAAGCAGCGCCCCCATCGCCCATACAGCCTAACGGCTTCGTCGGAAAGAAGCTCGTCGTGCCGATTGTAGCACGAGTGCCTAGCGGTATAGGAGTCCTTAGGCACCCCGAAACTTCCTCGACTACGCCCCCCATCCCCTGTGCATTGTCCTCAATCCACGGGATCTGATGTCGCTTGCAGAAGTGCGCCAGCTCGTCTGCGGGGCAGGGCATACCATACATATTGACCGCTATGAGTGCCACCGTACGAGGGGTGAGCAGCGACTCCAGATAGTCTGGCGAACCATTCATCTGAAAGGAAACACGCCCATCGCTACTCAGTGAGGGCATCACGTCAGCCCAGACTGGTCGGAGCCCTAGATGACAGACCGCCTCGGCAGCCGCCACATAGTTGTGCGTGGCAATGATTACTTCGCCACCACGTGGCAGATCTAGCGCAGCCAGAGCCAGCAGGAGTGCATCGCTCCCGTTGCCACAGCTGATGACACTCCACGGAGCCAGCCCTAGGTAGCACGCCAGCTCCGCCTCAAAGGCACGCACCTCCTCACCGCCGATGTAGCCGCCCGAGGCGACAACCCTCCCGATACTCCTATCAAGCTCAGCTTGGTAGGGGCTATGTTCTTCGGGGAGGTTGACTAGAGGGATGCGCATGTCGCTATGAGGCTAGACCAGTTTGCTACCAGGAGCTATCGTGTCAGGCAGTGTGACCACCTGTAACTGTCCCGTCTTGTAGTCCTCGACCGAGAGAATCATACCTTGCGACTCGACGCCACGTATCTTGCGCACAGGAAGGTTAGCAACGAAGGCAACGGTCTTGCCGACCAGCTCCTCCGGCTTGTAGTACTGAGCGATACCCGAGACGATCGTCCGCCCGCCCATGCCATCATCGATAGAGAAGCGCAGGAGCTTGTCCGCCTTAGGAACCTTCTCGCAAGCTAGGATACGGCCTGCACGCATATCGCTCTTGGTAAATGTGTCAAACGGCACATCCTCCAGCAGAGCTTCGGGGTGACGGCTCTGCTCCTCGTTGAGCTTCTTGATCGCAGCGAGCTTGTCGAGCTGTGCTTGGATCACCTCGTCCTCAATCTTCTCAAAGAGCAACTCGGGCGTACCCAGCTGATGCCCCTCGGAAAGTAGGTCTGTAGCTCCAAAGCGGGAGAAAGCAAAGCCTCCCTCCTCAACTTGTAGCATAGCGAGGAGTCGACGTGTGGAGAAGGGGGTAAAGGGCGCAAAAGCAATCGACAGATTACCCACCAGCTGCAAAGCTAAGTGCAGGATCGTAGCGACACGGTCGGGGTCGCTCTTGATCACCTTCCAGGGCTCTGTGTCAGCGAGGTACTTATTGCCGATGCGGGCTAGCTGCATAGCGGTCTTGAGCGCCTCTCTAAAGTGGAAGTGCTCTAGCTGATCATCTAGCTCTGCGGGTATGGCTGCCACCTCTCGGAGCATCTCCTCGTCGATCTCTGTGAGATGACCCAGCGGAGGTACCTTGCCGTCGAAGTACTTGTGCGTCAGCACCAAGGCGCGGTTCACAAAGTTGCCGTAGATAGCGACCAACTCATTGTTATTACGCGCTTGGTAGTCACGCCATGTGAAGTCATTGTCCTTGGTCTCAGGCGCATTGGCTGTCAAGACATAGCGCAGCACGTCTTCCTTGCCGGGCATCTCGTCGAGATACTCGTGGAGCCAGATCGCCCAGTTGCGACTGGTCGAGATCTTGTCGCCCTCGAGATTGAGGAACTCGTTCGCTGGAACATTGTCTGGCAGGTTAAACGAACCCTCTGCCTTTAGCATGGCGGGGAAGATGATGCAGTGGAAGACGATGTTGTCCTTGCCGATGAAGTGGATCAGGCGGGTCTCGGGGTCGCACCACCAGGTGCGCCAGCTGTCAGGGAGTAGCTCCTTCGTATTGGATATGTAGCCAATAGGCGCGTCAAACCATACGTAGAGCACCTTGCCCTCAGCTCCTTGGAGCGGTACGGGGATACCCCAGTCTAGGTCACGCGTCACGGCACGTGGCTGAAGTCCTAGGTCTAACCAGCTCTTGCACTGACCGTAGACGTTGGGCTTCCACTCTTTGTGCCCCTCGAGTATCCACTCGCGGAGGAAGCTCTCGTAGTCGCCCAGTGGCAGGTACCAGTGCTTTGTCTCGCGTAGCTCAGGCTTAGCCCCTGAGATAGCACTATGAGGATCGATCAGATCGGTCGCTGAGAGGGAGGTGCCGCACGCCTCGCATTGGTCGCCATAGGCGCGCTCGTTGTGGCAATGCGGGCAGGTACCTGTGATGTAGCGGTCTGCGAGAAATTGCTTAGCCTCGGGGTCGTAGTACTGCTCCGAGGTCTGCTCGATCAGCTTGCCCGACTCGTAGAGCTTGGTAAAGAATGCGCTCGCCGTCTTCTCGTGTGTCTCGGAGGTGGTGCGCGAATAGATGTCGAAGTCGATGCCTAGGCGAGCGAACGACTCTTTGATTAATGTATGGTAGCGATCTACCACCTCTTGGGGGGAGACGCCCTCCGCTTTTGCCTTGATGGCGATAGGTACTCCGTGCTCATCGCTACCGCCGATGAAGAGGACCTCGTCGCCCTTCATACGCTTGTAGCGAACGTATATGTCGGCAGGAACGTAGACTCCTGCGAGGTGTCCGATATGTACAGGCCCATTGGCATAAGGTAGGGCCGTAGTGACCAAAGTGCGTTTGAATTGTTGCGTACTCATAAAGTTCTTATGATGATTAACGGCTTAGCGCCGATGTCTACCACAAAGGTAGCAAAAATGAGACTGTTGCGAGGGTTTCCAAAAGATTTCCAAGCTTGGAAAAATAAATTTCCAAGGGAGGAAAATAAAATTTCCAGCGTTGGAAAACTTTCTTTCCAGCGTTGGAAAGTTTCCGTTCCTACGTAGGAAACGAAAACTCCTACGTGGAGGTTCTCTAGAGAGCCTGTTTGGAGGGGAACTTGATCGGCTAGGAGTTAGAGGCTTTTGGCGCAGGGGTATTGGGGAAGAGCGCCTTTAATACTTGCGTCATAGTGCGACGGGTGTTGCCTCGATGGCGCATATCGTTGGCGAGTAGGGAGACGCAGTAGGTGTGCCCATTGTAGCTGACGTAGCCCGCATAGTTTTGCACGCCTCGTATGGAGCCGCTCTTGAAGTAAGCGGTGAGCTGCGATGCTGGGAGCAAATTGCGGACAGTGCCCTCACGGCCTACTTGAGGTAGGGAGAGGATGAATGGATCTGAGACAGGCAGCGGTAACCGGTAGACTTGTCGCAAGGCGGCGGTCAGCGCATAAGGTGAGAGCTTGCTGCGGGGTGATAGTCCAGAGCCGTCGTAGAGCTCCAGCTCGTCAGCCGAGAGGGAGCAGGTCTCCCGCCAGTAGTTCATCTCTTGCCGCAGGGCTTCGGTCGTTGAGATACAGGCTCTCTGTTGTATGGCACCAAAGCGGTTGCCTATGCTACGGAGGAGAGCCTCAGCGTAGAGGTTGACACTGTGATAGTTGCAGGTGCGTATTAGCTCGCTCAGATGCGGGCTGAGGTAGATGTCTAGTAGGGTGGTGAGTGTCGGAGCGGACTTGTCATAGTAGGCTACACTCTGGTAGTCGGAGAGTTCTATGCCACGTCGCTCTAGATGCTCTGCTAGTTGCAGCGCTAGTGCCATAGCGGGGTTGCTCAAGTCGCAAGAGATGATCTGTCGCTTAGAGCTGCCACGAGCTAGGCGACCTGAGAGACGGCGTGTGGTGCGGGAGTCTCGATCTGCCGATATGGCTAGTCGATTGCCCCGCTTGACCAGCTGTATATCCATCTGCCACGCATGACCTGGTGTGGAGGGGTGGAGGAAGGTGGGTGCCTTAGCTCCTTTTGCCACCTCCTGTGCGGAGATGCCGACTTGCATGATGTTGTCGCAGAGATTGACTCCATAGAGAGCTGGAGCGTAGCGCCGGCCCCAGTCCTCTCGGGGCCATGCTTCTAGATAGCCTTCGTCGCAGTAGGCTGAAGCGTCGACGACGATGCGACCTTGTATCTGGCGGATGCCCGCCTTTTGCAGTGCTAGGTAGACCTGATCGTAGAAGATGCCCTTGCGACGTGGGTAATGCTTCGACTCGAGTGAGGGGTCACCATGCCCTACGATGATGAGATCGCCTTTGAGTACGCCATCCTTTGTGATGGAGCCTCTGTAACCGATCTCTGTGGGAAACTGATAGTCGGCACCTAGGGCTATGAGTGCCGTGGCGGAGGAAAAGATCTTGGTCACGGAGGCGGGTGTAAATCGCTCTCTGCTGCGGTAGTCAAGTAGGGGCTTGTCCTCATCGATGCGCCACACGGAGACTCCATAGCGAGCCTCCCCACGCTGCTCGGCTTGTTGCAGTATTTGCACAGCTTGCGTGGTGTCTATGATATCTTGTTGCGCCCTCCCGGACAATGGTAGGAGCAGCAGTAAGAGTAATGCGTAAAGCGTGGTGGATCGTAGTTGCATCGGTATGGACGGATCAAATGTGACGAGAGCAAAGTGCTTCCGAAGACTCACCTTGCTCTCTTAAGTTACTTCATAAGTTATGTCTCTCTCGGAGGGGGCATGTGAAACAGCCCTTTTCCCAGCTTAAACTCTAGAGAGATCTCAAGTTGTGTGTGCTAATATTTCAGCGCTTGACCAGGGCGGAGCGTAGCTCGTGAGGACATGTTGTTTGCCTTGCAGAGATGGCTCACGGAGACACCCGTCTTTTTAGCAATGTGCGAGAGGGTGTCGCCCTTCTTCACACGATATATGCGAGGCGACTGCGATGCCTTGGCATGGCTCTTCTGAGCCTTTGCTTTGTACTTAGCATCACCCGCCGTGCTCTGAGCGTTTCCATCCTCGTAGGCATAGGTCTTATACCCCTTTGGGGCGACAAAGGTGTAGTAGTCGCTCTGGGGTGCTCCCACCTCGAAGTCGATGATCCTAGCGGGATTGATGTCGATGCCTAGGAAGCGAGTCTCAAAGTGCAGGTGTGGTCCTGTGCTACGCCCCGTGCTACCGCCCTTGCCGATGACCTCGCCAGCCTTAACGATTTGTCCCTCCTTGGCAATGCAACGACTCATGTGTCCGTAGACGGTTTCGAGACCGTTGGGGTGACGAATGACGATGTAGTTGCCGTAGCCACCACGCTCGTAGCCTCGGATGCGCACCTTGCCATCGAAGGCAGCTCGTACGTCATCACCTGTGCGGAGTGCGATGTCGATGCCTTTGTGCTGGCGACGATAGCGAGCACGATAGCCATAATTGGAAGTGATACGCAGATTGCCCTCTAGAGGCATCACGAAGCCCGAGCAGTCGATATTATATGTAGCGGGGATACGTGGGCTACTTTTACCCGCAAAGGGGTTTACCCAGTCAGTCCACGAGTCTTCGCCATATAGATCTATTGCAGGGTATTCGAGAGCCTCTCTCTCGAGTGCGCGCTCCATCTCAGCGCTGGATATACGTGTCTCGGCATCTCTGGCCGTCTCTATAGTGTACCCGTCTGCTAGCAAGTTGCGACTCACAAGGGAGTCACGAGATGTCGCAACCCTTGTAGGGGACACTAGTTTCACTGGTGGTTGTGTGGTCTTCTGCTGGGGGGATGGCGCTGCAGCCAGTTGGATACAGGCTACAAAGAGGAGCCCCACGAAGGCGACAAAGCTATTACTCTTACTAATCATGAGTCTAGTCGATGTTTTTGATGTGCTTCTGTCGATAGATTGCGGATTAAAAAACTGATATATAGTAGATAGTGCCTCCTGTATCTGTCACTTACGGTAGAAAACAATACCTACTTTCCTGCCAAAGGTCGGAATAAATTTCGAAACGGCCAAATTTTAGCTCGACGAATTTATGCCGTTTGCCCCCTAAGACTAGCAATAAGTGAACGATTTCGAGCCAGAATTATTGTCGCACTAAGGCATCAACGACCCGCCTGGTGGAGCTTGCTGTGTAGGTGGATACTAAAAAGAAGAGCCCCCACATCGGTCTCTGGGACTGGTGTGGGAGCCTCTTAGTGTCTAGCAGGGAGTGATTACTTCAGACCGAGCTTCTTAGCAATAGCTGCAGGGATAGCGTCACGGTGTACGACGATATTCATCGTGCGGCCTGCTACGTAGTTTCTAGATACGTACCAGATACCCTTGTACTGACCGCTCTCACCCCATGAGTTCTTAATCATGTAGAAGGGGCGACCGTTCTGATTCTGCGCCTTACCGATCATAACCATACCGTGGTCGTCGGTGAGGGTGAAGTTGTCAAAGCCCTCCTGACGGAACTCCTGTGTAGGCTCGATCTCGGGGCAGTCAGCGCTATTGATCATACGACGGATCTCAGCAGCCTTGTCGCTATAGCTGAGGCCGACCCAGCGTGCCTGGTCAGAGCCCTTCGTCTCGATAGCATCTACGTCAGCTAGTACGCCGATACCATCACGTGTGAAGCCTACCTCGCTAACGTCAGCGCCCCAAGCGATGGGGTAGCCATTGTCCATAGCGTTGTCGATGACCTGCATGAGCTCATCGATGGGTAGATTCCACGAGCTAGACCAGCGCCAGTTGTCCTCGATCTCGATGGGGAAGGCGGTGTAGAAGGGGTGGTGTGTGTAGCTCGTCAGTGAGACATAGTCACTAGCCTTGATGCCGAGGCTCTCAGCAAAGCTCTTGGGGGTGTAGCGCTTACCATTGTAGGTAAACTCCTCAGGTATCTCGCCTAGATAGGTGTCTACGACCTTGTCGTAAGCGCTCTTCCATGCGGTAGAGAGACGACCATTGGGGTTCTCCACGACAGCATCGAGCATACCCTTGAGGACAGCCTCTAGCTCGCTGTGTGCATTCTTTTTCGTGCCGTAGTTGAGACCACTCATTAGCTCCTCGGGAACAGCTCCGTAGTTGTCGAATACGTAGAGCACGTCGTAGAAAGAACCTCCCTGAGCGAGGTTGCCCTTGCCATGTAGGCGCACATACTTCTCCGCTTTGTCACGATAAGTATGATTGACGACAAACATATTGGAAAGGTTTACCTCGGGGCCTCCCTTACGAAGGATCTCAGACTCGAGGAAGCCAGTCGTAGAGTAAGACCAGCAGGTACCACTGTTTGCTTGATCCTTGATAGAGGTTATGGGGACCTGCTTGATAATAGTAAACTCGTTGCTCTCACCGCTCGTCTTGGGGGCCTGAGCGACCATAACGAGACTCGAGAGGAGTGCGATAAGGAGTAGAGAGATTTGTCTCATAGCTTGTTCCTGTTTTATAGTTAGAAAATGAATTGTCAGTGAAGCGGTCGTGAAGACCGTCACAAAGATACGAATAAAAAACTGGAGATGCGGAAATTCCTGCCGTCTAGCCAGGGCTGACGCATTATAAATGAAAAGCTGATTTTAGTGTTGAGGGGAGAATGAAGAGTCTAAAAAGGGGAGTCAATATAGTCGCAAAAACTCTTCATTTTTCTCTTCAAAAAAGCTTGTCCATATCGTAGATTTTTCGTACCTTTATGGCTGATAACCAATTTATTAAGCAATATCTATGAGCATATTCAATCAGCTTCTAATGGTCGAAGATCCACGCATAAATCGAT
>ENA-OOZG01001514-OOZG01001514.1-human-gut-metagenome-genome-assembly--contig:-NODE-1514-length-16366-cov-2.468886_pt1 | contig 16366 bp, 14 predicted proteins | sample MGYA00241706_ERZ501384 | MGnify/ENA primary metagenome ERZ501384 (study PRJEB25962, sample SAMEA2042742) | human gut metagenome | biome: human gut; feature: human-associated habitat; material: faeces...
TACGATATCCCAGAATACTGTCGGTGTTCCTTTTCCTACATTCTTTCCTGTGTTGTACTCATCAAATGTCTCAACACTGTTATGACGAAGCGGTGCTTCAAATGTAGCCTTTACAACTGCTTCCTTTAAGAGTGCTTCCAGTTCTCCAATGAGTGGGAAGTTTGTTCCGCATTTTACCCAGAACTGTAATACTCCTGTGTCCTGACAGCTTGGTCTGTTCAGCTCTTTTGCAAGAACCTGGTTCTTCTGCATTGTCTGATAAATAACCTTTGAAAGCGGGCTGTCTTCTTTTTCTGCAAGCTCGTCAATCTTTGCTTTGATGTCATCCGGCAGTACTTTACCAATATAGGAAACAAAGTTCGCCATATAAGTAGTAAGCTGCTCTACCTGTGCTTTTTTATCCATTTTTAGGTCTCCTTTCATTACTGCTGCAATTTCCAGTAACTTTGATGATTAGGTTAGTTCATTGTTTTATAGTTTCTTTTATATCTCACTCCAACAACATATCTTCTTACGGGAAGAATGGAAATGCGATTGGAAGGATAATCATACTTACAACTGTTGCAATGATGATCAATGGGAATCCTGCTTTTACATAGTCCATAAACTTATATCCACCGGCTCCAACCACCATTGTATTTGCTGGCATTCCGATTGGTGTCGCATATGCGCAAGAACCACCGATTACACAAGCCATCAATACAGCTCTTGGATCTGCTCCCATTCCCTGTGCGATTGAAAGACAGATTGGAACCATCAGCGCTGTTGTTGCTGTATTTGACATGAAGTTTGTCATGATACAACACAGCAGGAATACAACAAGTGTCAGGATATATGGAGATGGGTTCGCACCCAACGCTCCAATTACTTTATTAGCGATCACTTCTCCGGCTCCTGTCTCCTGAAGAGCAGATGCGAGGGAAAGTGTACCACCGAACAGGAAGATTGTCTTAAGATCGATTGACTTAAGCGCATCCTTCTCTGAGATAACTCCTGTGAGGATCAGAAGCAGTGCTCCGATTCCACCTGAGATACAAAGCTTGATACCGATTTTATCTTCAAAGATCATCGCCAGCAATGTAAATACCAGGATGATCAGTGATAACCACTGTTTCCATTTCGGCACATTATCGAAATTCTTTGTTGTATCAAAAGCTCCGTCATCCTTCACATCGTGACTTGGAAGCAGTTTGTAACCAATTGTTGCGTAGAAAATAATTCCTACGATCAGAATCGGCATACCGACAACTGCATACTCAAAAAATCCAAATTTTAGTCCGATTTCACTGAGTGCACTCTGTGCGATCAGGTTTCCCGGTGCACCGATCAGGGAAAGATTTCCTCCCATTGCTGCTGCAAATACTAGCGGCATCAGAAGTCTGGATCTTTTGTATCCTGATTTTGCTGCAATTCCGATAACTACCGGAATCAGAACTGCTGCAGTTCCTGTGTTTGACAGGATTCCGCTCATCAATCCTACGATCACCATAATCGCAATGATCAGCATTCTTTCTGTCTTGGCGAACTTCGTAACAATTCCTCCGATTTTATTCGCCATTCCTGTTTCAAATAACGCACCTCCTACGATAAACATTGCTACAAAAAGGATTACGTTACTGTCAATGAACCCTGCAAAGGCTGTTTTCACGTCTAAAACCCCAGTCACTACAAGACCGATACAGACAATCATTGATGTTACTCCAAGCGGTATCTTTTCTAATACAAACATGATTACCGCAAACAGGAGAAACAGAAGAGTTATTGTTGATGGACTCATATGTTTTCCTCCATTCCTTTGTTTCTGTTTTTCTTTTACTTCTTAACTTTTTCAAATCTTTTTCAGCTATTATTTTTAGCTTCGCTTTAAGTAATTTCCGGCCGTTTCGATTACCTCTCTGCTATGGTTGTATTATAGAAAATACAATCGAAAATGTACATTCTGAAAAAAATATGGTACTATAAAAAAAAACTATGGAAACCTTTATCACACAACGTTTTAAATATGGTCTTTGAGAATTGTTCTCATTCTCCTTTAAATGGAAAAATACTTTACAATAGTGATTCTTTACAGATAAGAAATGGAGATTTTTACAAATGAAACTGACACAACTCGAATATTTCTGTGTTGCTGCAAGATACCACAATATCACACGCGCATCCAAAGAGCTTTTTGTTACCCAGCCTTCGGTATCTAATGCGATCAAAGCTTTGGAAGAAGAATTCGGCGTGAATCTTTTCTATAGAAACAATAATAAACTGACTCTGACACCGGAAGGTGAAAAGTTCTATCAAAATGCCGAAGAACTTTTGGCTCATGCGGATGCTGTCAGATCTGAACTGCACGAACTCCGTAAGCAAATTACACCTGTCCGCATCGGAATCCCACCAATGCTTGGAACCATTTACCTGCCGGATATGTATCTTTCTTTGAAGGAAGAATTCCCTGACGTAGATTTCCGCCTATATGAATACGGATCGATCAAAGCCTGTGAACTTGTTCTGGAGGAGAAACTTGACCTCGCGATTGTCAATGCAGAACAGTCTGCGATTGATAAATGCAACCTTCATATTATTGATAATGAAGATCTGCTCTTCTGCGTATCAAAGGATCATCCACTTGCAGAACAATCCACGCTTCTTTTAAACATGCTGACTGATGAGCCATTGGTCCTGTTTAACACTGATTCTGTTCAGGTTATGACACTGACCCGTCAGTTCAAGGCCGCAGGAGTAAACCCACACATTGTTCTGAACACCAGTCAGATCACAACGCTAATCAATATGGTAAAGACTAATCATATTGGCTGTTTTTTGTATAAGTCTATGGTGGATATGTATCCTGAACTTGTCGGAATACCTGTCTTTCCTGCAATCGAACAGCGCATTGGTGTTATCTGGAGAAAAGGAAAGTATCAGAACGCTGTGACCGAAAAGGTTATTAAATATTTGAAGAATTATTAATTGTTATGCTAATCAATTTATTTAACAACTCATTATTTTTAAAGGCGGATACATTGTACTGTACCCGCCCCTTATAGATTTTAATTCTCTTTTTCTGCCATTTTCTTTAAGTCCTCCTTGCATTTCCCACTGAGAAACCGCATCCAGCGAATAATACCTGACTCATTTCTATCTTCTATTCATATAAGAAATCGACGACAACGTCTGCAGGTGCGCCGGACAGATATCTCTGCATGCCAGTGATTTCGAACATTGCTTCGCAAAATGCTCTTCATACTGTTTCTCCAATGCCCGCTTTCGATTCAGACTGGAAGAATGCAGAAGATACGCATTATTTGCAAACTCTGCGCCATAGAAATCATCTTTTGCCCCAAGATAATTCGGACATACTTCCAGACAAAGTCCACATTTCAGACACTTTGCTGCCGAATACTGATGATCATGCTCTTTCGGATCTGGATGTTTCCGAATTCCAAGGTACATCAGTGCTTCCTTCTGGCGTTCCCATATTACAGATCTGTCAACAATCAGATCTTCCACAACCGGAAATTTTGTAAGTGGTTCCAGCCTTAAAATCTCTGTATCATCTGTATTAATGAACACTCCACATGCCAATGCCGGATGCCCGTTGATCACCATTGCACAACCTCCGCACATTTTCTGCATACAACCACATTCCCAACGGATTTTTCTACATTGTTTTCCTTTGATATCTTCCAGCTGGTCACGTTCATTTAACTTCTCGAGAATCGCGGCTACTGTAACTCTTCCCTCTCCTCTGAAATGAAAAACTTGCCAATACGGCGCTGATCTTCGGTCATCCTGTCTTTTGATTCTTACTTTCATCTCACAGCGCCTCCCTTTTCTCCTGACTCCTGTTCAAAATAAATCCTGATTTTTTCATCTTTAAACTCTGCAACGGAGCATTTCATGAATTCTGCTTTTTCACTCGGAAAATCTTTTCGGAAATGAGCTCCTCTTGATTCACGTCTTTCCACAGCACTCATAAGTGTCGCTTTTCCAAGAACAGCCATCGGATATAATCTGTAATTTTCATAAACAGATACCATTGGATCAATCGGAAATGTCCTCAGCTCATTCAAGCTGGAATCCAATGCGTAAATACTATCCTGAAGAACTTCTCCATCACGGATCAAATCCATGCCATAACTCATGATCTTAATTAATTTACGCAGTGTTGCTGTCGCTGAATACTTGCCCCGATACTCTGACATCTGTTCTATACGATCAATTTTCTCCTGCTCATGCTCAATATAAGGAACAAACAATTCTTCGCACATCGGCTGACCCTGTCCCTCATGCACCGCATGCGCTGCTGTTCTTCCCGAATGAACTGCTGTCATCAATGAATTTCCACCAAGGCAATTTGCACCATGATATTTTGACGCAGCTTCTCCCACAGCATACAATCCTGCAATATTCGTCTGATGCATTCCGTCCACTTTAATACCACCCATAAAGAAATGGATTGCCGGCGTTACAGGGATCGATTTTTTTGCAGTCTCCAGATAAACCTGTCCGGGACACATTGCAATTTCTCTTGCGATAAGATCTCTTGACATCAGATTGCCTTCCGTACCATACTTTTCTTCCATGAAATAAACACTGTGACTTCTATTCTTATAATAAAGTCTCCAACCTTCACTTCTGACAGATTCCGAGATTATAACCCTCTTATTTCCTCGCTGAACCGTGATCGGATAATACTGGATAAATTCGAGATTTCTCAGCTGCACTCCCTGTAAAAAAAGCTTTCCTGTCACATAACCATCATTTAATTCAGATCCAGTGGTTTTTCCATATAACTTGTTCATTCCGCCGGTAGCACAGATTACTGCATCCGCATAAACCGGAATCAACATTTTAGATTCTGGATTATAAAATAACGCTCCATAACACTTTTCATCCTGAATAAGAGCGGAATAAAAATACAATCCGATTTTCTTTTCTATTTTACCTTTAATCTCATACTCCAGGCATTTCTGTGTCATTGCCGTAACAATCTGTTTTCCAATGGAATTACCTGAATAAACAGTCCTTTTTCTACTCTGTCCTCCGGAAGCTTTCACTTTCCATGTATCATCTTCATTTCGATCAAAAAGAACTCCCATCTCATCCAGCCATTTCAGATGCTCCGGTGCTTTCTCACAGAGATTTCTCACATCCTCTTCTTTTTCAAGAAAACACCCACTCTCCAGCGTATCATTCGCATGCCACACTACAGAATCCTCCTCTGCGGTATCAACTACTGCATTGATTCCTTCTGCTGCCATAACTGACTGTGTACGTTCTGACTGAACCGGTGATACAAGAATTACCTCATCATCAAGTTCTGCTGCTTCTATTGCAGCAGACATCCCTGCAATTCCATTTCCTATAATCAATACCTTCATTTGTCATCTTCTCTTTCCTAAAAATCTCACCTGTTCCTACAATCTTATCTTGCGCTTGGAACATATATTAACTGGCTGATCGTTGCCAAACGTATCCGCCGCTATACGCACACCTGCAACAATTCCATTACCATCCCATCGTTCTTCAGCAAACCAAGCGTCAGCATAGAACGGCTGAACGATACACTCAGATGCAGAAATGCCGCACCTGCAAAGAGAATCTCCGTCACTAATACAAGAAACTTTGCTCCACCAGAAAATGATGCTCCACTTATTATAAGATGAAGTACTCTCATGTGTGGATACAATAAAATCAGTATAACAATTCCACTGATTCTCTGCGTAATTAATCTCCAATTCTCTTTCCTGTATCTGTGAAAATTAAGTACTCCACGTCTTGGATAATAACTTACAATACAAAGAACTACATGAATCAAAACTGTCGCCACAATCCCTCCTGCGAGTATCTGACAATCAGAATAATCCTGTCCACCTGTCAACACAGGAATGGACATGGTAAGCATATGTCCAAGTAAGAATAACGTAAGCATCCAGGAACATACTGCGTTCCATTTCTTTATCATTAATCAGCACCCCTTCTGTATCTTATTCTCTCTACTTTTAATCTTCCACATAAACAGCGCGGGTACGCTCTCCATCTTCGATCAATTCTACCTTTGGAAAACTTTGTATATACTGCTTAAATTGTGAGTATCCATAATCCCGTACTTTAAAATCACCAAACTGAATACGAATTCGATTCCCCAGTGTTCCAAGAGAGATCCCCTGATTCCCTGTCATCTGGATCTGTCGAATAATATACTCTTCAAGCATATCTTTCTTACTCTTATCTTCATACAGAGTAACTGAAACTTTCGTTCCTTCCTGAATCAGCTTTAATTTCGGTAAAGTTTCAAGGAACTTGGATAACAAACTGTAACCATAACGTCGAACATCAAAATCCGGATATACTTTGACCAGCCGGCTTCCAACTTCACCAAGCCCGGTTTCCCTGTCGTTATTCTGGTTTTCCGTAATGATCTTAACCACGATTTCTTCTATTTTTTCCTTTGATACCTTTTCAATCTTTTCTTTTGAACCTCTTCCATTCGACGATGATAATGAAGCACCGGAAATTTTCTTCTGTCCCCTTCCAAACACATGCGGATGATAAGACTTTCCTTCGCTCTCTTCCTTCTCTATCGTGTTGTCTTCCAGAAGCACCTCTAATACGGTGAAGATATCACAGGCTTTACGGAACGGAAGCGGTGTCTTGTCCTCGCCCATTCCGATTACCATCTTTCCACTTTCACGAAGCCGGCTTGCAAGCTTTGTAAAATCACTGTCACTTGATACCAGACAGAACCCCTCCAATTCACTTGTATAGAGCATGTCCATTGCATCAATGATCATGGCAGAATCTGTAGAATTCTTTCCCTGTGTATAACTGAACTGCTGAATCGGCGTAATAGAATTTTGAAGAAGTTCTTCCTTCCAACTCGCACTGTTTGACTTTGTCCAGTCTCCGTAAATTCGTTTGTAAGTCACGTTTCCATATTTAGATAATTCATCCAGGATTGGCTTAATATATTTTGCAGATACATTATCCGCATCGATTAAGAGTGCGAAACGGTCTTCCATGTCTGATACTCCTCTCCTGCAAGATTCTTCCATGTAAATACACCGTTTTCATAAATCATATAACTGTGCTCGGATCCTTCCTTCGGAATCGAAACAGAACCTGGATTTAAGTACTGATATTTTCCACCGTTCATATCAAGGATTTCCTCACATGCCGGAATATGCGTATGTCCGTTCAAAAGAATATCTCCGTCTTTCAGCATCGGAAGCTTATGTGGATTATACACATGTCCGTGTGTTGCAAATATTGTAACATCACTGTTCTTTTCTTCCGGATCTCCTGACAGATTCAGATAACAATAATCTGCCAGAATTGGGAACTCCAATACCATCTGATCCACTTCTGTATCACAATTTCCTCTCACACAAAGAAGTTCTTTCTTCATTGGATTAAGCATTGCAATCACTGCCTTCGGTGCATATCCTTCCGGCAGATCATTTCTCGGTCCATGATAAAGAATATCTCCTAATAATAATAATTTGTCTGCGCCTTCTCTTTTATAAGCCTCAATCATCTGTTCACAATAAAATGCTGAGCCATGGATGTCAGATGCAATCATTAATTTCATTTTTCACGTCCTCCTGTCTTTCTAAATAGTTTCTCTATAATAAATGAAAAAAGCAGTGACTCTTTTCTTGAGACACCGCCTCTTATTATTTTGTGCCTGTGGATATTATAACACAGAATGAATCACAGAGAAAAATATTTTCCTACAATTTCAAAAGGCGCCGGACCCACACTCAGCACAGCTTTATGGAATTCTTTCTGGGATTGATTTCCAGATTTTATCCATTCCTTTTTCAACTCCAGAAATTTTATATATCCGATATAATATTTCAAATAATTTCCCGGCGATCCCAGAATCAGATTATAGATTTTATCAACCGTTTCAGCATCTTTAATTCCATATCTCGCATAAAATTCTACCGTATCCATTCTGCTCCATCCTTCGTAATGGATTCCCATATCTGCCAATGCATAAAGTGCAAGAATCACTGAACTGTTCTTCTGAAGAATTGCTGCCTGAGTCTTAGATAAAGGCATCAGATAATAGCTGCACATCTCCGCATAAGTTGCCCAGCCTTCTACATATCCGCCAAAATTTAAAATACTCCTGACGGGATCAGGATCCGTGCTTTCAAAAAAGATTGTCTGGTACAGATGTCCCGGATACCCCTCATGTGCCAACGTTGTAAATAGTGCCAAATCATCTCGCATCTGTATTTGGTTTACATAAATTACATTTTCTTCTGTATAGTCAATTGCCGGTATCATATAAAATGCGGGACTTAAATGTTCCTGCATTTCCTCCGGTACATATTTTATCCGCAGAGAAGTTTTTGGAATCTCAGGAAATGCAGTCCCTATCCCTTTTTTTAACTTTTCTAAAATTCTTTCTGCTTTCCCATCTTCCAATATTGCTGCTGCCTGCTTCGCTTCGTTGACTGCTTCTTCCATACCGGTAATATCTTCTGAAATTTGTCTGCGTGTTAGTTGCTCAAGCTCTTGAATCGTGTCTGTCACTCCTACACTCTGCTGTATATACCATTCGTAGTATTTTCTTCCTTCCGGAAAATAACACAATCCCTTTTCATTCGTTCCCTTCCCTTTCAATTCCTCAACCGCCTGTATCAAATCCTCATACGCCGGATAAACCTGCTCTTCCATCTGCCTGGCGTTCTGCAGAATATAATCACTCTTTTCCTTTTCAGACAGTTCCTGTAATTCACCAATTCTGGACACAAATGTCGAGTACAGATAATTTCCATTTCCCATTGCAAGAAATGCATTACATTGTTCTAACACCTGATCCGCCATTTCATCTGACAAAAACAATCCTTTGTCTGCTTTTTCTCTTTCAAATGCAATGATCTGTTGAAAATAATCCCTTGTCTCACTTAAAACATCCAGATACTCTTCCACATCTGTCCTGTCATAAAACTGATATTCAGATAATACAATTGGAATCTGCGTCTGTACTCCATTGACTGTATTTAACGGTTCTTCATAATACAGATAATCCGCTTCTTCTCTCAAACTTCTCAGATATTGCTTTAACAGATCGTATGTAATTTTATTCTTTACATTCAGTTTTTCATAAGAAAATGTATACAATGCCTGCTGTATATTCTCCGCTGCTGTCTTAATCTGAGTACTGTCTGTCTGTATCGTTCCATATGCTGTATCCGCTTTATCAATTCCATACGCTTCTGGCTCTTTTAATGTATAGTGCAGACTGATCTGGCTTGCAGCCACCTCTTTGCAAAACAATTTTTCTGTAAACGATGTAAATCTTTCATTCTCCACCTCTTTACTGCTCTTTTTTTCTTCTAAAAATGTTGCTTCACAACCGTTTAAAAAGAAAATAGAACTGAAAAGAATACTGATACTACATACAATACTTACACACTGCTTCTTCCGCCTTTTCCAAAATTGAATCAACATAGCAGACTCCGACAGTTATTTCTCTAATTTTATGCATTGGCTTCCTTATTTATACATCGCTGAAATTTGTTTCCAAACAGTAATGCATCCCCTCTTTATTTGTGATAAAATACAACTATATAAGATACAGGAGGCGTTGTGTATGGCCAGCTTAATATTTGAACATTTGAAAAAAGTATATCCGAACGGATTCGTATCTGTAGACGATGTCAGCCTCTCAATCGAGGACGGTGAATTTGTTGTATTCCACGGACCAAGCGGATGCGGAAAATCTACAATTTTACGGATGATTGGCGGCCTGGAAGATATTACTTCCGGAAAGATCTATCTTGATAATACCTTTTTAAATGACATTCTTCCACGCGATCGGAAGCTTGCCATGGCATTTCAGAATTACGCTCTCTACAAGTACATGAATGTATATGATAATATGGCACTTGGACTGAAGCTTCGTGATCTTCCGCGTACAGTTATCAATACCCGCGTAAAGACTGCTGCCGCTTTTCTTGGAATTTCAGACATTCTTACGAAAAAGATCCGTTCTATTTCCGATTCTGAACGTCAGCGTGTCGCACTTGGACGTGCTATTGTCTGCCATCCAAAAGTTCTGCTTGTAGATGAAGATTTTGCCCATCAGGATGATAATCTTCGGAAAGATATGATCCATGATATTCTCAAGATTAACAAAGAGCTTGGAATTACGGTTCTTTATGTCACAAATAACTACGAAGAAGCCGTTTCCCTGAATTCTCGTGTCATCTTTATGAAAGACGGTAAAGTAATTGAGGACAGCATTTAAGCTGTCCTCTCCTTTTTTACCCTGGCAACTCTCAAAACATACTTCTTATGATTTTTGCTTCTCCAGGTAATTATAAATTTCTCGCTTCTGAACGCCGCGGTCTTTCGCAACCTTTTTCATTGCTTCTTTGCGATCAAGCCCCTGAGAAATATAATGCTCCATATGATCTTCGATGCTCATATCTTCCCAGCGCGCTTTTTCTTCCTGACGGATTTCTTCCCGGCTTCTCCCTGCAATTACAATCACGCACTCTCCCTTCGGATCATTCGCCTCATAATAAGCTACTGCACCTTCAAGTGTTGATTGAAATGCTGTCTCATGCCTTTTGGTCAGTTCTCTGCAAACCGTTACTTTTCGATCTCCCAGACGCTCTGAAAGAAGTTTCAAAGTCTTTACCAGACGATGCGGTGCTTCATACATTACGATCGTTCTTGTCTCAGCAGCCATCTCTTTTAAAACTTCTTCCCGCTCTTTCTTATCTGTCGGAAGAAATGCCTCAAATGCAAATCTTCTTGTCGGAAGTCCTGACATTGTAAGCGCTGTAACACATGCCGCCGGTCCCGGAACAGAAGTTACTCGAATCCCTGTTTCATAACACATTTTCACCAGTTCTTCTCCCGGATCAGAGATCCCAGGTGTACCTGCATCTGTAATTACCGCAATATCCAGTCCTTCTTCCAGCTTCTTCACCAGTTTACGACCTTTATCAAACTTGTTATATTCATGATAACTTGTCATTGGTGTCTGTATTTCGAAATGATTTAACAGCTTAATACTGTTTCTTGTATCTTCTGCTGCGATCAGATCCACCTCTTTCAATGTTCTGATCGCACGAAATGTCATATCTTCCAGATTTCCAATCGGTGTTGCTACCAAATATAATGTTCCTGCCATCTTCATCTCCCATGACTTTGTAACTGTTCAGTTACCTTTGTTTTTCAGAATTATTTCCGTTCTTCTGCAGTAAAGTCCCATCCTTCGCATACATAATAATTGGTGGCTCTATTGTCACTCTAGGTTTTGCCCCACGCATTCCTTCCACCAGAACCATTGTCGGTTCTTTATCTATATACGGATGAATAAACTGAATCCGTTTCGGTTCAATCTTATATTCATGCATCTTCGTCAAAATCTCTGTCAGCCGGAACGGTCTGTGGATCATATAAAATCTGCCTTTATCCTGAAGAAGCCGCATACTTTCTCTTAAAATATCATCTAATGTACACAACACTTCATGCCGTGCAATTGCCTTACTGTCATCTGGATTCCGAAGTCCATGATCCGCTAACATATAAGGCGGATTCGTTGTGATCACATCAAAAAAGGCCGGCTTAAATCGTTCTGCCGCCTCTTTAATATCTCCGGTTACAATGCTAATTCTGTCTTCCAGATGGTTATGTGCAACACTGCGTCTTGCCATTTCTGCAGTCTCAGCCTGTATCTCAAGCCCTGTAAAATGCTTTCCTTTCGTCTTTCCTGCAAGTAGAACCGGGATAATTCCATTCCCGGTTCCCATATCAAGCACGTTCTCTCCCGGCTTTACTTTTGCAAAATCAGAGAGAAATACTGCATCCACTCCAAAACAGAATTTTGAAGGATTCTGGATCAATTCTAATCCTCCAAGCTGCAGATCATCCAAACGTTCGCCTGGTCTCAGATTATTTGTCATCTAACTTCGAAGCTCCCTCTTTCTTCTCCATCCGCTCAAGTGCAGCAAGTTTCTTCTGCTCTTCTTTCGATACTTTCTGTTTCTTTCTTCTCGGACGGAATTTCAGATCATCCGCTTTATACTCGCGAATCTCTTTCTCGTCATTCTCCAGATTAACAATAACTTTCACAAGTCTGCGAAGTACACTCAAAGAATGTACTGTTCCGGTCAATCCATCACTTGTTGTCACATTATCTCCAACAGAAGGTAACTGACTGTTAAGCACTTCATAAGTCTCTTCCTCATTCGTCAGGCAACACATCAATCTTCCGCAGACCCCTGAAATCTTTGTCGGATTCAGAGACAGGTTCTGTTCCTTTGCCATCTTGATTGATACCGCTGCAAACTCTGTCAGATATGTGCTGCAGCATAATGGACGTCCACAGATACCAATTCCTCCGCGGATCTTCGTCTCATCTCTGACCCCAATCTGACGAAGCTCAATTCTTGTTCTGAACACAGCTGCCAGATCCTTTACAAGTTCACGAAAATCAATACGTCCGTCCGCTGTAAAATAAAACAGGACTTTATTATTATCAAAAGTATATTCTGCTTCAATCAGTTTCATATCCAGTCCATGCTTGCGGATCTTCTCCTGACAAATCTTAAAAGCCTCTTTCTCTTTCTGACGATTCTTCTCTACCGTCTTCTCGTCCTGCTCTGTTGCAATACGAATCACAGACTTCAAAGGCTGAATCACTGAATCATCGTCCACCTCTTTTGGTGCACTGACAACACGTCCGTACTCGATTCCACGTGCTGTCTCCACGATTACGTGATCTCCCTGTTTGATTTCAAACTCTCCCGGGGAAAAGAAATAAATCTTTCCCGCTGTTCGGAATCTTACTCCTATTACTTTTGTCATGTATCTAGTTCTCCTTTATTGTAAGCAAGAGCAGTTCCATTGTCAGTTCAAAATTAACATTTGCTTTCAGTCTGGCTTTCGCCTTTTCAATTGCGCCCAAAATATTCTCAATTCCTTCATAAGAGCTCTTACTTGCACGCGCCTTGATATATCTCAGCTGATCAGAAAATACTACTCTGTCTACATTCTTAGTTGCCTTATAAATTAATACATCTCTGTACCAGATTGCGATCATATCCAGATAGTCGTTAATCTCCATCTTATATGTCATACATTTTTTCACTGCATCCATCAGTTCTGAAACATTCATCTCATCAATATTTCTAAGTAAATGTACGACTTCTTCCTTAATCTCATTGAAATATTCTGATGTCGCAAGCATAATCGCTTTTCCCATATTTCCCTGGGCAAATGCTACACAGACATCTGCTTTATAATCAGGAATCTCCATCTGCTCCATCAGATATTTCTTTACGAGCTGATCTTTAATATTACGAAGTTTCATCATAACGCATCTGGAACGAATCGTTGGCAGTAAAGCCTCTGCATTCTCTGTCAGAAGCATGATCACCGCATATTCCGGTGGCTCCTCAATTGTCTTAAGCAATGCATTCTGTGCCTGGGCACTCATTAAGTCTGCCTCTGGAATAATATAAATCTTATACTTGCTGCTGTACGGCTTGATCACGATATCATTATTAACCTGTGTACGAATATCATCAACACTGATCGTATTCGGTTTCTCATGTGTCACCTTAATAATATCCGGCTGATTGCCGCTCTGTGCCTGTTTACAAGACTGACATTTTCCACATGCCTCTCCGTCTTCCGCACGATTCTGGCACTGCAGGCTCATAGCAAAAAGATTCGCAAGAAGCCGCTTCCCAGATCCTCTTTCGCCATTCAGAATATATGCATGCGATACTGCATCAGCCTGAACTGCGCTCGAAATATACTTGATTATGTTTTTGTGCCCTACTACATCTTTAAAACTACTCATTTCTATCACCTGCCGTGTATCTTATTTCATCTTTAGCGGATAATATTCTCACAATTATCCACCTAACAATAGTATATTCATAATTTTAACATCATTTTCTTACAAAACTATGAACTACCATTTAAGTATATCATAAATTCACGTTTATTTCTCGCAAAATTTCTTCCATACAAGTTTCCTTATCAATATTTTGAAATCTCCGCTTGATTCCCGCCCTTTCCAGATTCTCCTCCGAGAAATCTTCTGCATCTGCAAGAAATCTTCTGCACAGTTCTGCATACTGCGGTTTCGTCTGTGCCCGTTCTCTTTCTAACGCCCTCGACAGTCTTAATCCATCTTCTACTTCTATATATAATGGAACCATAACATCATCACCAAAATATTCTTTCAATGCATAATATGACTCAATTGTTCCGATCACAAGATAATCATACTGCCACAATTCAATCTGTCCATCATCTGCTGTAAAATAAGTCCAGATTCCACACTTTGTATTGTAAGAACGAAACTCGATGATTTTCTCCTCGTCCATCATCTCATCAAATCGTTCCTGATTGACAAAGAAATATTCCACTCCGTCCTTCTCACCCTCACGCATTGGACGTGTTGTATATGGAACGATTGAATGAAATTGGGGCATCTTTTCGATCAATTCTTTGTAAATCGTATCCTTCCCGGAAGCACTTTTTCCCATAATATAAAATATTTTACCCATACTTTTTCTCCTGCTCTTAAACATGCATCTGGATTCGTATTCTCAACTTCCAGCCTGTCGGTTCTTTATTCTGGATTTCCCGCAACTAATAAACAATTCTCCTGGCTTATCCCTTCAATGGAAAAACCCATCTCTTTATATTTTACCATCTTTTGCACAATAGTAGAAGTAATTCTCTCTCCAGGAACAATCATTGGGATTCCCGGTGGATAAAGATAGACATATTCCAATGAGATTCTTCCTGATGCCTCATTCCATTTCACACTCTCGCCTTCCATTCTCCCTGCTTCAAAGGAAGAATATGCTTGTTCTAATGGAATCATTTCATAAGAAATATTTTTTATAGTATGATCCTCATCATTCCCTGAAAGCTCTTCGCACAGAATATTTTTATCAATCTCCATCACTGCCTGAACCAATCTGTCCATTCCTTCTTGTGTATCTCCCGGTCCTGTCATAGCAATCACATAAGACCCGGAAGCCATCTCCATCTCCAAATGATAAGATCTCAACATTTCCTGAAATAGTTTTCCATTCAAAACTTCCCCATTTGTATTCTTAAGATTTTTTACAGATAATACTATCTTTGACCGGTCATAATGTTCTGCCTCAATTAATTTTATATTCTTTAACTGCTTCAGTCTCTCTCTTGCTTGCTGCAAACACTCAACATAAGTGTCCATGATTTCTTCTCTGCACTCATCCATTCCCCGGACACACTCATCAATGGATGCCATTAAAATATAAGAAGGACTGCTGGATTGAAGCATATGCAAATAATTTCTTATCCTTTCACGATCAGCATATCTCCCATTTATATGAAGCAATGCTGTCTGAGTTAAAGACGGAAGTGTCTTGTGAAGACTGTGGATCACCACATCTGCACCTTGTGTATTCGCATTTTGTGGAAAATATGAATGAAATCCAAAATGTGCACCATGCGCTTCGTCGACAATCAAGGGAATCTTATATTCATGCACGATTTCCGCAATTGCTTCAATATCCGACACAACTCCTTCATAAGTCGGTGAAACAATGACAACCACCTGAATATCTTCATATTCTTCAAGTAACTTCTTTATCTGGTCTACATGGATCTCACCATTAAGATCTGTCTCTTCCGAAAACTCCGGATAAATATATACTGGGCGTAATTCATTCATATATACCGCATTATATACCGATTTATGACAATTTCTTGCCATAACGATCGTGTCGCCCCAGCGACAGACTGCACTGACAGCGGTCAGAATACCGCAGGTGCTTCCGTTTACAATATAATACGTATAATCCGCTCCATATAATCCAGCAGCAAATTCCTGTTCTTCCTTCAAAATTCCTTCCGGCTCATGCAGGTCATCAAAGCTGCTAATCTCCGTTATATCTATTTTTAAAGTATCGCCAAACTGCTGATCCTGCAATTGCCTTTTATGGCCCGGCATATGGAAAGGATAAATATCCGATTTCGCCAATTCATCCAGTTTTTCATATAAAGTCTGTTTCATCATTCTATCCGTTTATCCGATTTCTGTATCATTCCATAATTCTGACTGCATATCCGTTTTCTGTGCCTGAATTTTATATATCAACTGATCCTGACATGCCGTGTATACAAAGTCCCGTCAAATTTATTTTTTCGTTTTCTTCCCATGCAGATGCAATGTTTCCATCAGGGAACAATATTTATCCGCTGCTGTCACGATCCATGCTTCCCTGCACATCGGTGGGATGACTGTCAGCGGCCACATATGTTTCTTGATGATATCCTCTTCCCTTCTCGTCAGATGATATTCCTTTCTGGCATTTTTAAGTGCAAT
>ENA-OOZG01001519-OOZG01001519.1-human-gut-metagenome-genome-assembly--contig:-NODE-1519-length-16332-cov-2.467961_pt1 | contig 16332 bp, 10 predicted proteins | sample MGYA00241706_ERZ501384 | MGnify/ENA primary metagenome ERZ501384 (study PRJEB25962, sample SAMEA2042742) | human gut metagenome | biome: human gut; feature: human-associated habitat; material: faeces...
ACCCCGTCGCCCGTCATCGCAACAACCTCGCCGTGGGCGCGCAGAGCCTTGACTATCCGAACTTTGTGCTCCGGCGTCACACGCGCATATACGCGGCAGGAGCGCACGGCGCGCGCGAATTCGTTCTCGCCCATTTTGTCTATCTGCGCGCCCGTCAGACATTCGCCGGAGCGCGAGAGTATGCCGAGCTTTTTCGCCGTGGCGCAGGCGGTGCCCGCATGGTCGCCGGTTATCATAACAGGCGTTATTCCCGCGCGGCGGCAGGTTTTGACCGCCTCATATGCCTCTTCGCGCGGCGGATCCTCCATGCCGATAAGCCCGCAGAATGTCAGCCCCGTCTCGCTTATTTTTCCCCCGTTTGTCTCGCCCGTGGCGACGGCAATGACTCTCAGCGCCCGCTCGGCAAGAGAGGCATTGAGGCTCAGTATTTTTTCGCGCCGAGCCGAAGTCAGCGGGCTTTTCGTTCCGTTTAATATTATGTCGGAACACTTTTTTATCAGCACATCGGGCGCGCCCTTTGCGACCGTTATTTTTTTGTCCCCGTCTCTTATCGCGACGGACATCATCTTCCGCTCGGACGAGAACGGTATTTCATCGGTTCTGGGCTTTTGGCGGTTGAGCTTCGCCGTATCGGTGCCGGATCGCTCCGCCGCCGCGACTATCGCAGCCTCGGTCGGCTCGCCGGACACCTTGCCCTTGCCCTCGTATTTTGCGTCGCAGCAGAGAACGGCGAGAGAGAAAAGCTTTTTTGCCTCTTCGCCGGTCAGCTGAATTTCGCCAGACGGCGAGCAGGCGGCAGTTACGGTCATTTTATTTTGTGTCAGCGTGCCCGTCTTGTCTGAGCAGATATATGTCGCCGCGCCGAGCGTCTCGACTGCGGGCAGGCGGCGTATGACCGCGTTGCTCTTCGCCATCTTCTGCACCCCGAGCGAGAGCACAACGGTGACAACTGCGGGCAGTCCCTCGGGGATAGCCGCAACGGCGAGACTGACGGACAGCATGAACGCGCTGAGCACGCCCATGCCGCGCAGGATGCTGAGCACGAATATCAGCGCGCATATCGCCAGCGCGCCGATGCCAAGGACTTTGCCTATCTTCGCGAGCTTTATTTGCAGCGGCGTTGTCGGTTCGTCTTCTGTGTTCAGAAGATGTGCTATCTTCCCGACCGCCGTGTCCATGCCCGTCTGAGTCACGACTGCCCTGGCGTGGCCCGCGGTTATGACTGAAGACGAAAATATCATATTTTTGAGCTCCGCCTGCGGACTGCCGTCGGGAATACGGCAGAGAGCGTCCTTTTCGCACGGCATGGATTCGCCGGTCAGTGCGCTCTCCTGAGCCGACAGCGAATGTGAAGATATCAGCCGCGCATCTGCGGGGACAAGATCGCCCGCACGGACTTCTATAATATCCCCGCGAACAACTTCCGACGCAGGGATTTTTATCTCTTTTCCGTCTCTTATGACTGCCGCCGTCGGCGCGGACATACTTTTGAGCGCCTCGAGCGAATGCTCCGCGCGCCGCTGCTGAATGACCCCGACTGCGGCGTTGAGTATAACTATTATCAATATCATTATCGGGTCGGCGAAGTCGCCGTGTTCCTCTAAAAACGAGGTCGCAAATGACACTCCGCTCGCTATGAGCAGGACTATCACGGTGAAATCTTTGAACTGCTCGAAAAATTCCGCGATGATACTTTTTTTCTTTTTGCCGCGCAGTATGTTTTCGCCGTCCTGCCCGAGCCGCTTCTCCGCTTCGCGCGAGCTCAAGCCCCTGTCAACGCTGCTGCTGAGTTTGCCGACCGCGTCTGCGGCGCTCATCGAATACCAGTCCATATTTTCTCCCCTTTTTATTGAGTCCGTGCAATATATATTCAATTTATCGCCGAAAGTTTACCAAAGTTATTGAACCGTTCACATTTCAATGATAAAATAAATTGTAATTATGTCTTTTTTTCGACAGACGGAGGTATCGCGCTTCGTGACAAAGATAGTTAAATTTCTAAAACCGTATATGGGAGCTACCGTGGCGGCGCTGTTTTTCTCGCTGTTCAACAATCTTATGCAGCTGATCCTGCCCGCGATGATGGCTCTGATGATAAACACCGGCATCGGCGACGGGCGCATGGGCACTGTTCAGCTCATCGGCGGCGTTATGGCGGTGCTCTCCGCTGATCCCGCTGAGCGTTTATTTCCGCGGCAATCGCGGGCAGCTACTATTCTTCAAAGGTCTCCGCCTGCTTCGGTCTGTCGCTTCGCCGCGCGCTGTTCGTCAAGGTCGAGTCGCTGAGCCAGTGCGATATAGATAAGATAGGCACGCCATCGCTGATAACGAGAACGACAAACGACATCCGCCAGATTCAAGACATGATCCTGATGATGATCCGCATTATTATCAGCGCGCCGATAGTCATGGTTGGCGGCGCGTTCATGGCGTTCACGCTGAATAAGAAGCTCTCGACCGTCATGTTCATCGCTATTCCGATAATTTTGGTTATCGCCCTCGTCGTCGCAAAGCAGGTTCTGCCGATGTTCGACAAGGCGCAGAAAAAGACCGACAGACTCAATCTCATCCTGCGCGAGAAGCTCAGCGGAATCAGAGTTATCCGCGCGTTCAACCGCTCGGAATATGAGGACGAGAAGTTCAGAAAGGCAAACTACGACCTGACCGGACTCATGCTCAAGATAAACCGTATTTTTGCGTTCCTTATTCCGCTCGCAACGCTTCTTTGCTATGTCATAGTCGCCATTCTCCTCAAGATGGCGGCGGATCAGATAGACGCGCTCGACGCCGTCGCGGACAGCGTGCAGATAGCGAACACCGTCGGCGATCTGCAGGCGTTCATGGTCTATATGATAATGATAATCTACGCGGTCTCCATGGCGGCGTCGCTGTTCGTGATGCTCCCGAAAGCGGAGATATCCGCAAAGAGAATCAACGAGGTACTCGACCTCGTCCCGATGATAAAAGAGACCGAGCATCCGATAACCCCCGATGCAGACCGTCGCAGCGAGCTTGAGTTCGACTGCGTGAGTTTCAGCTATCCGGGTGCCGATTCGCCGATACTTTCGCGCATATCTTTCAAGACCATGCCCGGCGAGACCACCGCCGTTATCGGCTCGACCGGCTCGGGCAAATCAACTCTCGTCAATCTTATCCCCCGATTTTACGATGTCTCGGGCGGCAGGATTCTCATTGACGGCGTGGATATAAAAAATATGTCTATGCGTACCCTCCACGAGAAAATAGGCTTCATTCCGCAGAGCGCATTCCTGTTCAGCGGCACCGTCGCCGACAACCTGCGCATGGGCAAACCCGACGCTACAGAAGAGGAGATGTGGGAGGCGCTCGAAACCGCGCAGGCGGCAGACTTTGTCAAAGCTATGCCGGACGGACTCGACAGCGAGCTCTCGCAAAACGGCAAGAACCTTTCCGGCGGTCAGCGCCAGCGCCTCGCGATAGCGCGCGTGCTGATAAGAAAGGCTGAGATATATGTTTTTGACGACAGCTTTTCGGCTCTCGACTTCTCAACCGATGCAAAGCTCCGCAAGGCTCTGCGCGAGAGGATGCCGGATATAACAAAAATAATCGTCGCCCAGCGCGTCGGAACGATAATCGACGCGAGCCGTATAATCGTGCTCGACGAGGGCAAGGTGGCGGGCATCGGTACTCACCGCGAGCTGCTTGAAAATTGTACGGTCTATCGCGAAATTGCCCAATCCCAGCTTTCAAAGGAGGAACTCGCATGAGCAGAAGATCACCTCTGAAGAGAAAGCGCACCTCGCAATCGAGAAAGAAATACAGCGGATATTCCGGCGGCAACCGCCGCCCCGGCGAAAAGCCGAAGAATTTCAAAGAGACCGTCTCACGCTTCGTGCCGCTCTTAAAGCCGTTTATCCCCGGCATGGTCGTCGTGCTCATAGCGGGCGTTATCGGCACGGTGCTGACCGTCACGGGACCGATGTTCCTCGGCGACATAGTCGACGCGATAAAAGAGCAGGCGGATATAAAGCTCTCCGGCGGCGAGATAAACTTTTCAAAGATACAGAAAATCCTGCTGACCATTCTCGGCATCTACGGTCTGAGCGCGGTGCTCAGCTATGTTCAGCACTACATCATGGCAGGCGTCACGCAGTCCGTCGTGCGCAATCTGCGCGACAAGGTAAACGACAAGCTGACCCATCTGCCGCTGAGCTATATCGACTCGCACTCGAAGGGCGATATCCTCAGCAAGATGATGAACGATATCGACAATATCAGCAACACCCTGCAGAACAACCTTATTCAGATAATCACCTCTGCGGTGAGCTTCATCGGTATGCTTGCGCTGATGTTCTATGTCAGCTGGCAGTTAACTCTTATCACGCTCTCCGTGCTCCCGCCGAGCCTTCTCGTGATATCGCTCATCTCTAAGCGCTCCAAGCGGTACTTCCGCCGCCAGTGGGACGAGACGGGCAACATAAACGGTCACATCGAAGAGATGTACACCGGTCACACGCTTATCAAAGTCTTTGACCACGAGGAACAGGCGATAGACGAGTTCGACGATATAAATGTCAGTCTCGCAAAAGCCGGATACAAGGCGCAGTTCATCTCCGGCATAATCGGTCCGATATTAAATTTCGTCAGCAACATAGCCTATGTGCTCATCTGCGTCATAGGCGGCGTGTATGTCATAAAGGGCACTTTCTCTCTCGGCGACATAACAACTTTCTTCACTTATTCAAAGCTCTTCATGCAGCCGCTCGTCAGCATCGGCAACATTGCGAACAACCTTCAGTCCTCGCTCGCGAGTGCGGAGCGCGTGTTCAACCTGCTCGATGAGCCCGACGAGTGCGCCGACTGCTACGACACCAGGATCGAAGAGCCCAAGGGCGAGGTCGAATTCAAAGATGTCAGCTTCAGCTACACTCCCGAAGTGCCGCTTATCGAAAACATGAATCTGAAAGTCGAGCCGGGTCAGCTCGTCGCGATAGTCGGACCGACGGGAGCGGGCAAGACGACATTCGTTAATCTGCTCATGCGCTTCTATGATGTCAATAAAGGCGAGATTCTTCTCGACGGGCACGACATACGCTCGATACCGCGCGAAAATCTGCGCAGCGTATTCGGCATGGTGCTCCAGGACACATGGCTGTTCGAGGGCACGATAATGGAGAACATAGCCTACGGCCGTAAAGGCTGCTCGCGCGAAGAGGTCATTGACGCGGCAAAGGCGGCAAGAGTTCACCACTTCATCAGCACTCTACCCGACGGCTACGAGACGATGCTTGAAGAGAACGGCGAGAACATCTCTCAGGGTCAGCGCCAGCTTCTGACGATAGCCCGCGCCATCCTCGCGAACCCGTCGGTGCTTATCCTCGACGAGGCGACAAGCTCCGTTGACACGCGCACAGAAGTGCATATCCAAAAGGCGATGAACGCGCTGATGAACGGCAGAACGAGCTTCGTTATTGCGCACAGGCTCTCGACCATCCGCGACGCCGATGTTATCTTGGTTATGAACAACGGCACGATAGTCGAGCGGGGCACACACGGACAGCTGCTCGCACAGAACGGCTTCTACAGAGAACTCTACGCCAGCCAGTTCGGAGTGTAAAATATAAAAAATTATCCGCTGTATCAAATAATTGATACGGCGGATTTTTTGATTAAGATGATAAAATCTTTTGGCGGCGTGGAGCATAAAGAGCGAGCTTGGATTTTTAACAGAATCTATTTGGGCGCCCATATAGGTGAGCCGACTCGATGCATTGCTGCCGCGTAAGCGGCACGAAATTTTCGCAAAAGTTTATCTTACCGACCGTAGGGGCGAACTTCGTTCGCCTAAATTTTCTGTGGTTTTCGGACAACGCACTTCGTATAGACAGCCCTTGCGGCTGTCTGTTATCGGCGATAGCCGATAAAATTCAAATTGATGATAACTTGTTTTGCAGAAAAAAGGGAGCCGGAAATCCGACTCCCATTTTTTATTTTTTCTTCGCGTGCTTGGCTTTTTTCTTCGGCTGTTCCTCGCCGAGGTCGATTGCGATAAACGCGACGTTCCAGATGAGTATCGCCAAAAACAAAACCGTCATCACCGCAGGCGCCGTGCTCATCGTGACGAGCACTATCTTGCCGAAGAGATTCATGAACGACATGTCAGTCAGCGAACCGAGGGTCAGCGTGCCCGCTTTGACCGCCGAAGAGACGGCGGAGAACGCTATCCTCATGCCTATAATGCTCAAAAGACCTGCCGCGCCGAGCGAAGCGGTCGCCTTGCGCGAGTTCGTTGCCGCGGCGACTATAACCGTCGCGAGCGCGACGAGCAGGGCGATGGCAAAGAATACAACAAAGGCGATAAAATTGCCCTTGAATTTCAAAAGTCCGTCCGGGAGCTCGGATGCGCCGCCTTTGACGAGGTCGGCAAAAAGACCGTCTCCCGTGAAAAGCTCGACGATGCGTTTGACGCTCAGATTCTCTACAATATTTGAATCATAGATAGTCGCGTGCATATAGACGGTTATGAGATCCGTGAAATATGCGACGGGGAACACTGCAATTGCCAGCAGAGCCGTCACAATTCTGTTGAGAGCTTTCATCCTGACCGACCTTTCTTACTTGTTTATTTCTTCTTTTTGTCCCACGAGGAGTTGAGCGCAACGGTGCGGTTTATGATAAGATTGCCCGGAGTGCTGTCCTTGTCGACGCAGAAGTAGCCCTGGCGCATGAACTGGAATGTGTCGCCCGGCTTTGCATCGCGGAGTCCGCCCTCGAGCAGGCATCCGTCGATAATTTTGAGAGAATCGGGGTTGATGTTCTGAAGATAGTCGCCGTTTCCGTCCTCGCCTGCGGGATTTTCTGTGTTGAACAGGCGGTCGTAGAGGCGCACCTGAGCCTTTACGTTGTCTGCCGCGCTGACCCAGTGCAGGGTGCCGCGAACCTTTCTGCCGTCGGGCGTCTCGCCGCCGCGGCTCTCGGGGTCGTAGGTGCAGTGCAGGCAGGTGACTTCGCCGTTTTCATCCGTATCATATGAGTTGCAGGTCACATAATATGCGCTCTTGAGACGCACTTCGTTGCCGGGGAAGAGCCTGAAATATTTCTTCACGGGCTCAGCCATGAAGTCCTCGCGCTCAACATAGAGCTCGCGGGAGAACGTGACCTTGCGGCGACCGAGCTCGGGCTTGTCGGGATTTATCTCGACCTCTATCTCCTCGGTCTTGCCCTCAGGGTAGTTGTCGATAACGAGCTTGAGGGGATTGAGAACCGCCATGGCGCGCGGGGCGTTCTGATTGAGATTGTCTCTGACGCACGCCTCAAGCAGACCGTAGTCAACCACGCTGTACGCCTTTGCAACGCCGACGCGGCCTATGAAGTCGCGTATCGCGGCGGCGGGATAGCCCCTGCGGCGCATACCGCAGAGAGTGACCATTCTCGGGTCGTCCCAGCCGTTGACAACGCCGGTCTGAACCATTTCGAGGCACTTTCTCTTGCTCGTCACGCAGTAGTTGAGATTAAGGCGCGCGAACTCGATCTGGCGCGGCGGCTCTTCAAAGCCGATAGCGTCGATAAACCAGTTGTAGAGCGGTCTGTGGTTCTCGAACTCGAGCGAGCACAGGGAATATGTGACCTTCTCCGCAGCGTCGGAGAGGGGATGGGCAAAGTCATACATCGGATAGACGCACCACTTGTCGCCCGTCTGATGGTGGGAGACATGCGCGATTCTGTAGATGACCGGGTCGCGCATGTTGATGTTCGGGCTCGCCATATCTATCTTGGCGCGCAGAACTTTTTCGCCGTTTGCAAATTCGCCCTCGGTCATGCGGCGGAAGAGGTCGAGATTCTCTTCAATCGAGCGGTCGCGGTAGGGGCTGTTTTTGCCGGGCTCTGTAAGAGTGCCGCGGTATTCGCGTATTTCCTCGGGCGACAGGTCGCAGACATATGCCTTGCCCTCCTTGATGAGCTTTATCGCGCACTCATAGAGAAAATCAAAATAGCTCGATGCGTAGTAGACCTCGTTCCATTTGTAGCCGAGCCACTCAATGTCCTCTTTTATCGCGTCGACATATTCGACATCCTCTTTCGAGGGATTCGTGTCGTCAAGACGGAGATTGCACACTCCGCCGTATTTTTCCGCGATGCTGAAGTCGATGCATATCGCCTTTGCGTGACCGATGTGCAGATAGCCGTTGGGCTCCGGAGGGAATCTCGTCTGCACGCGGGTGTTGACCCCGTTTGCAAGATCCTCGTCTATAAAATCAGTGATAAAATTTGAATTGAGATTGGTGCTGTCCGCCATTTAGTTCTCCTCCTTGTAGTGTGCGAGCGCCGCAGCGAGTCTCGCTCTGACTCTGTCCTCGCCGAGCAGCCTGATTATCGAATGAAGATCGGGCGTGTTGCGGCGCGAAGTCACCGCGATTCTGATAACGGTCGAAAGGTCGCCGACATGACCCTTGAACGCCGTGGGATCTTTCTTGTATTCCTTGACGTTGGGCGTGTAGCCGAGCGGCTCGCACATCGCCTTGATGCGCGCAAACCATGCGTCCTTGTCGTCATTTATGTCAAACTCGCCGATGTATTTTTGAAGTATCGCCGCCGCATCGCCTGCGCTGATATTCTCGGGCAGGGTGTAGTCGGGGGTGTAGATTTCATCGTAGAAATACGAGACGAAGTCCTTGACCTGCTCCCAGTTTGCGATATCCTTTCGCGGCTTCGGGCAGTCGCGGTCTATCGAGAATATGCCGCGCGCAAAATCGCGGTTAGAGTCGAGAAGCTTGTAGAGTTCCTCGTCATATTCTTTCGCCCAGTTCAGTATATTGCCGAGCACCTCGTCCGCTGTCATGTGCGAAATAATATTCTTGCTCACATCGTTGAGCTTCGCCATGTCAAACAGGCATCCGCTCACGTTCATCTTCTTGAGATTGAACGGGAACTTCCAGCAGTCCTCCGTGGGATTCGCTCTGCGCCAGTCTTCGAAGTTCGAGTTGAGCAGCGTCATGATATATTCGATAACGCTCTCCTTTGGATAGCCCTGCTCGACAAAGTAGCTGACCGCCGCCTCGGGGTCTTTTCTCTTCGAGAGCTTGCGCTTGGCGCCCGTCTCCTCGTCTATCTTCATGACCTGCGGAGTGTGCGCGTATTTCGGCACTCTGTAGCCGCACGCCTTGAACAGCGCGATGTGCTTCGGGACGGAGGATATCCACTCCTCGCCGCGAATAACGTGCGTCGTGCGCATGAAGTGGTCGTCGCAGACATGTGCAAAGTGATAGGTCGGCACGCCGTCGCTCTTTAAGAGCACCTCGTCGATTATATTCTCCGGCATTTCAATTTTGCCGCGGATCATGTCGTCAAAGACAATTCTCTTGTTCTCGTCGCCCTCGGAGCGGAAGCGAAGAACATAGGACTCGCCCGCCTCGATGCGTCTCTTCTGCTCGTCAAAGCTCAGGTCGCGGCACTTCGCCCATTTGCCGAAATATCCGGTTATCGCCGCGCCGCCGTTCTCCTGCTCCTCGCGGATAGCGGCGAGCTCGTCCGCAGTGCAGAAGCAGGGGTATGCCTTGCCCTCCTGCACAAGACGCTTGGCGACCGCATGGTAAATTTCAACGCGCTTGCTCTGGGTATAAGGACCGTAAGCGCCCTTCTCCGTGTCGAATCCGGTCACGCCCTCATCAAATTCGAGACCGAAATTTTTGAATCCGTTGATTATCGCGGACACGCCGTCGGCGACCTCGCGCTTCTTGTCCGTGTCCTCGATTCTCAGATAAGTAAGTCCGCCGCTGACTCTCGCCGTAAGAAAATCGACGAGCGCGCCGAACAGTCCGCCTATATGGAGATACCCCGTCGGACTCGGTGAGAATCGGGTCACGCGCGCGCCCTCGGGCAGCTCGCGCGGGGGAAATCTCAGCTCGCAGTCCTCCGGCGTCAGCCCGTTTGAGCCGAACAGGAGATCGGCGAGTCTTTCGTTATCAGTCATTAAACCGCACTCCGTTTCTGTAGGTAAATATATACACTATATTATTGCAGAAAAACGCCCGTCAATCAAGAGCCAAAGAACAATTTCTCAAATCAAAAGAGGTTAATCGATAAAAATTTCATAAATCTTTAATTTTCCATTGATTTTTGCACTCTTTTATTTTATAATGAATACGACCGCGCAAGCAGTGAATTGATTTTTCGTGCTCATTCGCTCGGGAGAGAAAACCGCAAAAAAAGCGCGACTGAATGAAGATTTCATATTCGGAGGTAACTGAAATGACAAAGAAGATCATAGCTCTTGTCCTTGCTCTCTGCTTCGTTTTTGCTTTTGCAGCCTGCAAGAAGGATAAGGACAACAGCGACACAACCACAGGCGAGCCCAACACTTCGGCAAACGGCGAGACGATTGCAAACGACGAGTCCAGCGAAGCTGAGTCCGTCAGCGGCGACGAGTCCACCGAGGCTCAGACCGACGCTTCCGGCAACACCGTAGCTCCCGAGGAGACCAAGAAGGACAATCAGGGCGGCGGCAGCCAGGGCGGCAACCATGGCGGCAGCACCACTGCTTCCAAGCCCGCGACAAAGGCTGAGATAGTTGCGTATTTCAACAAGGCCATTAACGGCGTTAAGCCCAGTGCGAAGAGCGTTACAAGAGTTTCTGAGACGAACTACAGAAGCGGCAAAATCACCGGAGTGCCCTCCATCGTCGATAAGCTTGTCGGCGGTATAGACAGCTTTGTTGACGGTCAGCTCAAGAAGAACAGCAAGGGCTCCGAAACATTCTCCAATTCTGCGGCTATAAAGGCTAACTTCCCTGTTGAGAACGAGTCCTGGTCGAGCAAGCTTACTGCGAATGATGTCGCAAGCGCAACTTGCACCGAGGCGGGCGGAGTTTACACCATTACTATAAAGACGGTTGCCGACAAGGCTTCCTCCAACGTTCATCACGGCTCGGGTCATGCCCCGAAGGTTTTCAGCGTGGTTCTCCCGTCTGTTATCAACGATCAGTTTAGCGGCGGCGTGCTTAAGTCTGTCGCTAAAGCCTTTAAAATCGGCACCGCTCAGATGGAGTATCCCTCCGGCACAGTTACCGTTAAGGTTGATGCTAAGACCAGCCGTGTTATCAATGCTACATATGATGCCAAATGGACAATTCACCTTCCTCTTGGTGACGGAATGGTAGTGCTTCCTTTCGGCACAAAGACCATTTACAACATCGCTTACTAATTAAACAAAATGACTGTTTTGAGGCAGGAGTTTCCTGCCTCAAAATGCATTTACAAACATATCAAGTGAAAAAGAAGGATATTTAAAATGGAAAAGAAAGTTCTTGTTGAAACTTCCGCGCGCCATGTACATGTCACCAGAGAAGCTCTTGATATCCTCTTCGGCGAGGGTTATGAGCTGACCGTCAAGAAGGAGCTCTCTCAGCCCGGCCAGTTTGCGAGCAACGAGCGCGTTGCCGTTATCGGACCGAAGGGCAGCTTCCCGGCAGTCTCTATTCTCGGCCCCGTGCGTCCCGAGAATCAGGTTGAGATTTCGCTCACCGACGCCCGTTCGATAGGCGTGACTGCTCCTGTCAGAGAGAGCGGCGACGTTGCGGGCAGCGGCGCCTGCAAGCTTGTCGGCCCCAAGGGTGAAATAGAGCTTGAGTGCGGCGTTATCGCAGCGCAGAGACACATCCATGCAACTCCCGAGGACGCCGAGAAGTTCGGTCTCAGTGACAAGCAGATTGTCAGCGTGAAGATCGATTCCGACGGCCGTTCGCTCGTTTTCGGCGATGTCGTCGTCAGAGTCAGCCCGAAGTATGCGCTGGCAATGCACATCGATACCGACGAGTCCAACGCCGCAGGCGCAACTCCCGGTCTCATGGGCGAGATACTTGCGTAACAAAAAACGAAATTCAGTCCTCTGCACTCTGAGTGCGGAGGGCTTTTCGCTTGCGGTCGGGGAGAATGAGCAGACGCACTTATGTGCCAATAGCGGCGGAGCTCTTCAGGCAATATAACGGCATTTTTATTCTCACATATAAAATTATTGTCGGCTCCCTTGCGTAAAGGGAGCTGGATCGGCGAAGCCGAGATTGAGGGATTGCGTCCGGATAAAATTGTCGTGGTTGTCCTCGGTTTATCAACAGGCAAATTCTTATTTCCGGATACTTACGCGAAACCGCCGCCAAAATCAAAACACTTTTCCCCGATGTGTTTCACTAATGACGCATTTACACAATTTGGACTACCCCCGTTAAACGAAATTTTATCTTTTGTCTATTGAATGATTGGAACAACGATTATACAATTATATATAAATCAATAAGGAGTGAAATAAGATGAAAAAGATTCTGGCAATAATCCTTGCCGCTGTCCTCGTTCTCTCGTTCGCGGCGTGCAAGAAGAATGACACAAACAACGACACCACTGCCGGTGACGCGCAGACCTCCGGTCAGGCGGCGGATGTTTCCGCTTCCGATGATACCGCTTCTTCCGAAGAGGCTTCCTCCGAGGTCGAGACCGAGGTAGTCACCGATAAAGAGGGTCACACCGTTATCGAGACTAAGGCTTCTCAGTCCTCAGATACAAAGAACACGACCAAGGGCAGCACGACTCCCTCCAAGGGTCTCAACACCAACGACGCAGCAGCTTGCATCAAAGCTTATCAGGCGGCGGTCAACGCTACAAAGCAGTTCAAGAGCGGCAGACAGAACATGGCTCTCAAGGGCAGCATCACTGCTGACGGCAGCCTCGGCGCTCTGCTCAAGATAGCTCAGAAGCCCGTTGCAAACGCACTCAACAAGAACTCCAAGGATCGTACCGATATCCCCGGCAAGCCCTCGGGCATGCAGGCGAGCCACATGAAGAGCGCCAGCGCGGTGACCAGCGGCAACTACACCACAATCACCTTCAACGTCAAGGATCAGACGCAGGGCGCGAAGGCTGATAACCACAGCGGTTCCGTCGGCTGCGCAGTCGGTACTCTCGGCGATGTCGATAACGCTATCAGAGAGCTTGGACTCAGCGTCGACTACAAGGACGGCAAGATTGAGCTGACCTACACCAACTGCAAGGTCGTCGTCAAGATTGACAACACCACTGGCAAGATCGTCGAAGGCAGCTGGGCATATGATGTCAATGTCTATGCAAACGGCATCAAGGTCTCCATCGTCTCCGTCAATAACCTCAAGGGTATCGTCGCTTTCTCTTACACCGCTAAGGGCTGATATCTGAAAAAAATCGAAGCCGTCCGTCTTTCCCAGACGGGCGGTTTTTTGTCGGCTGTCGGGGATATGCGTCGGATAAACTGCGGCTTTATCAAAAATTAATTTTTTGCCATGTTTTTTTATAAGATTTTTCTTGACCTGTCTGCTTCAATATCTTAAAATATAAGCCTAATCAAGTGCAACACTCAGATGAAATCTGTCGGGAGGGAGAAGAATGAACAAAAAGCTTATGAGATTTGCCGCACTTTTGCTTGCGGCGGCTATGCTCTTTTCCTTTTCGGCGTGCAGAACGAACGATGACGGTTCGGAGTCTTCTACGGACGAACCCTCGGTCACTGATGCGGGAAATATTCATGAGGAGTCCACCGACTCTGCGGAACTGACAACTGACGAGCCGACGACCGACTCAAGAACCGCGACGCGCTCCAATGTTTCCGGCGGAACAAAGACCGAGACTGTCAACGTCTACAAGGGGCTCAACTCCACAAACACTTCGCGGGTGCTCAAGTATTACAAAGCTGCGGCGGCGAACACCAAGAGCATCGACGCCACGCAGTATATGTCAATGAAGCGCGTTGATTACACTCCGCGCAACAGCTTCCAAAAGGGAATGCTCTCCCTGTTTACGGGCATAGCCTCTGCGGCGCTCGCGGCGAACAGCACGCCTGTGAACGAAGTGCCCGGAGTGCCCGATGAAATTAAGTCGAGCGACCTTATCTCCGCGAACGCCGTCGCTTACGGCAACTACACCATAGTGACGCTCAACGTTAGGATGCAGCAGGACGATCAGAATACTAAGGACGCGCATCAGGGTCCGGTCGGCAGGACTGTCGGAACGGTCGGGGACCTCGGCAGAGTTTTTGAAGCCATGCCGAGCGTCAAGGTGAACTGCTCAAAGGGCAGCATCACGCTCAAGTATGACGACTGCAAGGTCGTTGTCAAAATAGACAACGGCAGCGGAATGATAGTCAGCGGCACATGGAGCTATACTGTTGATATCGATGTCGACAATATATATGCGAGCATCGCGGGCAGCGACGAGCTGCTGATAACGAACACAGGCGGCGCGGTCGGATTTGTTATAAAGACGAATGACGAAATCTCGCTTCAAAGCCGCAATTCAAAATAAAACTGACCCGCACGGCGCGATGCCGGGCGGGTTTTTGATATTAAATTAAGAAGAGAGCTGCCTTTTGACAGCTCTCTCTCTTTATGTTTTTATTTATCTGCTTCGGCGTCGTTTGCCTTTGCCTCTTCGATAACCTTCTGTGCAACGACGGGCGGCGCATCCTCATAGCGGGTGAACTCAAGGGTGAACCAGCCTCTGCCGGCGGTCACGGAGCGAAGGACGGTCGAAAAATCGCCCATCTCGCCCATGGGAACTTCCGCGATGAGCTCCTGGATCTTCGGCTCGTCGGACGGACCCATGCCGAGCACGCGGCCGCGGCGCTTTGTGACATCGCCCATGATGTCGCCGAGGTTCTCGTCGGGCATATAAGCCTTCAGAGTGCCGATAGGCTCAAGGATAACGGGGTTCGCCTGCGGGATACCGTTCTTGTATGCTATGTTCGCGGCGGTCTTGAACGCCATTTCTGACGAGTCGACCGGATGATAAGAGCCGTCGTAAAGAGTCGCCTTTATGCCGACCATCGGGTAGCCGGCAAGTACGCCCTTCTTGACGCTGTCGCGCAGACCCTTTTCAACTGCGGGGAAGAAGTTCTTCGGCACGGAGCCGCCGACAACTTCCTCGGCGAAAACGAGATCGTCGCTCTCGCAGGGCTCGAAGCGGATGAACACATCGCCGAACTGACCGTGTCCGCCGGACTGCTTCTTGTGTCTGCCCTGAACCTCGACCTTCTTGCGGATGGACTCTCTGTATGCAACCTTCGGCACGCTGAGATCGACCTCAACGCCGAACTTGTTCTTGAGCTTGGAAACGATAACGTCAAGGTGCTGCTCGCCCAGACCGGAGAGCACCTGCTCGCGGGTCTCCTTGTTGATGACGAACGAAATCGTGGGATCCTCTTCGAGAAGTCTGAGCAAGCTCGCCGCGACCTTCTCTTCGTCGCCCTTCTTGCGGACTTTGACTGCCATTGAAAGGCAGGGGGTCGGGAACTTGATGCCCTCGAGGGTTATCGGGTTCTTTGCCGAGCAGACGGTGTCTCCGGTCTTGATGCCCGCAAGCTTTGTGACAACGCCGATGTCACCCGCGGGGATGCAGGATGCGTCCTCCTGCTTGCTGCCCTTGAGGGTGATTATCTTGCCCATTCTCTCGCTCTCTTCGGTGCGGGAGTTATAAGCGGGGGTGTCCGAAGTTATCTTGCCGGAAACGACCTTGAAGAAGGACATCTTGCCGACGAACGGGTCGGCGATAGTCTTGAAGCAGATAGCCGCAAGCGGGCCGTTTTCGTCGCAGGGAAGACCGTTCTCGCCTGCCTTGTCGGCTGCGGAGGGAGCGGAATAGACTATCTCGTCAAGGAGCATATCGATAGCTTCGCAGGTGTAGCCCGCGCAGGCGTATACGGGGATAACGGAGCCGTCGCTGACTCCGGAGTTGAGAGCCTTGATTATCTCTTCGCGGGTGAAAGTCTCGCCTGCAAAGAACTTCTCCATCAGCTCGTCGTCGCTCGAAGCGACTGCTTCTGTAAGTATATCGAGCATCTCGTCAAGCTGCGGGTCGGAGGGCATTGCGACCTCTTTCTTCTCGCCGCTGCTGTAGTCAAAAGCCTTGCGGGACGCGAGGTTGACATATGCCGCAACCTTGCCGCCGTCCATATAGGGGACGATAACGGGGCAGATAGCACCGCCGACTGCGTCTTTTATAGCTGCAAATGTTTTATAGAAATCTGTATTGTCCGCGTCGCAGCGGGTGATGGCGAACATTCTCGAAATGCCTCTGGCATTCGCCGCCTTGAGAGCTTTCTCTGCGCCGACGTCAAAGCCGGAGCCCGCCGCAGTGACGATGAGAACGCTGTCCGCCGCGCGGATGCCTTCGCTCATGCCGCCCGCAAAGTCAAAAAGACCGGGAGTGTCGATTATATTTATCTTCGCGCCGTTCCACTCGATAGCGGCAACAGCGGTTGAAACCGTGGCCTTTCTCTTTTTCTCCTCGGCGTCGAAGTCGAGCACGGTGGTGCCGTCGGCGACTCTGCCGAGTCTGTCGG